>Ga0070731_10002287_pt1 | contig 18437 bp, 34 predicted proteins | sample Coa_R1_2_FD_66448 | JGI IMG/M metagenome (GOLD analysis project Ga0070731, IMG submission 66448) | Surface soil microbial communities from Centralia Pennsylvania, which are recovering from an underground coalmine fire - Coalmine... | ecosystem: Environmental > Terrestrial > Soil > Unclassified ... | reverse complement strand
AGCAGGCCCACATTCTGACGAAAGGCGCGGACATAGGCTCATCTGCGCCGATGACGAAAACCGGCTTGTCGATTTCGCTCATTTCATCGCCTCGCAATATCTAACCGCCGCTTCGAAGGCGGCGAATGAAACACCGGGGGCGGAGTAAGGGTTAATGATTTGCTGCCCTGTTCTCTGACAGTGCCGATAGACGATAACCCCGTGTCCCCACGCTTCGGCAAACTCTCCGACTTTGGCACCCGCGATGCGGGCCATGAAGTCGAGTGGAAGTTTCACCGTTCGCGCCTAGCTTCCGTCCACAGATAAACAACGCCCGCGATTGCGAGCAAGTCTAGCAGATGCATTCTAACCCCCCTCGGATGGGTTGCAAGGTTTAGTTAATCTAGGACGTTTGGCGATCCCTTAGAAAGCCAAATGGCGTAGCCTTGTAGCATGAATGAAGCGCCGTGCGGACTAATCTCCAATTCATCTGACAAAAACGCGCTTGCTTTGTTTATTGCGTCTTGACGTTGAAGTGTAGATTTTGCGTTTATGATATTTTTAATATGCTCAGAAAATTTCATCTTATATATCCCTATATTCTTCCGCTGCAATATCGAGTGACTGTGCCAACTCGTAATCCGTAAGGTTAGGGAATTCCTTCCGGAGTTTTTTCAGCATGATTTCCGCCGCGTCCATAGCTTCGTCCCAATCCGCTCCGGTGTTCTCATACGCATGGGCGTATCTATTGAGAGCGTTTGGGAGGCTGTTGAAATGCGTCATTGTTGCGGCTGCACCTGACAAACCGGCGTACCCAAACGGGGATGCGATATTGTGTAGTTCAGTTGCGCGGAGCGGCAATCTTCGAACGTCAGGTTTGACGCGAGGATTGTGACGCGGGGGTGTGGGATGATGACGCCAGCGGCGTGATAGATGATGAGAGCGTATAGCATTTTTCTTGCCTCGGATTTGTTGATAAGTATTTATCGCATATCCTGAAAATCAGGTCAACTGTTTTCTGGCCTAAAAGTCGGGTCTAGAATTTTTTCGGTCATTTTCAACATGGCCGAATTGAGAGCCTTTAAAAAATCCTTCTCGGGTTTATAGGTCGAAATTATCGACGGATCGAAAACGATAGCCTCCGCGCCCATGCCAACGACGGCGAGCAACGCCAACGCTTCCTTATTTGTAAACGTCAACGTGATTTCGTCGTCACCAAGACCCATAGCGAATAAGCCCCTGTTTATAGAGCGCCGCGATCCGTTCTTTGAACACAGGTTTTTGCGCCGAAAAAACCGCGTCCCTTGCTTCGGAGTGTTCCCGAAGTATCCAAGTTTGATGGCCGAAGAATGGGGAGGCTGTATCGAACATATCGACAGTGAGCCCGGTTCCTTCCAGCACGCCGGAAATCAGGTCGTCGGGGCGAGGGTTTCCGGGGGCGCAATCAAGCTCGATTGAGACTAGCCTATATCGTTCCGCTGAACGGACGCGGTTTCCGTCTGCGCCCTTCATTCCGGCTTGATCCCATCGGCCCATTTATCGAGCACGCCTTTAAGTTGCTCGAATTCCAGGGGCGTGATTATGCCGCTAACGTCTTTCGTGGCGATTTCGCCAGTTTTTGCGCCCATGCATAGCACGCGATAGATTGCCTGTTTTAGGGCGTCGTTGTCGGTGTTACCGGTTGAAATCGGCATCCCTTCGCGGGCGTCATCAATGAAGTAACCAACGAATAGGCCCATTATTTGCCGTCCCCAAACCAACGGCCTTCCGGCGAAACCCACTTCATATCTAGTACAGTGGGGAAAAACCGGCCTCGGTTTGTATAGATATAACCGGACTTTCCACGATGGCCATTTCTTAGAGGCGCATCGCCGCCCGTGACGGTATGGGCTTCCCCTCGGAAATCCTTGTGAGTGGAGTTCTTCAAAACGGGCGCATTCTCTTTAGTGAGAAGCTTCCAACCGTCTTGCTCGATATACTCTGACATTCTCTCTCCTCGGATTTGACGCCAACGCGGGCGCAGTCCCTAGAGACCACACCCGCGAACCCCCGTCAATAAAAATCGACCAAAATTTTGGCCTAGTTTTTCTTGTCCCCGTTTTTGTGGGCCTCGGTTTTCTCGGCCTCTTTTTCGGCCTTGTGATGGAAGGGCTCGTGTTCGCCGCGTTCCTTCGGCGTGGCCTCCCGATAGGCCGCGAAGAATTCGTGCGACGGCAGGACGGTATCCGCTTCGTCGAGGCCGAATTTGTCGGAGAATGTAACGACGGCTTCGGGAACCCCGGCAAAGTTCAGGCCGTCCGTATACAGGTAAACTTTGTCGCCGGTTTCTTTATGAACGAACATGGAAAGCTCCTGTTTCCTACCGTGCAAATATTTACTACGGTTCTTGCTCAAACGTTTCTTAACGATGCGGGTTCCGCCGTCCCTCGTTTTAATCGCGAAGTATTCTTGCTTGGGCATTCTACAGCGATTGCTGGAATGTGATTTGCAGGCCCAAGATTTGCCCGGCCGCAACCGCTGTATTGTTGTTATCTGCGGGGCCGGTAACTAGAGCCATGCCGATACCAAGCGGGAAAAAGAGCCCCTGGAATGGAATAGGCGGCTGGAAAACTGGTATTGTATTGATGAGCGGGAATACGGCCTCGGGAATGTCGGTCGTTGGATCGGGTACGCCTGCCGTATTGTAGAATTTCAGATAGGCCGAACCTGACGCTATGCGGCCGGTGACGCTGAAAATACTACCCGGTCCCACTAGCAGGTTGACGGCATTATTGGACGCCGCAGACGACGCCAAACGAAACAGGCTCAAATTATTGCCTGTCGCTGAAAGGGTGACTGGCAAAGGGGTGAGCGCGGACACGACGCGCGGAACGGCCTCTTTATTTAAGAGGGATGCGCCGAGGAATGAGATAAGGGAACCGGCCATGATGGGGTTTCGCCTATGGTTTGTCCTATGCTAGCCTAAATTGACGATGAATGGAAGCGGGGTAAATGCGATGCGTTCCTTATCGGAAATCTGGCGGTTTGCTTTTTCGAAGCCCGAAACAGAGAGCCCACAACCGACGCCCGATGAATTAGCTATGTTGTTTGCGTCGTCGTTATTGGCGAGCGGCAAATGGGGCGAGGATATGGGAGCCGCTATTTCTCAAGCGTGGTGGATTGTTCCTGAATACTACAGATGCCGTGGCGAATGGGCGACTTTGATTTTCCCGACGTTTTGGCCTAGTGCGTTTCCGATGTCGCCAAATGAGGGCGAAGACGCTACTGCGGCTTATGTCGGTCAAGGCGAAGATAGGGCATTTGTATAATCAAGGCGTCGATAATCGCGCTTAGTTCTTCATGGGTCGGCTTTCGCGGTATCAATTTAGCGTCAAAAATAAGTACAGACCTGCATTTGACGCAGATTGTAACGTCCCCCGGTTCCGGCGATGCCTCGGGATTGAATTCTGTTGCTGTAGCGGCGTCTAGAATATGCCCACACCGGGGACATATGGCGAGCGGGAGGCGGGTTGTTTTGCCCTCTTCCATTAGTACACCTCTGCCGGTTCAGGTATCGGAGCGTCGGAGATATCGGCCGTCATCCGTATACGCCGCTCTTGAAACCGTGTCTCGCCTTTGCCCTTAAAGGAAAACGTCGGCGCGTCGGACTGTACTAGAACAACGGCCCCTAGAGCCGCCGCTTTAATTTTCTTAGCATCCGGTTTGACGCCTTTGGATGCCAGTTTTTGCGTCTTGCCTTTTTCGAAGCTTCCTTTGAGGTAGTATAACTTTTTGCCAGCAATCCACGCATCCGTTGCAACACCCTCTTTATTCCACTCACCTAATTCATCCCCGATATGGAGGTTAGGTGCCGCGCGAGCGATGATGCAATCCGTATCGCAGTAAACCGGGCCGTCGCTATCGTTAAGGGCACGCCAGAGGTAGGCTCTAACCCACCCTGTAACGCTGGCGGCAGTTGTGACGTTGATAAAATGTTGCTGGAATTCTTCGAGGTCGGCGCGGACGACGGCGAATTTTCCCAAGGTGCCGCCAAATTGATAGTCGCGTTTTCCATCGTAGAAAACCCCTTCCCTATCTAAGTCGTCGCCCTTCGTGTACTCCAACTTTTCATCCCACGGAACGCACATAAAGTTTCCGTAGTTCTCAGGATTAGCCCCAAATTTCCCATACAAAGAATTCATGAGAATTTTCGCAAAGAACGCTTCGGCCTCCATCCCGGAAGACCTGAATAGTTTTCGCTTCTCATAAAAGTGCTGGATATAAACAGCGAAGTTTTCGCGCCCCGAAAAACGGATGCTGTTAATAAGCCTCACTTCCCGTAGAGCTCCGGTTTCCAACCCGGCTAGAACCTCCCACCCCGTGACCATATAACGCCGTTTCTCATTGTCCCTCGGAAAGGTTATTGAACCCTTACTGTCCCGAAAGGGGAGCGCGCCAATAGAAACACAGTCCAGAATGACCATATCGGGGCCTTGGACCGTATCCGGATAGGCGATTTCTATATACATAGGCGCATAAGGGTGTTCTTCCAGCATGGCCCTAGGATAGGCGCTCCGAATATCCCATACGCCAAGTGGCCCCTTGATATAGCCGCGCTCGAAACACTGAACCCGCCCGCCGTAATAGTAGTCTTGGAATTTGGCGAAATAATACTTGTCGGTTCGGGGCGGTTCTTTTCCTGATAGATTTGTCCATTGCTTCATTGCGGCCCCGGCTTGCGTCAGGTGTCGCCCGTAATTCTGTTCAAACGTATTGATTGCGTCCCAGAGCCCTTTGCAATCTTGCTCTAAGTATTTGATGATTTCCGGCATATGCTGTGCGCGGACGTCAATCTCTAATTTGTGGTAATCAATTTCCAGCTTACCGCCGAAGTCCCGCAACGGGGCGGGCAACAAATTCCAACTATCGCGGATTTCAGCTTTGCCGATTTTGGCCGAAACTAAACGCCCGTCGATTATTTTCATATCTTCGCGAAGGTTGATATGATCTAGAAGCGACGTAGTATTGTCCCGCAAGTGGAAGTCAAATTTTCCGCCGTTGTGGGCGTACACTATAACTTCATGGTCCTTAATCGCGTCAACAACTTGCTCCACAGTTTCGAACGTGTGGAAACCGGCCCCGGTATAAAGACCCCAAATAAAAGGCTTCGGAACCCGACCGATACCGTTGATCCTGAGAAAGGGGTCGGTTTCGGCGTCAATAGTCCAGAACCCCCGTTTGTCCGTCTTACTTTTGCGGGCCACTGTTTCGCTATCCTGAATTCGCGTTCTATAATCTGACACCCGTTTGGCTTCCAAGCCGTTACCACAGGGGCGTCTGGATTGCTTCCCCTCCACCTTAGGCGCTCGCGCCTGTAGTGGATTGCCCGCCGCTTCCATTCAAGACGACGGGATTTAATCAGTAGCGTCATGACGTGTCACGCCCGCGTCTGCGGAGCGCACGGCGACGGAGTTTTTCGCGGCGTCTGGCTTGTGCCTCTGCGGAAGCGGGCTTGTAATTCCAGCCGCTTGTTTGGACGACGCCCTGCGGACTGATAGCAAATTGAAGCTCACCCCTAAGGAAGTAACCAATCTGCCCGTTTCTGAGAAGCTTATATTTTGTGAAGGGCGGCAGGCCGTATTTTTCTAGGCGCTTAACTTCTGCCCTTGTGCGATTTTCAACATACGGCAGCAAGTCGTTTACGTCGCTATAGACCTGAACACCCCTAAACCAATTGCCAATAAAATGACTGTTCTTATCGCCAGGGTCGAATTTATCGGAGCCATAGTTTTTAAAGAGGGATGATAATTTCTCGCCTACTCTTTCGGCACTTCCGGCAGAGCCCCACATATGACCCTCACCGGCTTCAATCATAAAAATCCGCCCTTCTTCGCCATACTCCTCGATTATCTGTTGAAAAAATGAGGCCGGAATATCTAAGTCAGGATTAAAGAGCGCCGGGTGTCCCTCGATAAAAACCTTGGCCGGAATATGCCAAGACTTTTCTTGGGTCCTTTTGTTGACCACGTTAAATCGCGACCCTTTCGGCCGTGACTTGTCTAAGCTGAATTCGTATTTGGCTTCCGGGTCTGGCGTGTGAATAATCGCCTTCACAAAACGCGGATGCGCTTTCTGCCCGGTGAATTCGAACATTTCCCGTTTCCACCCCTTAGGGATAGCAACGGTTTTATGGGGCCTAGTCGTTAGCTCCAAAATCATTTCGTAATATTTGTGAACTGTTTTCATGCGCGCCTTAGAAATAGGCTTGCGCAAATCATAGCCCTTTTCAGAGCTAAATTTGTCCCCGGTATATCTGCGGACAATCTGAAGTTGTTTTTTGAAGTCTTGCAAGGGAGCCTCGGAACGGCCCCGTACGTCCCCCGACGCACGGTGATACAATCTCCCATGCGTCGGGGGTGTCGTCAACGTCTAAGGGGGTTCCGAGGCCGACCCAGACGCATAACAACGGTCGCGGGGCGAAGCCGGGACTTGCCCAAGGTAAGGGTTTCACCTGATGCATACAACCCTCGGCGCGCGAAAAGGTTGCTTTTTGAGCGAACGGGGTTTCGTGCTACCCCTAGTGGAACCTAATAGGACCTAGCGAAAAGGTAACATGAAATGGCCCGGCGCGCTGCAACGGTCCCGCCAGAATTCGGCGTTAATCGTGACCCCCTGAACGATGCTGTTCTAGAAGACCGCGAAAATACAGCGGACAGATTATCTGAAGCTCTGGCGGAATTAGGCAATTTCGACCAAGGGTCAATTAAAGGGATACTTTATCGCATCCCCGTTCCTAACGGCAAATTTGAGTGGATACGCGATTGCATCCCTCCGTTTGATATCTCCGAAATAATGAGGGGTCTAAAAGAAGAGATAGGAGGGGGAGACTATGCCCTGCGCATCATGGCGGAAAATAGGGTTAGAAAAACAATCCATTTTTCTATCATGAAAGATAAAGCGCCACTAGTTTCCGACCGTCAATTTGCAGGCGCTCAAAACAACGATATGTATATGTTTATGCAAATGATGATGGAACAAAATAGACAGGCAATGCAACAACAGCAAGCGGACAGGGCCAATCAAACACAGCTAATGATTGGCCTAGCAACCGTTGTCGCCCCTCTGGTATTAGGCGGCAAAGATAAGACGTCGGAATTGATTACGGCCCTTGCCGCCATGCAACCGAAGCCGGTTGAAGGAAACAGCGTCAAAGATACGCTGGAATTATTGAGCAACGCTAAAACCCTATTCAAGAATGACGATCCGTCACCAAGCTTCGATGCGGACGATATTGTTGGAAGCGGATTGAAATTCGCCGGTCCTTTGTTGGGGTCACTTGGCAAGGCTTTTTCGGCGAGGCGGCAAGACGCTGGGTCCGCCCCGACAATGACTGAAGAAAACCCGGCGCGAGAACCTTTGGTCTTTGCCCCGCCACAGCCAAGGCAGAATATACTAGAGGCTCCCGCGACACGCGGGGGACGGTTCCCTCTAATCGACTTGATCCGCGATGACGTGCTATACTTCTATTCGCGAAATCACGATCCGGAAAAAGCGGCCGATATCGTTTTTGACACTCTGGAAAACGCTAACGTTTCGGAGGCACAAATAAATGAACTCGTTTCGGCCTTCGCGATTTCGCCCGATTGGCTTGGGGAGCTTGCCGGGGAGGGGCTCGATTTACGGAGCCGCCCCGAGTGGGCCGAAGAATTCATATCCGCTCTCGTCACCATATATTCCGAGGAACAACTTCCAGGGAGTGCTGGCGGGGACGCAAATAATCAGCGACGGGGAGAAGGGAGCCCGGCAGACGCTCGCAACCATGGCGGGTCTGGCGCGGGAGGGGTCGCAACAGATGGTGATACGAAACCTAGCGGTCAACCTGACGACGCAGGGGTTTCTAACGGGTAGCGGCCTGCAACAGAAAGATTTCGTAGGGGAGGCTAAAAAGCTCACCGAGTTTGTACGCGATAATATCCGCTATGTCAAAGATATCGACGGTGTGGAAACCGTGCATAAACCGGCCGCTTTACTACAGGTCGGCGCGGGGGATTGCGACGATAAGGCGGTTTTACTTGCTGCGCTGTTGCTCTCTATTGGTCACACGCCGCAATTCATCGCGGTAAGCTTTGACCCCGAGCAATATTGCCACGTTTGGGTGCAGGACTACTTAAACGGGAAATGGGTTGACCTCGAAACGACGGAGCCCCTACAATTCGGCTCCCGAATTCCTACCGTGGGTGCGTTAGGCTATTTAACCCAATCCATCTAGGCCCCTAAAATGCGTGCGGGTTTTGGACACGGTTGCAAATGCGCCGCGTGTTCTGGCGGCTCTGGGGGTATGGGCGGGATTTTCAGCGAAATTCTAGACGCCGCTGGCGCTACGGTGGGCGATCCTGGCCTAGGCGACCAAATCGCCTCGAAAGCGCAGCCCGGCTTTGTGCCCGTCACGCAAAACACAACGCAAATTGCACAGACGGTAGCGCCAGACGTTATTAAGGCGATGAATTCGCCAACGCCTATTACTCCCACTCCCATTCCGACCCTATATCAGCAAATCGCCTCCGCTGCCGCACCCCAAATCGCGCAACAGCTAAAAGCGCAGGGGTATTTATTCCCGCCCGGTTCGATGGGGGCCGAATATCAGAACCCTTCTATATTCGATGCGTTCGGAGGGCAATATTCGAGCGTCGTTAAAATAGGGGCCTTGGGATTGGCTGGCTTTTTGGCTCTCAAATTGGTGAGGGCTCTTTGATGGCAACGTTTATTACGCCTCCCACCGATCCGTTAGATTTTTCCGTGGCCCCTTCCGATCCGTCCCAAATTATGACGTTCGATCCGGCAACAGGGCTTAATACAGGTCCCGGCGCGAGCTTCGGGGATAACTTCGTAAGTATGGCGGACGATTTGGGCTATTGGCTCTCAAAGCCCCTGGATTTGTCGCGCTTCGTTTCGTTCGCGGACAATACAGGCGCGGCGGCTGTTACGTCACCAAATGCCCCTGCCGAAATAGGGTCGGCGGTTTCATCTGCGGTAAGTGACGCCGAAAAACAGTTAGCCAAGTCCGTTTTGCCGTGGGCTCTGGCAGGTGGGGCAATTTTACTTGTGGTTATGGCGGCTAGAAAATAATGGCCCCCAGAAACAAAGGCTTTGGCTCGATACTCTCAAAAGCTCTAGATGAGGTGGGGAGTTACGTTGCAGGTGACGGGAACCCGGCAGGCTCTCCGAATACCCGCACCCTCGGATACGAGCCTACGCAAGTGGCGCAAGCGGCTTCGGATATTCTAATGGCCCCCGCAACGCCGAGTGTTCAATCGGAGCTATTGCTAATGGGGGCCGCTGGCGTGGCCCTTATGCTTTTGATGAGGCGATGAAATGTCGGACACTTCTAGTCTAGACGATCTAATCAACGCCAATAACGCGCGAACCGCTGCGTATGTAAATGCGCCAGACGCGCCGACAACTAATGCCCTCGGAATTCCGTCCCAATATATGCCCTATGTTTTGGGAGGGATTGGATTATTGGGCCTTCTCATTCTGATTAGTCCATCTGGCGGAAGGCGCTAGTTATGTCGGATACTTACGACTTTACCGAGCCCACAGGAAACACCCCCGATCTAGCGGACGTGTTTTCGCAAGCCTCGGTTGGCGACTTCTCAAATCTATTTCCGGCCTCCAACGTAGGCGGGCCGGATATCTCCCCGCCGACCGCGCCGATTACGGGCGGGTTCGCGGATACTATCACGGCCCTGGCGAACGCCATTACCGGCGTTCAAAAAGGACAGACCCAAGCCAGTGCAGCGAAAACAGCGCAGCAAATCGCGCTTTTGAATGCGCAAAAGCCGCCCGTAAATACCAACCTCTTAATTATCGGCGGGTTGGGATTGGGAGCGATACTTTTGCTATCAGAAAAAGGCGGCAAGAAATGAGCCTGTTAATCTTCGCCCTATTCGTTCTTATCGTTGTCGGAGTAGTCTGCGCAATCGCATACTATATTCCGTTCCCGCCGCCGTTGATATGGCTTCGATGGGTCATTCCGTGTGTGGCCCTACTAATCGGCCTTGTTATCTTGGCGCAGAAAATGGGCCTCGCGTAATTCGTCATGGCAACCGACCCCCCTCCGGTTATCGACCTGCAACCGACCAAGGTAACGGACGGCAGCACTGTTTATGAGGTGCCTGTTCCGAACAACGCCATTAGCGGGGCGATTGTGGGGGCAGCGGTCGGAGCAACCCTGGCGGCGGTTGTCGGTTATTTTGTGCCCAAGATTTTCGACCGTTATTTTGAAGGGCGCGACAATTCGTCTCTAGAATGGGATGACGAATATGATTGACGCCAGAACGGCCGTTTTAAAGCCCATAGGCGGGGTTTTTGGGGCTCTGGTAGGTTGCCCCATAAAAATTCATTCCCGGATTTGTTCTCTTTCTGTGCCAGACAAAAAGGGAACGGTGTCACGGACACCTTTTTTCTATGATGGCACAAAGTCGAGCCCACGTTTTGAGAGGGTCGGCTAATGAAAGCGAAAATTGAGAAGGCAAGAAAAGCCTATCAGGATTTTACGGGCCGCGATCCGCCCCACGTCAAAAAGGCGCGTCTGCCGGATAAGGACGTTGCCGGGTGGAAAATGGGACCCGTCGTCGGTATCGCCTATGAAGCGACCCGCGACGGCAAGCGGTCTAAGTACTTCCACGAATTCAAGAAATCGGCACAACCGGACCTTGTGTCAGCCGACGACGGTTCGCAACTTTACATTGCGGGCGGAAAGTATAAGGTCACCGATAGAGGAATAGAGGACATGCCCCGACTATTCGTCGTAAATCCGAGCCCCCGGAGAGGTCGAGCCAAAAGAAAGGCCGCGCCAATGGCACGCCGTCGTCGCCGACATACTGTCGCCCGCCGTACCCGGCAAGTCGCCGTTTTCCATACCAATCCCCGCCGCCGTCGTCGTCGGCATAGCGTCAGGCGCTACGCTCGAAATCCGGCCCGTCGGCATTACGCCCGCAATCCGATACGGCATCGCCGCCGTAGGACTTCCGTGAGGCGCTACCGCCGCAACCCCTCAATCCGGAGGGCCGCAGGCGGGGCCGCGAATTTCACCAAGATGCTTTTGCCCGCCATCGGGATTGGGGCAGGGGCCATCGGGTCGGAAATCGTCATGGGCTATCTGCCCCTTCCGGCGACGTGGAAAACCGGCGTCATGCGCCACGTCACCAAGGGCGTTGTCGGCGTAAGCCTCGGGCTCGTTTTGGGCAAGGTGTTCAGAATGCGGCGTCTGGGGAATTTCTTCGCCCTTGGGGCCGTGGCCATCGCCACGCATGACGCCATCAAGGAATATCTGTCGGCGCATGTCCCCTCCATTCCAGGGCTTTCCGGAATGGGTATGTATTCGCGAGCCCTTCCATCGCAGTTTCGCGGAATGGGCTATGTGAATTCGGGGTCGCCCATTCGCCTCGGAGAATATCGCCACGCTTTGCCGTCCCAATTCCACGGGGCCACAACCGTACACGGCACGGGCGGGGAGATGAATAATTTCGTAGCCTAATCGCCAAGCCCTTTTCTCTCGAAGGGTGCAAAACGAACCCCCCTAGGCTACGGAATACAGCGCAGTTTAGCCTCATGGCTTCGTCAAAACCGCGCCAAATCCTGAGCATGATTTAAAAAGGCTCACTCTTGTAGCGTACCGCTCACCGGGCGGTTTCCGGCGGTTCCCAAGGGGTACACCCCATAAAAGGGACGCACAAAATGGTTGACCAAGTTAAGACCGTCGCAACGGCGACCGGGACCCAGCAAGTCCCCGTCCCCGCCAACTGCGGCCCCGTAGTGGCCCCCACCCAAGACATGATGAGCAACAACCCCGCGAATTTCGCGGTCAACGTTGCGGGTATGTCGGAAGCCATCACGCAACCGCTCTATTCCTATCAGCCCTATCCGGCCGCAGGCTCGACGCAACCCTTGCAATTCTTCCAGAATACGCCCACCGGGGCCGTGACGCTGGAAGATACCAATATGCAACTGCCGGGCCAACTTCCCGCGCCGCAGTCATACTTGGTGCAAGGAATTGGCGTCGATTATCTGTCCAGCATTATCGCGACCCTCGGCGCGGACAGTGCGCAAAACGCGCTCTCCGATCTATACGCGATTTTGCGGCGCGGCGTTTTGACCTTCATTATTGGGTCGAAAAACTATCTGATCCAAGGTCCGTTGCTGCAACTTCCCGTGCGGGGCCATATCAACGGCGTTGCCGCCGTCGCCTCCAGCACGACGCCCGCCGCCGCCCTGGAAACCAAAATTGCCGTCGGATTTACAGACGGTGACGTTTTCCGGCCACGTCCGTTGCTCATTCCAGCGAGCCAGAATTTCAGCGTCACCCTCGCGTGGCCCGCAGGCGCACAACCGATCCTGTCCGCCGACCCCGCCGCCCGCATCGGCGTCCAACTCTACGGCACCCTCTATCGCCCGGTCCAGTAGTCGCGTGGCGCGACGGCCTATTGTATATTCGCGCTTTACTGTGGGCGGGAAAGTTGGGGCGCAGTTTCCGGCTTTTCCGCCCAAGGTGTGTTTAGGGAGCTTCTAGAAGTGGCCGACTTTCGGCAAGCTTATATAGATATGCTAGCCGCCTCACCCTATATCGTGAGCTTGGCGCGCAAAGGCGCGACAATCATTGATATGGAAAACTACACCTATGAAGTTGTCTTAGGGTCAACATTGGCCCCGTTAAATAGTGGGACAACTTTAACAGCCCAACTCGTCACCCAAGGCGATAGCGACTTTGTTTTAGAAAGCCTATCCACTTGCGTCAACCTGACGCCAGATACGGATATGAGCTTTAACAAAAACATTCTGCTACAAATTCAGGACTTGAATACGGGCAAGTTTTTCTTTCCCGACCCTACTCCCATGGCCCTAGCTTCGGGGCAGGGGGGAGCGCCATTCATTTTCGTTGCGCCCCGTGTGATTAGTCCCAATGGCACGCTGAATTTTAGTGTCACAAATCGGGACCTATCCACAAACTACAATCAATTTTTCATCGCTATGCAGGGGATTAAGCTTTATTATGCCTAATTCCGTGACACAGCAATATATCGACTTGGTGAATTCGACGCCCTATTTGCAGAGCATCGCTCGCAATGGGAAACGTATTGTTGAAGTCGAACAATACACCTATCTGTTGTCCATAGGGTCCGCCTCGGCGGGTGGCGCAAATATCTTGCTTTCTGGCGGGACCTTCCGGGGTATCGTCACCACTCAAGGCGATAGCGATTTTGTGGTTGAAACCTTGGCCGTCGAATTAGCCGCCGCAACCGCAACAGACGTATTCTCCGTATATGGTCGAAACGTCACGCTGCAAATTCAGGACCTGAAAACCGGCAAGTTTCTTTACAGCCAACCCACAATCTATAGCCTGCTAGGTGGGGCCGGTGGGATGCCGTTTACATTCTTTACGCCCCACGTCATGCCTCCAAATACAGTGCTACAGGCGACCATACAAAATCGCGACCAAAACAACTATGCCGCGTTTTTCTGTGCCTTCCAAGGTTTCAAGGTTTTCTACGCGTAGGGATAAAATGAACGAATTTCAACGCAAGCTATTGGATAAGGTCGGCGCGAATAGCTATATCGCGACCCTTGCCGATGCCGCGCGTACCGTTCTCGCCATAGAACCTTACGCTTACGTTGTTGACGTTGATGGGGCCATTGCTCCGTTTGGAGGCGCACAACAGGCCCTAGCTATTGCTGTGCCCGTGTTTCCGGGTACGCTAGACGTTAACGTCATTATGGATAACGATAGCGATTTCTTGTGGTGTGCGACGTGTGGCGCGGCCCGCATCGTCGGGTCTGTTGATCCGCAGACGTTCGCTAATATTCCGACCCCAGACCCAAGCGTTCTAGTCCAAATTTCCGACCGTTCAAAAGGGGTCACGCTATATAACGGGTTTGTTCCCATGCCCCTAATCGCGGGGCAATCGGGTTATCCCTTCCTTCTGAATAGCCCCAAGCTCATCAAACCCCGTAGCACTCTAAAGGTGCAATTCACCCGAGATGCCAATTTCCCCACGAATTCACTAGGCGGGGTTTATTTGGTCTTGCATGGGGCGAAGATTTTCTATGCTTAGCGAATATGAAAGAAGGCGATTGTCGGTTGTCCAGAATGACCTGGATATGAAAGCCGTTGTTTCGAGCCTCGGACAAAACGCCATCGTCGATTATTATGGATACGTCTTGGCCCTCGGTTCCGCCGCCAATCCCCTAGTGAAAGGGGTTACGCAGTCCGGTTTTATTGCCATTCAATCGGATGCCTATTTCGTTTTGCAGTATGTATCCGTTGGCGTGAATTTGGCGGACGGTAGCGGCTTTTGCAACCATGTAACGTGGGCAACAGACGTTGACCTGCAAATCACGGATACGGGCTCGGGACATGAGCTTTTCAATAGCGCCGTCCCAGCCGGTCTAATTTGTGGGGCTCCGCACAATGCCGGGAGTGGAATTCCCTACCTCTATTCCATCCCTCGCATAATTCCGCCCAATACAAATATCAAGATTGATGCAACGCAAATCGGATTTACTGCGTTGACAAATCCGGCCCCGGATCGGTTTTGGATTATTCTTAATGGCGCGAAAGTGAGCCTGTTCTAATGGTTCAATATCTGCCCCTTAAGCCGATGAATTGGCCGCAGGATACTTTCCAAATTCCTGCCGCCATGGCCGATATGATGCCGCCAACGGGGCGCGTCAATCGCGACATCACACAGCAAGAGAGCACTATTCTAACGCAGGCTTTTCTGGGCTATAATCCACTTGCGAATACCGTAACCCAAGTCATTAAGCCGACCGATCAAGACGGCGATTTTTGGTGTGACCAAATTTTTGTGATGGGTTACAATGTCTCGGACGGATTACCCAACCTCGGCGCGAATACACTTGGAATAGCCGACGTGAGAACGGGGCGCAGCCTTACCTTTGGCGCAGCCGACCCTCCTCTAGAGTTCTGGCGCAATTCGTTCATCTTTGGCGACCCGTTCCCGCCAGTCACCGGACTTGGAGGGCTCCCTTGGCCGACCCTCTATCGAGACACGGGAACGCTACCGCAACCGTTTTGCTTCACGCGGCAAGGGGGGATACAGATAACCCTAACGAATATAGGGCAAGAACCCGCGATTGATCTATATATCGTCTTTGCGGGTTGGAAGGAATACAGCTATGGCGCGTAAACAATACCACGTCATAGCCCCCGCAAATTCTAACACACAACAAACGTCGGTTATCGCTGCGCCGAATACAGCCAACCGCACGTTTCTTGTAATCCAAAATACGGGGGTCAATCCGGGTTTCGTGCAATTCCGCAACGCCGTTCAGAATGACGGTTCGGATTTGCTTATGAATGCGGGGGAAATCCTGCAATTTGACAAGCTTTTTAGTAACGACGTTTTCAACGGCCCCACAGAAGCAATCAATGTCGGGAGCGCGCTAGGAACAACGTTCGCGATTATTGAAGGATTGCGGGAGCGATAGAATGTCAGAGCTATTGCGCGCCGTCCTAGATCAACAGTGCGTAGATAATCGCACGGCGGTTTATACGATATTCCTCAAAACACTAGGTGTGGGAACCGGCGCTATTAATTTCGTACAACAAACCGGCGCTATACAATTGAAGACCGATACTTATTTTCTCGCAATGACCTATGCCCGTTTCGCCGTGCAATCTTTTGACGTGGGGTCGGCTCCGGTAGTCGATCCCTTCCAAAACGCACCGGTGCAATTGATAGATGCGGCCTCGAATAAGAACTATTCTAACGGCCTGTTGACGCCCACCATTCTAAATTACAACCTAAATCAATCTCAGGCGCTCTCGGAATATATCCTTTTTGAGCCCCGGAAATTGATTACAGCATCTATCGGGGTGCAAACAACGGACCTTGGCATTGGGGCCAACCACAGAACATTCCTCGTTTTCGCCGGTATCGAATATCAGATGCCGGGAGGGGTCTAACCATGGCACAGCAACAGCATACGCTCTTGACTATTGGCGCTCTCGGAGCCGCCGCAATCGCAGGCTATGAATTCCTTTACAAGCCATGGAAGGCCGAGCAAGACGCGGCCTTGCTAGGAACAACCACGGGCATTGATCCCACAACCGGGCTCCCCTCCAATACGGGCAACCCTGGAGGCGTCATGTACCCTTCAAGCGCCGGGGTCCTTTCGCCCATCGTGGATACCGGCATAAATAATCCGCCCGGTCCCTACGTCACCGCTCCCGTAGGTAACGTGGGAATTCCGCCGTCAAATCTTGACCCTGGCGCAGCGGTGGGCGGACCCATCGGCACTATGATGACGCGAAAGAATTGGACGCAGCAACAGGCGACCGATAGATATAACCTCCTACAAACAACCTATGCCGCATCGGTCGCCAATCTGAACGCCCTCACGTCAGGGCAGACTGCACAGCAAATCCAAGCCGCACTTGCAGCCGAAAACGCAGCCCTCCAAGCCGCAGGCCCACCATATAACGCTGCCCTCGCAAGAGGGGACGCCGCAACCGCGAACCAATGGAAAATCGCCATTGATGGGCATAACCAAGATATCGCGGAGCTAAACGCGCGGCTCCAAGCGATCAACTCAAATATTGCGGCCTATCAAAATCAGATAGCAGGATTGCAGTCTGATTATTACAACCTCACCGGATTGCAGCTAGGCTAATGCGGTGTCGCTACGGGGTTTCATAGGACTTGCCCTCATTGGCGGGGCCGGATATATTGCCTATGATATTTGGCGTGGCGGATTTGATGGGCTTGTAAGTCCGCCTGCCGGAACGGATGACGGATCGGGGGACGGCACAGATACAGGGTCGGCAATAACAGCCCCGTCACAAGACTATCTAGACGCGCTTTCTAAAGCCGAAGACCCTTCCGGCAACCCCTACGCAAAAAACCCATATTCTACAGCGTCGGGATTATTCCAGTTCACAAAAGCAACATGGGTCGGATTAGGGGGCCAATGGGGGAGCGACGATACACAAGCCTTTGGCGGCTTGACCCCCTCCGTTGACGAGCAATATGCAATGGCCGCTAAATTGACGCAGCAAAATGCGGGCATACTCGATAAGCTCGGGATTGCCATAAACAACGTTTCGTTGTATGCTGCGCACATATTCGGGCCTTCAAAAGCCGCCCCAATACTAGGAGCCGACCCGTCAACCTCACTAGCCGCAGTCACGTCACCACATATCGTCGCAACTAATCCGGCCCTAGGAACAACCGTCCAAAGTTTCTTCAACTATCTAAACGCAAAGGTGGGATAAATGCCTAGCTATTATTTCCGCTCTATTGCGGATGGGGAAAAGAAAGTCGCCCACAGTCTCGCGGAAATCGGCCGAATGGCGCAGCGCGAGGCCGACCGCTTCGGACAGGCTATCCAAATCTATACAGGGGACACCGGCAGGAAATCACACCGGAAAATCAGTATGGCAAAGAACCCGGCAGGGAAAAGCAAAGCCCACGTTTACCGGGGCAACTATCCCGACCGCATCGAAAGCATCGGCGGGGCAAAGGACGACTTCGGCAGCCGCTTCACAATGGCGCGAACGAATAACGGGGCGCTCTATAAAATCGGCCCGGTCAACGGGAAGGGGCCTAAACTATCCTCCGATATTCACGATTGGCCGAACAAGCAACATATCGGACAATCAGAAAAGAGACGCTAACCCCAAACGTAGAAAACCCGCCACCTCCCTTGCAAGTTGGTGACGGGCTTTCCGAGTGGAGGGTCGGGGCGACCGGGGGGTCGCGGGTCCGAACCAACGCCAAGCTACCGAACCCCCCGAACGGTGTCAAGGCAGAAAAGTGAAACGCCCCCGAAATCGTGGGCTCTGATCCTACGAAACGGTTAAAGATTGCGTAACACTTTTCCAAGGCTAGAATGGGAGAGGGAACAACGGAAGTCAAGGGATTAGATATGGCGGACGAAAAAGAACAAGAAAGCGCAGGGCTCTTTCTGCACCTGATTTTTTATCAAGTCGCTGTACCCGTCGCCATTCGTGACGCCCAAGGAAATCAGCAACTCCAAATGATCGGGCCTTTTCCCGATATCGGTTCCGCGACCAACGCTTGCAACGCCAAGCCCGGTAGCTTCCTTCTATCAAATATTGTGCTGTATCAGAGCCCTAATCACTTTACGCCACTCAAACAATGAGCTATAAAGTTAGCACTCGGATTTAGCCGGGGCGAACCTTTAAGGAATTAAGATTATGGCCATTCGGGCTCTCAAGAAAATCACCGCTCGCGACGTCATGGGACGCGCCCTCGAAAAGACCGAGGTGGAAGTCCCCGTCCTGAACGAAGACAATTCCCCCGTCACCGACAAAGACGGCAACACCATCATGCGTAAGGTGAAAGTCGTCACCGAACGCGATATGTATATCGTGATGGGCAACGCCGTTTCACACCGCACGGCCAAGTCGTCGTTCGGCGATACCGTTGTCTTTAACG
>Ga0070731_10002286_pt1 | contig 18450 bp, 15 predicted proteins | sample Coa_R1_2_FD_66448 | JGI IMG/M metagenome (GOLD analysis project Ga0070731, IMG submission 66448) | Surface soil microbial communities from Centralia Pennsylvania, which are recovering from an underground coalmine fire - Coalmine... | ecosystem: Environmental > Terrestrial > Soil > Unclassified ... | reverse complement strand
TCGCCGACGGCGAGCGGGACCGGCGACGTGAGCGGCTGTAGCCCACGCAGCGCCCGCTCGGTGCCCGCCGCGCGCTCGGCGGCGGCACCGAGCCTGCGGTCGCGCTCGCGCTCGGCCGCCGGAGCCGCAGGGCGGCGGCGTTCCTGCCGGCGCGCGGCGCGGATCTCGGCGCGCAGCGCCGCCAGCTCGGCCCGTGCCTCGGCGAGGTCGCGCTCGGCGGCAGCGACGGCGGCGCGGCGCTCGTCATCGGCTGAGGCGCGTACTCGCTCCACCTCGCGCGCGAGCTCGTCTTCGCGGAGCCGTGCGCGCTCGAGCTCGCGTTCGGCTGCCGCGCGCTCGCTCTCGGCCGCGGACAGCTGCTCGGCGGCCCGCCGTTCTGCCGCTTCGGCCTGGGCGACGAGCTGGCCGACGCGCAGCCGTTCGGGCGCGACCTGCTTCCGTGCGTCGTCGACGACGTCCGGGTCGAGGCCGAGCTGCGCCGCGATCTGCAGCGCATGCGACGTGCCGGGCCGGCCGACGACGATGCGATAGAGCGGCGCCTGCGACTCGAGGTCGAACCCGGTGGCCGCGTTGGCGGCGCCCTCGAACACGCTCGCCCACTCCTTCACCTCGGGATAGTGCGTCGTCACGAGCGTCAGCCTCGCCTGGCGCGCGAGCCGCGCGAGCAGCGCCTGCGCGAGCGCCGAGCCCTCGACGGGATCGGTTCCCGCGGCAAGCTCGTCGAGCAGGACGAGCGACCGCCCGGTCGCGGCGTCGAGGATGGCGACGATGTTGCGCAGATGCGCCGAGAACGTGGACAGGCTCATCTCGATCGACTGCTCGTCGCCGACGTCGGCGAGGACGTTGTCGAAGACGGGTAGGGCCGCCTCGCGCGCCGGCGGTCGCAGCCCCGCCTGGTGGAGGAGCGCCGCGAGTCCGAGCGTCTTCAGCGCCACCGTCTTGCCGCCCGTGTTCGGCCCGCTGACGACGAGCGCCCGCAGCTCGCCGAGGTCGAGGTCGATCGGGACCGCCGTGCGCTCGTCGAGGAGCGGGTGCCGCGCGCCGAGCAGGCGAACGTCGCTCGAGACCTCGACGGGGGCGCCGCGCCAGGCGCGCGAGAGCGAACCGCGCGCGAGCGCGAGGTCGAGCTCGCCCGTTGCGAGCACGAGCGCCTCGAGGCTGCCGGCGTTCGCACCGACGAGCTCCGAGAGCTCGCGCAGCAGGCGCTCGACTTCCTCGCGCTCGGCACTTGCCGTCTCTGCGAGCTCGTTGCTGAGTTCGACGACTGCGAACGGCTCGACGAAGAGCGTCTGACCCGAGCTCGACGAGTCGTGGACGACGCCGGGAACGCCCGCGCGGGAAGCCGCCTTGACCGCGAGCACCGGCCGGCCGGCGCGCTCGGTCACGAATGTCTCTTGCAGCGACGGGCGAACGTCTGCCGAGCGCGAGATGCGCGTGATCTCTGCGCGAATGCGATCGCGCCCACGCCGCAACTCGGTACGTAGCCGCCGCAGCGTTGGCGAGGCGTCGTCACGCAGGTCGGCTCCCTCGTCGTCGACGCAGCGGTCGATCGACTGCGCGAGCGTCGCGAGCGACGGCTCGATCCGGACGGCAACGGCCTGAAGCAGCGGCGCCTGCTCGTCCGCGAGCTTGCGTCGAGCCTCGACCGCGACCGCGATCGACACCGAGAGCTGCCGGAGCTCGCTCGGCGCGAGCAACCCGCCGCGCGCCGCGCGCGCCGCGGCGTCGCGCACGTCGGCCACACCGGCGAACGACGGCTCGGCGGAGCGCTCGATCACCCAAACGGCCTCGCTCGTGAGGGCCTGCCGCTCCGCGACCTCCACCGCGTCCGGCGCCGGCAGCAAGCCGCGGGCGAGCGTCGCACCGTAAGCGCTCTCCGTCACCCCGGTCAGGCGCTCGACGATCGCGTCGAACTCGAGCACTGCCAGCGCGTGCCGATCCATCCAATCCAGTCTGCCTCAGGAAGCGACAATCCCGGTCATGGACGCCGTGAGGGTCGACAAGTGGCTGTGGGCAGCGCGCTTCTTCAGGACGCGCGGCACGGCAACCGCCGCAGTGCTCGGCGGGCGCGTGCTGCTGAACGACATTCGCGTGAAGCCGTCGAAGGAAGTCCGGGCGAACGACAAGCTCGAGGTGCAGGTCGGGCAAACGCGCTGGACCGTCGTCGTCCGGGCCCTGGCCGAGAAGCGAGGTCCGGCCGCGGCCGCAGCTGCGCTGTACGAGGAGACGCCCGAGTCGGTCGCGCAGCGAGAGGAGCGAGCGCTGCAACGCCGTCTCGCAGCGCCGCTGGGGGCCGACCTCGGCGAGCGCCCGACGAAACGAGACCGCCGCCGCCTGGACGCGCTTCGCAAGGCGAACCGGCGGCCGCCGCGGAGCTAGGCGGTGGCCGGCTCCGGGGGGGCCCAATCGGGAGGCGCCGCCGGAGCTCTCCAACTCGTCGTCCTCAGCCCACCACTGAGCCGGCCCGGGCTTGGAACGTGAAACCGAAGTCTCCCGAGACGACCTCCGGGAGCAGCGTGCGCGGTACGAACCGACCGCTCGTCTTCGAGCCGACGTACTCCTCGTTTTCGACCAGCACCGACCCGCGCAGGATCGTGTCCCGCACCTTGCCGGTCAGCTCCCAGCCGTCCCAACAGTTGTACTCGGTGCTCATGTGGAGGTCCTGCCAGCGAACGGTCCAGCTCTTGTTCGGGTCGAAGACGACGATGTCCGCGTCGCTTCCCGCCGCGATCTGGCCCTTCTTCGGCCACATGCCCATGATCTTCGCCGGGTTCGTCGAGATCAGCTCGACCCAGCGGTTGGCACTGATCCGGCCGCTGCCGACGCCGCGGTCGTAGAGGACCGGGATGCGGAGCTCGACGGCGGCCTGGCCCGCCTGCATGTTGTCGATCGTCGTGCTCATCGTCTCGAACCGGTCCTTCAGGGCGACGAGGGCGTGGTCGGTCGCGACGACCTGCAAGCGACCGTCGGCGATCGCCTGCCAGCAGGTCTCGCGGTCCTCGGCGAACTTCGGGGTCGGGTAGTTGTTGTAGAGACAGCCGCGGGCGTTGTACGTCTTGCCGTTGACCTCGATCGGCGACTCATCCCAGATGTCGTCCTGCGTGAAGCTGAGATACGCACTCAGCGTCTCGCCGTAGAACGGCAAGCCCCGCGCGCGTCCTTCTGCGAGCGCCTCCACCCCGCTCCCGGCCGCCATATGCAGGACGTACAGCGGCGACCCTGCGCGCTCGGCGAGGAACATCGCGCGTCGGATCGCCGCTTCCTCGACGATCGGGCCGCGAACCTCGCAGATGTAGGCGCCTGCGGTCTTGCCTTCGCGGATGTACTTGGCGGTGAGCCAGCGCGCGATTGCATCGTCCTCGGCATGGACGACGCTCATGCCTCCGTGCTCGGCGACCTCGTTCATCATCCCCCACATCTGCCCGTCGTCGGCCATGTAGCCGTACGTCATCATGATCTTGTGGGTCGGGATGCCCTCCTTGATCGCCTGCCCGATCTCCTCGACCACGTCGAACGAGAACGTCTTCGTCAGGATCGCGTGGAACGAGTAGTCGATCGCCATCTGGCCCGCGAACTCGGCCTTGCGATCGGCGATCGCATCCATCAGCCCTTGCGGCGGCTCCTGGAAGACGAAGTCGATCACGCTCGTGTTGCCGCCGAGCGCGGCGGCGAACGAGTACGGCGGGCCCTCGGTCGTGAGGATGTGCTCGAAGTTCATCGCGTAGTGGACGTGCGGGTCGATGCCGCCCGGGATCACGAGGCAGTCGTCTGCGTCGATCACCTTCTTCGCCTCGCCCTCGAGCGACCCACGAGGCCCGACGGCGGCGATCGTCTCGCCGTTGACGGCGACGTCGAGCGCCTCGGTGCCGGTCGGGCTCACGACCGAGCCGTTCACGATCAGCAGGTCGTACATCTCCTACTCCCTTTCTCGTCGCATGCTTGTCGACATCACGTCAGGAACCGGCCGGCCCCGGGGAGCGGCGGACGTTCCCGCCGCTCCCACCAGGCCTCGAACTAGCAGCTGAACGGCGGCACCGACTTGGGCAGCAAGGTCTCGATGAACTTCTCCTTGCCGTTGGTCACCTGGAAGACCACGAACGGCCGGTCGGCTGCAACGTTGCAGTCCTTCTTCCAGTCGTAGCTCGTCGGGCCGATCAGCGCCGGGAAGTTGTGCAGGTTCTCAATCGCTGCGGCCACCTTCTTCGGATCGGTGCTCTTCGCGTCCTCCATCCCCTTGGCCATCACCTGGATCTGCGAGTACCCCATCACCGGGTAGGCGGCCAGCACGGCCTTCTGGCCGGTGAACTTCTTGTAGTCGACGAAGAACTTGTTCACGGCCGGCGATGGGTCGTTCCCGTCGCCCGACGCCAGATTCGGGATGTAGACGTTGCTGAGGTTCGGGATGGCCGAGATCCACGAGCTGCCGTCGAACGCCTCGTCGGTGACGATCGGCGTGTTGATGCCCGCCGCTCGGATCTGCTTGATCGCGCTCGCACCGCCGGGCGGGAAGGACGCGATCAGGATCACGTCGGGGTTGGCCGCGCGGAGCCGAGAGATCTGGGTCGCGATCGAGGGGTCGGAGTTGAGGAAGAGATCCTGGCCCGCCACGCCCTTGCCGGTCAACTCCTTCCAGCGGATGGCGAAGTTCGTCGAGACTGTTTTCGGATACGAGTTGATCGTGTCGGTGAGCATGTAGGGCTTGCGCCAGCCCTTGTTGTAGGCGAACTCGGCCGCGACGGCGCCCTCGGCGTTCGAGCCCTGATAGAGGTTGAACACGGTCGGGCCGACGCCGTGGTATCCGAGCCTCGGGTCGCCGGCCATGCCGAACGCGAGCAGCCCCTTCGCGGCAGCTGCTCGATCGGCGCCGCCGCCGAAGTCGTAGTCCGACGTGCCGATGATCACCTGCGCGCCTTTGCCGATCAGCTGCTGCGCGCACGGGCCCGACTGGGCCAGCTGGCTCGTCGTGTCGCAGTCGATGATCTTGATCTGGCGGCCGAGCACGCCGCCCTTCGCGTTGATCGCCGCTGCCGCGATCTTCCCGCCGGTCTCCAGCTCGAGGTCGTACGTCGAGAAGCCGCCCGTCTTGGCGATCGAGTAGCCGACGATGATCGGCGGCGCCGCGGTCTTCCCGGTCGTGGCGGCGCTCGCGGCGACGGCGCCTACGAGTACCGCGCCGAGAACCGCGAGGCGCACGATCCACTGTCTCTTGTTCATTGGTGCCCTCCTCTTTCGTCGAAGAACATTCGCCCACTAACCTGTTACCGCCATGTGCCGCTGTCGGTCGAGCAGAGTGCCGGCGGCAGCCGCAGCCTCCAGGCCGCTCGTGGCGGCTGTGTCCATCCCGCCGCGTTCGCCGAGGTAGTCACCGGCGAGCAGGATCCGGCCGAGCGGTTGCTCGAGCGGAGCCTGGTACGCGCTACGCCCTGGAGTCGAGTAGGGAATCCCGTGCGTCCAGCGCTGAATCATCACCTCCTCGACGATTCCTTCCGCGGCCGGGAACACGGCCTGCAGATCGCGTGAGAACGTCCGGATGACGCTCTCGTCGTCCTCCTGCAGAAGCCGCGTCCCGAGCCCGGCGGCGCCGTAGACGGTGATGCTCCCGCCCGGCCTGCGCTCGTGTGCCTGCCGCAGGACGTTGGCCGTGTTGAAGAACATGTTGAACGACTTCGCCGCGACGACGACCGCGTAGATCCGATCCCACGGCATCGGCGCCTTCTCGCCCGTCAGAAGCGCCGCGACGACGTACGGCCCGTAGCGAATCGCGTCGAGCGCCCGCGCGAGCTCTGCCGGCTGGTCGTCGACGATGCGGCGCGTGAGGAACGCGGGCGTCGCCACGATCGCCGCGCGGGCGTTGACCTCGGTCTCGGAGCCGCCGTGGCGAACGATGAGACGAACACCGGCGCCTGTATTGGCAACACGCAGGACCTCGGCCTGCTTGACGATGCGCCCTGCCAGTGCACGCTCGAGCCGATCCACCAGCACACCCGTGCCGCCCGGCAGGTTGCGGTGGTAGATGCTGGCGCCGCCGCTGAACGTCGCCGCGAACTGCGTGATCCCCGCGCCGGCGGAGAGCGCCTCCGGCTCCGCCGAGACCCGGTTCACCGCGGCGCGCAGGAGCGCCTCGACGTCAGGGTGCAGCCCGCCGAGGAAGTCGGCGAAGGTGGCGTCGTCGCGGTAGGCGAGCAGGCGTGCACGAACCGCGGCGGGCGAGTCGCCCGGACGCCGCTCTGCGAGCCGGAGATACTCGGAGACGCCGCGGCGGATCTTCTGCCCGGCCCGGGCGAGGGAGATCCGGCCCGCGGCCGAGGTGCGGAGGCGGAATGGATAGCTCTCGGGCCGTCCCGCCGCGACGACGCGCCCGTTCAGGAAGACACCCATCCCGGTGCCGGGGACGGGCACGGTCTCGAGCCCGAGCTCCGTGACGAGCCGGCCGAGGTTCGACTCCGGCGGCGGGAAGATGTGCGCCGCGAGGTTCAGCCAGTAGTCGCCCCGCGGCTCCGACCGGATGCGGCCGCCGATTCGCGGCTCCGACTCGAGGACAAGCACGTCCCGCTCGCGCGACTGCCAGGCTGCGGCGAGGCCCGCGATGCCGGCGCCGACGACGGCGAGCTCGCAATCGCGCGGAACCGGACTCGAGCCGAGCGGCGTCGTCACGCGGCGAACACGCTCAGCGGCATCGTCATGCCGACGTTCCAGACGCCGGCGTCGACGATCTCGTGGATGTGGAGGTCACCGGCGACGCTCGTGAGGAAGTAGGCGTCGTCCGGCGTCAGGCCATGCTCGTCGACGAGCCACGAGATCATGCTTCGAACGGCCTTGCGGGCCCCCTCGTACAGATCGGGGTCGATGCCCATCGTCCCGTGGTAGTCGCCGGGCGCACGCTGAGCCGATGCCGGAACCTCGAACGCGGGCGTGCTGCTCGTCCGCTTCTCGAGGCTCAGCCGGAGCGTGGCCTGCATGTCGCACTCGATCGCGCTGACACAGACCTCGCCGTCGCCCTGCGCCCCATGCGCGTCGCCGCACGAGAAGAGCGCGCCGTCCAACCAGATCGGGAGCCACAGCGTGCTCCCGGCGACGAGATGACGGTTGTCCATGTTGCCACCCCCCTTGTGCGGCGGAAACGGCGAGAACGAGCCGGGCTCGTCGAGCGCGACCCCGAGCGTTCCGATGAACGGGACGATCGGCACGCGGACGGTCTCGGTCAGCGCGGTCGTCGAGCCCTCGCGAAGGTTCCAGATCTTGAGCAGCGCGTCCGGGAAGTCCTCCGGCAGGAGGCCGAGGCTCGGGATCACCGCCGTCCATCCCCACGGGCCGGGGGCAAGCGAGAGGATCTCGACCTTGAGCGTGTCGCCCGGCGCGGCCCCCTCGACGTAGACCGGGCCGGCGAGGTTGTAGATCGTGTCGAAGTCCCAGACGACGTCCTCGATCGCCGAGTCCTCCATCACCTGCCCGTGCCCGGCCATCCGCAGGTCGAAGTGCACGGTGTCGCCCGAGTCGATGCGGAGCACCGGCTCGTGACCGTTGTCCCAGTCGTGGTGAAGCAGGGAACCGTCGAGAACGTGTTCCTGGGTCATCTGGGCGCCGCCCTTTCGAGAATGGTTTCCGGCTGCGGCGCCGTGAGCGGGGTCGCGCTCCCGAACCGAGCCGGCCTGAATGGGTGCAGCAGCTCCTCGTCCGCACCGTCGACGAGCTCCGACGCGATCAGCTCGCCGAGCAGCGGCCCGAGTGTGATCCCGCTGTGCGTCACGGCGGCGTAGATCCGCTCCGAGCCGGGCAGCCAGCCGACGGCCGGCAGCAGGTCGCCGGTCAGCGCGCGGATCCCGACCACTACGCGGTCGACCGTCAGCTTCGCGGGCAGCTCGAGCCGGTGCGAGACGGCCTCGGCGACGCCGACCCCGATCTCGCCGACGGCGTCTGGCGCAGCAGGATCGACCAGCCGGTCGTGCTCGTCGCTGTGGAGCAGCAGCCGTCCGCCGCCGTCCGGACGAATCATCAGGTCGTCGGCGCACAGCACGCGGCGAACCCCCTGGACCGCCGGCGACGTGAGGACGAGCAAGCCGACCGCGACCGAGCCGCGCTCCGTTCCGGGGATCATCGGGATCTCTCCGCCCGCGAGCCGGACGACGTCGTCGGTCCAGCGGCCGCAGCAGAGCACGACCGCATCGGCGGTCAGTCGCTCGCCCGTTTCGAGCACGGCGGTCGCGCCGCCGGCGCCGTCCTCGAGCCCGGCAACGCGCGCTCCCCAGCGTGTCCGCACGCCGCGCTCCCGCGCGAGCCGCAGCAGGGTGGCGATCATCGGCCTCGGCGAGGCGAAACCCTCGTCCGGGTGGAAGGCGACGCCCTCGACCGACTCCGCGAGCCGCAGGTCCGGCTCGAGCGCCAGCGCCGCCGCCGGGTCGAGCAGGGTCGCCGGATACCCGGCTGATCTGAGCTGCTGCACTCGCTCGGCCAGTGCCGCTTGCCTCGCGCCGTCCGTGTACCAGACGAGCGATCCGTCCGAACCGTGCCATGGGGTCGCACCGAGCTCTGCGCGCAGGCGCCGGTACGCAGCGACGCCTGCGACGTTGAGGTCGAAGTAGTCCCAGAGCCCGAGCGGGCTGGCGCCGACCCACGCGAACGACGTTCCGCTCGTCCCCTCGCCGGGCCCGAGCGCGTCGATCAGCTCGACCTCCGCTCCCGCCTGGGCCAGCCGAAGTGACGTAGCCGCGCCGATGATGCCGGCGCCGACAACAAGGCAGCGAGTGCTCACCGCACCGTCCTTTCTGTCGAGGAGACGACCGTCACGACCCGTCCTGCGTCGAGGCGGGCGCAACGGCGATCACGGACCGTGACTCGACCGGGGCGAGACGGCCTCGAATGGCGCGCTTGAACGGCCACAGGATCTCACGCCCGCCCGTGAGCCCTCGCGGCCTGAGGACGAGCACCAAAACCATGATCACGCCGAGCCCAACCGCGCCCAAGCCGGGCCGCGACGGGATGTGCACCGGCCCGATGTGCGGACCCGCCTCGATCCGGCGCAGGCCCTCGGCGACGACGGAGATGAATGCACAGCCGACCACGGCGCCGGCCAGGCTGTTCCGCCCGCCGACGACGAGCATCGCGATGATCAGGAACGAGATGCTGAGGTAGAACGCATCGGCGTTGAACGTGCCGAGGAACTGTCCGTAGAGGGCGCCGCCGATGCCGACGACGAAGGCGCTCAGGATCCACGCGAGCCGCCGCTCGTTGAAGATGCCGACCCCACACGCGCGGGCCGCGACCTCGTCCTCGCGCGACGCGCGCAGGCGCAGACCCCAGCGCGACTCCTGGAAGAGGTAGACGACGACGATCGCCACGAGGCACCACGCAAGCGCGCGCCACGGCGTCGTCGTGATCGGAACGTCCGCCATGCCCGATTGCCCGTTCGTGACCTGGTTGAGGTTCTGCCCGACGACGTGGACGATGATCAGCAGCGCGAACGTGGCGAGCGACGCGGCCAGGCCGCCCAGGCGCATGAGCGGAACCGAGGTGATCGCACCGGCGACCGCCGCGATGCAGCCACCGATCAGCGTGGAGATCGAGGTACCGGCGTGCAGGTGGATCAACGCGGCGGGCATGGAGCCGAACAGCTCGCGCTTGGTCCCGGGCGCGATCGCAAAGATGCCTGCCGAGTACGCACCGATCGCGGCGAAGCCGATGTGCCCGAACGAGAAGACACCCGACGTACCGGAGAAGCTGTACAGGCCGACCACGAAGAGCAGGTTGATCAGCCCGAGGATCAGGATCGAGTGCATGTAGGTGCTGCCGTGAGACACGAGCAGGGTGACGATCACGGCGAGCATGGCGGGCGGCACGATCGGCCAGAGATAGAGCCCGGCTCTCCTCATGCGCCCGCTGACGGCCTCACCGATCATCTAGACACGCGTCACGATGCTCTTGGCGACGATCAACCCTTGGGGACGCGCGAGCAGCATCACGATCACCGCGCCGTACGCGAATGCATCGCGGTAGTACCGGAGCTCGAGCGGCAGGTAGGCCTGCAGCGCGACGGTGATGATCCCGAGGATGAAGCCGCCGAGAACCGCACCGCGAAGGCTGCCGATTCCGCCGAGGACGGTCGCGATGAAAGCGACGAGAACGGGCGAGGAGCCGATCGTCGAGGTGACGACACCGGTCTGCGCGACAAGCAGAATCGCGGCGACGCCGGCGAGCAGGCCGCTGAGGGCGAACGCGGTGGCGATCACCCAGTTCGCGTTGACGCCCAGGACCCTGGCCATGCGGAAGTCCTCGGCGGCCGCACGCATCTGGACGCCGATCCGGGTCTTGCCGAGAAACAGCCCGAGCCCGACCAGGAGCACCACCGTCGCGACGACGGTGACGACGTCGAGCTTCGCAATGTAGACGCCGCCGATCGAAAACGACTCGGCCAGGCTCGTCGAGAGATTCGTCGTCTTCGGGACGCTCCCGAAGAGCACCTGCGCGAGGTTCTGTAACAGGTAGCTGACCGCGAACGAGGTAACGAGCAGCGTGATCGGATCGGCGCCGCGAACCGGGCGGAAGGCGATGCGCTCGGTTGCGAGCGCGAACGCGACCGTCACGCCGAGCGTCCCGAGGATCAGCAGCGGCCAGCCCGGATGGCCGAGGAACACGAGCGCGAAGCCGCCCGCCATGATCAGCTCGCCATGGGCGAAGTTGATCAGCCCCATGATCCCGAAGATGAGCGCGATCCCGAGCGCGAAGAGCGCGTAGAGACTGCCGAAGCTCAGGGCGTCGATCGCGTTCTGGATCAGCTCGTGCATCGCGCGCTCCTACAGCCCGAGGTACGCGGTCTCGAGGTGTTCGGCGACCTGCAGGTCGTCACGCGAGCCGGCCAAGGCCACTTCGCCGGTCCGCAGCACGTACGAGCGGTCGGCGAGCTCGACGGCGCGCGCTGCGTTCTGCTCGACGAGCAAGATCGTGACCCCTTCGTTGCGCAGCTCCGCGAGCACGTCGAAGACGAGATCGATCACGACGGGTGCGAGGCCCAGCGACGGCTCGTCGAGGAGCAGCAGCCGTGGCCGTGAGAGCAACGCCCGTGCAATCGCGAGCTGCTGCTGCTCACCGCCGGAGAGCCGCCCGGCCGGCGAGTCGTAGTAGCGCTCGAGCACCGGAAAGCGCTCGAGCAGCCCCGCGAGGTCACGACGGACGCCCGCTCGATCGGACCGCGCGGTCGCGCCCATCGCGAGGTTCTCGCTGACGGTGAGCGTGTTGAAGATGTGCCGCCCTTCCGGCACGAGCGCGACTCCGAGCCGGACGATCCGCTCCGGAGCCTCGCCGACGAGTGAGCGACCCTCCAGCAGGATCGAGCCCGAATCGGGTCTGATCAGCCCGAACACGGTCGAGAGCGTGGTCGTCTTCCCGGCGCCGTTCGGGCCGACGAGGCCGACGATCTCACCCGCGTCGACCTCGAGCGAGATTCCCTTCAGCGCCGGCACTCGGCCGTAGCTGACGTGCAGATCCTCGATGCTAAGCACCGGGCTCCCCGCGTCGCCGGCCGAGATACGCGGTCAGGACGGCTGGGTCGGCGCGCACCTGCTCCGGCGTCCCGACCGCGATCGTCTTTCCGTAGTCGAGCACCTGGAGGCGCTCGCAGAGCCGCATGATCACGCGCATGTCGTGCTCGATCACGAGCAGCCCGCAGCCGAAGTCGTCCTTGATCCGCCGCAGCGAACCGACCAGCTCGTGTCCTTCCTCTTCGTTGAGCCCGGCGGCGGGCTCGTCGAGCAGCAGGTACGTCGGCCTCCCCGCGAGCGCGCGCACGATCCCAAGACGGCGCTCCTGCCCGTGCGGCAGCCCGAACGCGAGCTGGTGGGCCCGCTCGGCCAGGTCGAAGCGGTCGAGGAGCTCCACCGCGAGCCGCCTCGCCGCCGCCCGGTCGAGGCCGTTCCCGACAGCGCCGACCTCGACGTTCTCGAGCACGGAGAGTTGCGGGAAGAGCCTCACGCTCTGGAACGTGCGCGCGATACCCGTGCGCGCCAGCCGGGCAGCGCCCCAGCCGGTGACGTCGAAGCCGTCGACGTGCACCGCCCCTGCGGTCGGCCGCTGGAACCCGGTGATCGCGTTCACGAAGGTGGTCTTGCCGGCGCCGTTCGGGCCGATCAGCCCGAGGATCTCGCCGCGAGCGAGCGTCAGATCCACTCCGTCGACCGCCTTCACGCCCTCGAAATGCACGGCGAGCCCGCGCACGTCGACGCCTGCAGCACCCGAGACGCTGTTGCGCGGCGGACGTGGCCGAAGGACTCTCGCCACGGCGCTCACCGTTTCGGCCCTCGTGCAGACGCCGCGTCGATCTGGCTGTAGGGCGGCGTCGTGATCGAGAGCATCTCCGCCGTGCTCTTGCCGACGTTGCTGAAGTAATGGTGGACGCGGCCGGAGTAGAGGATCGACTGCCGTTTCTTCAGCACGTACTCGTCGGCCCCGTACGTGAACACGATCTCGCCGGCGAGCACCCAGAAGAAGTCCTCGCCGTCGTGCGAGACGGGCGTCGACGGCCCCACGCCCGGGGCGAGCGTCACGTGCACCACCTGCAGGCCGAGCGAACGCCCGATCGGAAGCAGACGCAGCTCCATCCCCGGGATGCGTTCGATCACGTCGCCGTCGTCGACGTCGATCACGTGCGGGGTTGCACCCTCGTGGTCCTCGATCAGCAGCTCGCTCAGCGGGACGCCGTAGAAGCTCGCGAGCCGATGCACGCGGCCGAGCGAGATGTCGGCCTGGCCACGCTCGAGCATGCTGAGAAACGAGTGCGAAAGCTCGACGCTCGCTCCGACCTCCTGCAAGGTCAAGCGCCGCTGCAGCCGCAGCCGCTTCAGCCTCGCTCCGAGGACGTGCGCGAGCGCGAGGCTTGCCTGCGATCGCGAGCGGCGCCCCGCGCCCTCTCCGGCGTCTCGCTCGGCGACGGGTGCGGTCGCGGCCGTCCTGTCCGCTTTCGCCACGCGCTACCGATATCAGTATGTTGAAACGATGTCAATGGGGTGTTAGAGTCGTCGGACCTTCGAGCAGGCGAGGTGTGACATGGACGACGCGCTGACGAATGCGACAACGGCTCAGCCCGTCGCGCGACGAACGTGGCTGGGCGAGCTGATCGATCTCTCCCGGCCGCTGACAGTCGAGACCGTCGACGCGTTGTTCGGCGACCTGGTGGCGGACGGACGGAACCCGTACTTCCGCGATCTCGGGATCGAGGTCGCCGTCGATCACAGCGTCGCCAACGCCCACTCGTGCTTGATCCGGCTGCCAGATCACATCGCAACGCACGTGGATGCGCCGATCCACGCGGTCGCGGGCGCGCCGATGCTCGAGGACGTCGACATCAGCCGGCTGATCGGCGATGCAGTCGTCCTCGACCTCGATCGGGGCGGCGCCGAGTACGGCTACACCGCCGACGACCTGGAGGCGGCCGATCCCGGTGTCGAGCCCGGCGACATCGTGCTGATCTACTCGGGCTACGTCGACGCGGACCTGACACAGCGCATGCGGCAGACCTACCTGACCGCAGGCGCAGCCGAGTGGCTCGTCGAGCGGGGCGCGCACGCCGTCGGGATCGAGCCGTGCTCGCCCGACCCTCTCTATGCAGGCCTGTACGAGCTCGGGTGGCTCGAGAAGGACACGCCCAATCCACCGGCGTGGCCGGCACATCGGACCCTGCTCGAGAACGACGTCTACATCATCGAAGGCCTGACGAACCTCGATCGGATCCGCGGCCGCCGTGTGCGCTTCGCCGCGCTGCCGGCGCTCGTCCCCGGGCTCAGCGGCTTCCCTGTGCGCGCCGTCGCCTGGCTCGACCCGGAGACCGCCACGTCCTGAGGTTCTGGCAGACCTCGGCTCCCGGACCGAGCCAACTCTCGAAACTGGAGGAGAACGAATGGAGCGTGTTCCGATCTCGTCTGACGGCGTGGCTGCAACCAGCCTGCCCTTCTCGGCCGGACTGCTGGTCTCGGACTGGGTCTTCCTCTCCGGCCAGGGCAGCCTGAACGCCGACAACGAGATCGTCGGTGACACGATCGAGGAGCAGACCGAGACGACGCTTGACAACGTCTCGAAGCTGCTGGAGGCGGCGGGCTGCGAGCTCTCGGACGTCGTCTCGGTACTCGTCCACCTCTCCGACCTCCAGCTGTTCGAGCGGTACAACCAGGTCTACGAGCGCTACTTCGCGGACCCGAAGCCGGTGCGGACGACGGTGGGCGCGCAGCTCCTCAAGGGGCTCCTCGTCGAGATGACGGTCACCGCCCGGCGGCCGGCGTAACCGCGGAGGTACGGCGCAGGCCTTAGCGCCGCGGCGCGGAGCCTCCGTGCCGGAGACCCCGCGCCGCGCGTCGCCGCCGTTAGGACAGACACTCCCCCTGGGCCCGTCCCCGGATCGCGTTGCCGCTACTCGTCGCGGCGGGCGCGTTGTTCTGACACTGCACGTTGCCGCCGACGGTGTTGCCCGTCACCGACACCGCCCCGAGGTTGTCCTGGATCTGGACGTTGCCGCCGACCCTGTTGCCGCAGAGGTCAGCCGATTCGCTGCTCTGCTCGAGCTCGAGGTTGCCCCGGATCTGCGATTCGCACACCGTCGCCTCGCCGGTTCCCTGGCCGATCTGGAGGTTTCCGCCCACAGAGGTGCCGCGGACGTCGACCGCCCCGCCCTGGGACTGGAGGTTGCCGCCGACCGACGTCGACGACAGCTGGAGGTCGCCGCCCTGCGTCTGAACGTTGCCGCCGATCCGGCCGCCGTCAGCGGAGAACGAGCTGCCGTCCTCGAGGGTCACGTTGCCGCGAACCGTGACGTTCTCGAGGTCGCAGTAACTCGCAGCGGGGACGTCGAGACTCCCGATCACGGTCGCGCCGGCAGCGGGGCAGTTGGCGTCCGGGCTGCGGGAGCCGAAAAAGCGGGCGAGCGTCCAGCCCGCGACGTCATCGCCGAGATCCTCGCCGGCGACGACGGAGGTGCGCCAGTGGAGACCGGCCCACACCCGCGCGTTCACAATCTCGTCCTTGAGCTGCTGCGTGGTCGCGTAGGCCCGCTGCACGCTCAGCGTTGTCGCCCCACCCGTCGAGCCCCAGAAGGTCGCATCGATGTTCGGCGTGCCGAGCGCCTGCGCGAGGACATCCGCGAGCGCCGAGGTGAGACAGCCGTGCGCTGCCGGGTACTCGGGATGGTTCGGGGTCGAGAGGAGCGGCAACCACGCGGGATCGGCCGCTGTCGCTGCGTTCCCGTCGAGATCCGCGTTCCGGATCGCGGAGTACGGGCGCCAGCGGAGGTATGTGTATTTCGAGTCGAAGCAGGCGATGCCGGCGTCAGTGACGGTCAGCGTTCCCATCGCCATCAGGTGCACGGTGTCGACGAGGTCGAGGCCGTGCTGAACCGCGAGGTCGCGATACAGCTGGTTGTCCTGGTTGATCACGTTGGCGTTCCAAAACTGCGCGACCGCCGTCTCGTCCGGCGTACGAACGGAGCTCGTGGAGGAGCCGAACGCCTTCGTCTCGTTGAAGTCCGCGGCGTACTGCGCACTGCCGAGCGCGGGCGGAGGCGGCACGCGGAACTGCGACGGACTCTCGAGCGTAAACGGTCGCATGAAGGCAACCCACGGTGTCTGGGCGCCGACCGCCACGAACGGCGGCACAACCTGCCACACCCCGGCAGTCGACGCGTCGTAGACGAACGGCGCGCCGAACACCGCGGTCGTTGCGTCGAGGCCGTCGCCGGCGCGGAGTTGCTCGACGTCGGCAGCGGCGGCCTGTCCGACCGCGATCCCGCGCGCAGTCGGGTCGTCCGCCGGGAGCGCGCCGATCGAAGCTGCGTATTCGGCAGCCAGCGTGCCGGAGGAGTCGCCCAGGTAGTGGACGAGCGTCGAGTAGGCAGCAGATACGACCGCCGCCGGAAGCGAGGCGCCGCTTCCCGCGGCGTCGATGGAGTGGTACGGGCGGTAGCGGTGGTCGATCTTGGTGACGGCGTCGTAGACCGCCGCCTGCACGTACGACATATAGACGAGCCCTTCGATCTGGTAGAAGCTCCGCGGCGAACCGCCGGGCGGGACGCCGTCGGTGGTCAGCGCGGCGCGAACGGCGTTGACGGCGTAGTTGTCCCAGTCGAGCGCGACCTGGGGGCTCGTCGCGGCCGAGGCGCCGAGGGCGAGCCGATCATGCGTCGCGGCCGCGGACGCGGTCAGGATCGCAAGGGCAAGAGCTGAAGCGGCGAGGCACGCCGCGACTCGCAGCATCGCGCTGGCTGTCTTCGATCTCATTTCTCCTCCTGTTCTCAGGCCGCCTCGACGGAACAGGAGCGTTGTTGTGTGCGGCGCGATGTGCCGGCGCCGCCGTCCCGCGTCGAGGGAGCAGCGAAGACGAGCAGCACATCACCTTCCAGACGCCGAGAGGCGTGAGGATCTTCCCGGTGCAGATCATACGAAGGCGAGTCTTCGGGCGCGGCTAATCGGCCGCCCTCTGTCAATCGCGGCCGGGACGACACTCGGCATGGATGTGCGCGTTCGTCCCGCGTAGGCTGAAAATCATGAGCCAATCGGCAGCACGCGCGGAGTCCGTCGGCCTTTCGGCGCTGCATGTCGCTCGCCTAGTGCGGGAGCGCCATGTAAGCCCGGTCGAGGTCATCCGGGAGCACCTAGATCGCATCGACGCCCTCGAGCCGACGATCAGCGCGTTCCAGGTCGTCCGGCGCGACGAGGCACTCGCCGAAGCCGAGGCGTTGGCCCGGCGCGCCGACCTCGACATGCTGCCGCTCGCGGGCGTGCCGGTCGCCGTCAAGGACAACGTCGACGTCGCCGGCACACCCACGCGACATGGTTCGGCAGCGACGTCCGCCGGCCCAGTCGCGCGCGACGACGAGCTGGTGATCCGTCTGCGCGGCGCGGGCTGCATCGTGATCGGTAAGACGCAGATGCCCGAGCTCGCGATCTGGCCGTTTACCGAGCCCGCCCACTTCACTCCTACGCGCAACCCTTGGGATCCAAGTCGCACGCCGGGAGGATCGACCGGTGGCGGCGCCGCGGCGCTCGCTTCGGGAATGACAACGCTTGCGCTCGGCTCTGACGGCGGCGGCTCGATCCGAGTGCCGGCGGCGTGCTGTGGCGTTGTCGGCCTCAAACCAACCCCCGGCTTGGTCCCGCTTGCCGACGGAGCAGCCCAGCACTGGTTCGGCATGACATCCTTCGGCCCACTCGCACGGACGGTTTCCGATGTCGCGATCGCTTTGGAGGTGCTCGCCGGCACGAGCACCTACCGTCAACCCCGGCCCCCAGAACGCCCGCTCCGGATTGCGTTCTCTGCTCGTCATCCCTCGCCCGGTGTGAGAGCAGCGTCGGACGTCCGGGCCGCCCTGTCCGGGGCAGTGAGCCTCTTGCGCGACGCGGGGCACATGCTGATCCCGGCGCGCCCTCCATACCCTCCGACCCTGGGCATGCGGTTCAGCAACCGCTGGCTAGCCGGAATCGCCGACGACACGCTGAGTCTTCCGGTGGACGCCCTCGAAGAGCGGACTCGGAAGATGGCTCGACGCGGACGTCGCATCGCGCGCCGGGTCAAGCCGGCGGGGGCCGACCCCTTCTCCACGCGGATCGCCGCGTGGTTCGAGGACTACGACCTGCTCCTCACTCCGACCCTGACCCGCCCCGCCGTCCCGATCGGAAACTGGGCCGGCAAAGGATGGATTCGCACCATGCTGGGTGTCGGGAATTGGCTCTACACGGTTCCCTGGAACATTGCAGGCCTGCCGGCGGCTTCGATCCCGTACGACGCCGGAACCGACGACAGCCTCCCGATTGGCATCCAATTGATCGCACCCGCCGGCGCGGAAGGAACGATCCTGGCGGTCGCAGCGCAGATCGAGCAGCTGCGGCCTTGGCCGCAGCTCGCACCGGCCCCCGCGCCGAACGACGCGAGCGCCCGCTGGAGCTGATCTTCTTCGTCAGCGCGGTCGATGTTCGGGCGCTACCAAGTTCACTAGGCCGATCCGGGTAGTGCGCGAACCGCTCAGGCGTGGCTATCGAGGGGCCAACCATCGCTCTGTGAGGACCCGGGCTCCAGGCAGGCGAGGACCCATGATCCGGGGCGTTGGCTCGAAGAACTGCCGGAGCCAGACGCCTTCAGTCCCGAGGAGTTCCACGCGTGGCGCGCACTGATCCGCCTGCGCGAAACAGTGATGCGCGAGATCGACCACCGCCTCCGTCAGCAGGGGGAACTGTCGCTCGCCGACCACGGCGTCCTGATCACGCTCGTCACCGCGCCGGGACTGAGATTGCGCATGAGCAGCCTCGGCGCGCAGCGGATGCTCACACCGAGCGGAATTACCCGCGTCGTCATCCGCCTCGAGGAACGCGGTCTCGTGCGCCGAGAACCCGACCCGGCGGACGGGCGCGCCGCGTTCGCCGTGCTCACGAAACCCGGCCTCGAGGCCCTACGACGCGCGCAAGTCGTCCACCACGCCACCGTGCG
>Ga0070731_10002284_pt1 | contig 18459 bp, 12 predicted proteins | sample Coa_R1_2_FD_66448 | JGI IMG/M metagenome (GOLD analysis project Ga0070731, IMG submission 66448) | Surface soil microbial communities from Centralia Pennsylvania, which are recovering from an underground coalmine fire - Coalmine... | ecosystem: Environmental > Terrestrial > Soil > Unclassified ... | reverse complement strand
GCGGTGATTCGGTTGAATTATGGTGTGCAGCGCTCGGAACGCGGAGGTATGGCTACGCGCGCAATCACGATGTTGCCATGTATTACCGGTTCCTGGAAAGAAATTGGTGGAGGCCTGCAGCTCTCGACAAGCGAGGCGTTTGGATTAAACGGCCAAGGCCTGAAACGCCTTGATCTGATGGCCAAATCCCTGGGACGGGAAGCGCGTACTGTAAACATGGTCGAACTGGGCAAGGCGCTAAACAATCTCAACGATCCACCGGTCAAGGGCCTCTACGTCTACAACTCGAATCCCGCTGCGGTTGCCCCTAATCACAACGAGGTGGTCCGTGGTTTACTCCGCTCTGACCTGTTTACGGTAGTTCACGATCAGTTTTTCACTGACACCACGGATTATGCGGATATTGTTCTGCCCGCGACCACCTTCTTTGAGCACAAGGATCTGCAAACCGCCTACGGGCACTACTATCTCCAAGTGTCGAATCAGGCCATCGAGCCATTAGGCGAGTGCCGCTCAAATGTCGAAGTCTTCCGTGGTCTGGCCCAAAAAATGGGATTTGAAGAGGACTGCTTCAAAGAATCCGTCGAGCAGATGATCGACACGGCGCTCGAGTCCGACAATCCCTGGTTGCAGGGAATTACTCGCCAGCGTCTCGAAGCCGAAGGATACATCCGGTTGCAGTTTGAGAGTGCAAAGGGCGGGCCGGACGATGCTCCCTTCCTTCCTTTTGCGAACGGCAATTTCCCCACTCCCAGCGGAAAAGCCGAACTCTACAGCGAATTGTTGATGCAAGAGGGACTGGAACCCGTAGTTGATTTCACCCCGCCGACCGAATCGCGTCACGGTGAGCATGCCAAGGTCTTTCCCTTGGAATTGCTGGCGCGCAAGGCCGACAATTTCCTCAACTCGACTTTCTCTAACCTTCCCAGCGTGCAGCGCATGGAAGACCCTGAACTGCTCGAGATGAACACCACCGACGCGCGAGCTCGGGGCGTTGCCGACGGCGACACGGTTCGCGTCTTCAATCGCCGCGGAGAGATTTTCTTGCAAGCCAAAGTCAACGGTGCCGTCCAACCAGGCGTGGTCAGTGCCCACCTGGCATGGGCGAAACTGAGTTCGCAGCGGAAGAATATCAACGTCTTGACCTCGCAAAAACTTACCGACTTGGGCAACTCCGCTACGTTTTATTCCGTCTTGGTTGAAGTGGAGCTTTTCAAGCCGGCTTCCGCGGGCAACTGATGCCGGTCATGGTGCGGTTCTTAGGGAGTAAAGAACGCTTGCTCAGGATGACAAGAAAAGTGCACCACTGAGGCCGGAGGCTTGGACGCTCTCCTTAGCGCTACCGTATAATTGCCGTTTTCCATAATCCAATTTCTGAGGTAGACGAGATTCGTCGCTTTCGTCAGGGTGGCCCTGCTGAAGTCAGGGTGGGAAAGGCTCGCGTGTCGTGGATACCCACCTCCCGACGCGGTGCATGTTCTTCATTCTTCACCTCTTGGAATCGATTTGGCTGTGCCTCGATCGCCCTGCTCGGTGTGCTCCTGGTATTCTCCTCCGTCTTGTCTGCCCAGCAGCAGGAAGTGATCGCCGGAATCGAGGTTCGCGGTAACCGGCGCATCCCCGCCGATACCATTAAGGCCCGCATCTTTTCCCGGCCCGGCGATGTATATGACGAGCCAGCCCTCGAGCGCGATTTCAACTCGCTTTGGAACACCGGTTATTTCGAAGACATAAAGTTTGAGCGGGAGGCATCACCCAAAGGCTGGGTCATCATTATCACGGTCAAAGAACGGCCGACCATCCGCGAGATCAACTACGAAGGCCTGAGTTCGGTTTCGAAAAGCGATGTCCTCGATCGCTTCAAAGACCGTAAAGTCGGCTTGTCCGTCGAAAGCCAATACGATCCGACCAAAGTGAAACGGGCTGAGGTGGTCATCAAAGATTTATTGTCCGAACACGGCCGGCAATTCTCCACCATTCGCACCGAGGTGCGGCAAATCCCTCCCGCAGCAGTGAGCATTACCTTCGTGGTAAAGGAAGGTCCGAAGGTAAAAGTCGGGAAGATCACATTTGTGGGCAACCAGCATGTGAAGTCGCGCCTTCTGCGCAGCGCGATGAAGAATTTGAAGCCGATCGGGGTTCCGCATTCCATTTTTTTGGAAAACCTTTTTGCCCGAACCTATGACGCGACCAAGCTGGATGAAGACACCGAGCGCGTCCGCCAGGAGTTTCAAGACCGCGGCTATTTTAAGGTGATCGTCAGCGAGGCAAAAACCAATATCCATGACACCGGGCACAAGGGTTTCCACATTCCGCTGGTGCAGCCGGGCCCGGGCAAAGCCGTGGATATTACTTTGCCGATTGAGGAAGGCGAGAAATACCGCTTGGGCGAGATCACGTTCAAAGGTAACAAGGCCATTCAGAACACCAAGGCGCTCCGCTCCCTGTTCCCTATCAAGGATGGAGACGTTTTCGATCGCAGCAAAATCGGCAAAGGCCTGGAAGCCCTCGGCAAAGCTTATGGCCAATATGGATACATCAACTTCACGTCGGTTCCGGACACGCGCTTTGATGAAGACAAAAAATTGATCTTCATCGACATCGATGTCGACGAAGGCAAGCAGTTTTATGTCCGCCGTATCGAGTTTCAGGGAAACACCACCACCCGCGACAAGGTCATCCGCCGCGAAATCCTGCTGGAGGAAGGTCAGGTCTATAACCAGCAGTTGTGGGAAGTCAGTCTGCAGCGCTTGAACCAACTGGGGTTCTTCGACAACTTGAAACCTGACGACCCCAGCGTTACCGAGCGCCACTTGGACGAAAAAGCGGGCACCGTCGACTTGTTGTTGAAAGTTAGAGAAAAGGGCAAGAACAGCATTGGCCTGAGCGGAGGCGTGAGCGGTTTGGCCGGGACCTTTATTGGTCTCAGTTATTCGACAAACAACTTTCTTGGTAAAGGTGAGACGCTCAGCCTTTCGGCAAATCTAGGCAATCTGGAACGCAGCGTCAATTTTGGCTTTACCGAGCCGTATCTGTTCGACCGGCCCCTGACCGCCGGATTCAACATCTACTTCACAAAATTCATCTTCGATCAAGCCCGCGAAGCGGCGCTGCTCACCGGTCAGCAAATTAACCTTCCCAGCGCTCTGCAAGAGAATTTGCAGAACTATACGCAAGCCAGCAAAGGCTTCACCGTCAACGTGTCTTATCCGATACGCCGTACATTCAAGCGGATTGGGATCACATATCAGCTCGACAATTCTTCTATCGTTGCACTGACCACTGCTTCGAAAACGCTTTTCGATTTTCTACAATTCAGTGGGATTAGCGGTCCGAGTGCACTCAACGGAATCGTTACCAGCAAAATCACGCCAAGTTACACGATGAACAATCTCGATCGCGCTCTTTTCCCACATAAAGGCAGCAGCTTTTTTGCCGGTATTGAACTGGCTGGTCTCGGGGGAACGGTAAGAACGTTTCGTCCCGTTATGTCGTATAAGCATTTCATTCCCGTAAACAAGAGGCGCAACACGGTGGGATTTAATGTGGTCGGCTCATTCCTCACCGGATACGGCGGGCTGGTTCCTCCTCCGTTCCAGCGTTTCTATGATGGTGGCGAAAACGATCTGCGCGGTTTCGACATTCGTTCCATCTCCCCCGTTTCATTTCTGCCGACTACAAGTTCAGCGCCGTTACGAAACCCCGATGGCACCCTTGTTCCCAAGAATCCCGCCAATCCCCTGCAGGGTAATTACACAATTCCTATACCGGTGAATCAGATCGTATTCCCCGGTGGGGACTTGAGCGTCACTGGAAACGTGGAGTACAGAATCACCATCGCCGGGCCAGTCGCGCTGGCGCCGTTTCTGGATACCGGGATCGAGCCCATCTTGCGTGATTCACAATTGAAGATTTCGAATACTCAACTGGACTTATTGAACAGCACCATATTCGGTTGCCCGACGCTGGATATTGGGTTCAACTGCACGGGCGGAGTAAAGGAAACTTTTTCCCAGTATCTGAAACCACTGAACGGAACGAATTGGGTACCGCGCATGTCCACGGGACTGGAGCTGCAAGTTTTCCTCCCCGTCATTAATGCGCCGTTCAGAATTTACTGGGCGTACAATCCGTTGCGAATGGATGAGATCGCGAATTCGCCGATTCCCATTACCCGAAGCATGTTTCCTGCAGGCGCCGCAGGCGACTATACCTTCCAGGTATCCAAAAATGCCTTCGGTCCGCCGTACCTGTTGCGTGAACCGCGCAAGACGTTCAGGTTCACGGTCGCCACGACATTCTGACATTTCCACAATTTCCACAGGGATTTACTGGAAACTTACATGCCCATGGACACTTTCTTTGCGCCGCCACCAAGGTGTAATTAGTACCTAGATGGATTACATGATCGCGGATTTTTGACCTAAGGTGTTACACGCCTAATACCCGCGTAGCCTTGGAAACCTGTGAATATGCGTCGTTCTCGACTCCTGGTCCCTCCAGGCCGATTCGTAGCTTTCGATCAAATGGGGATGAAGCCGAAACGCTGAATCTGCTATTCGGCTCGATCGCGCGACCTTTAGGACGTTTATTGCGAGTAACTTAGACCAACATCTGCTTTCTTTTTGGAATCCAAGAAGCCCTGCTTGGCGAGGTTTACAGCGTGGGCTGACGGGGTTCATTTGAATTTAGTAGAAAACCAATATGAATTTTTGAATATCGCCTGGCTTGGCATAGTGTGTGCAACCACTTCGACAACCAGCTATAACTTTGCTTTTCCTGCTGGTGCGTGGCGAAGGCGCACGGGGCGGGCTTTTCAGCCCCTACCTGTTAGTGCAATTATTGACTCCTGGGAGAACTGGCATGAAGGATAAGCCTATTCGGCTAGGTCCACGGGAGCAGCAAATTGCGGATCTGCTCCTACAGGGCTGTGACAATTCGGAGATCGCCAAACAACTGAAAATGGCCCGGCGCACCGTGAAGGCGCATTTTAATCGGCTGTTTTTGCGATTTGGAATCAGAAGCGGAATTAAGCGAGTAAAACTCGCAACCCTTTTATATCGGAGGCAACTATGTTTGGAGGGAAACGGCGTGCCGACCGGACCCCTAGTGCAAGAGAGCAACGAGTCATCGAGCTCGTCGCCCAAGGACTTAAAAATAGCGAAGTCGCCGAGTCTATCGGAACCACAGAGCACGTCGTCAAAAACTATCTCCGGGCCATTTACGACAAACTCGGGCTCTGGAATCGAGTCGAATTAGCCTTGTGGTACGAAGCGCGCCGTCACGAGAATCTGGCCCGCGCCTAATCCGTTCCGTCATTTTGAGCGAAGTACAGGCTGCCGCAAGCGGCAGCCTATCTCAGTCGAACGATCTCATACTTGGTTTTTCGAAGCGTAGCGGTGGGTTCCTAGTCGCAGGCTCTACGAGCGGCAGGCTCGAATTGATCAAGTTGCGCATCGCGCTGGTTCGTGACCTTGCCTCCGACGGTTTTCCCATACAGGTCCGCACCCGGGCAGTAGTAGAGGCCGGTGTGCAAGTCTTCCCACACGGCCACATTGGGATTACCCAAATGGGCGGGGGCAGCCGGGGCTTCGGCAACGCCCAAGCCAACCAGCAGACGATCCAATAGCGACATCGACGGTTGCGCCGGGACCTTATTGCTGGCGATCTTGCTCGCCGCCGGCCGGGAACTAGAACCCACTGCCACCAGAATCAGCACGAGCGCAGCCGTGATAATCGAGATGTCTCCGCTGTGCTTGGCCAACCATCCTGGCTGATTCGGCTGTAATGATTGCAGCCATTCGCGAGCCTTTGCGGCAGAAGAAAAGGGCGTCGGCGAAGCCTTATCCAATGCATCTGATTGCGGAACCAGCTGAAGTCTGTTCTCATCCTCATGGTCTTCCGCTTCAGCTACTTGAGATGCAACCGCCAGGGCTGTACTGCCGTCTGTCGCCGGAGAGGCGGAGAACGTTGGCATTTGCGAAACCACGCTCGACAGAGCCGACTCGTGATCCAGATCGAATGTGGGCTGCGGCATCTCTTCTGTCGTGCCAATTTCCTTTCCGCTCAAATCTGAGTGATCGGCTTTTTCCGCAACAGGCTCGCCGCACTTTCCACAGAATTTCGCGCCTTCCCTGAAGGGAGCGCCACAGTTCTGGCAGGTGGAGTTCAGTAATTCCTCCAGCAGCTTCGGAATCTCTGCTTCTCCCAAGGTGTCTGCCAGTGCCAGCTCAGGCAACTGCTCAGATATTGCAGCAGACGGAGTCTCCTCCGATTCAGCGCTCTTGGTTACGATTAAATTTGGGGAGCTCTGCGGCGTGGGTTCAGCTGCCAGACGCTCCAGGTGGGGCTGGAGCCGCTCCAAGGCTTTCAGCATGCTTGCGCGTTCATTTTCGAGCGACTGTTTCCATTGCAATTCGGCGGCACGGGACATCACTTCGCCCATCAATCCCGCCATCAGCTGACAGGTTCGAATCTGATCTTTACTGATCGCCTCGCTCTTTGCAAAAACCAGCTGTACCACAGCGGCGATGCGGCCATCGGTATAGATAGGAAAGAAAACTGGAGCGTCATCGCGGCTTCCCTGAAGTTCGGAACGTACATCATTGGCCCCGCGATGTAACGACTCTTCTTCCCGCAGGAAATCGGAAACGTCGTTCGCGACTGGACCGCTATGGTTGCTAAGTGAACTCAGACTGCCGGCAGCGGCACAATAGGTCATCTCATCGTTGGAGATCAGAGCGATCGCGGTCCCTTTAGCGTTAACAATTCTTCCCAGCCGCTCGATAATCAATTCAGCCGCTGCGCTTACTTCGTAGCGCCTGGAGCGCAGCAATTCCTGGGTATCAGCAATCAGCGCCAAATTGGAAGCAGGCTCGCTCGTCAACGGTCTGCGCTGGAGGTCCTTCTGCCTCTGGATGACGTAAGCCGCCCGTAAGATCTGCTGGAAAGTCGACTCATCCAAGTGCTGAATCGACTGCGTTTTTGCTGCCTGCGGCTGCACTTCTACCTCTCCCATCACTAAAGTTACTCTATCACTCCCGGTGCAATTCGCAATCCAAAGGGCCTTCCCGCGCGCCGTATCGGCCCCTTCCCGGACCCTCCTGTTTTTCATCAGAAATCCACAAGCGCAATGTAACCGGCTTTAGAACATTGGAGTTACCGGGCGTTGTAGATGCGGCCTTCCGCGGGCCGAGTAGGTGACCTTCCGACTATCGTAATAGTTACCAATAAACCCGAACGGCTATTGTGCAACATTTTGCATTTCGCTTGTGCCCAAGCAGAAATTTTGAGGGCGGCAACGATTCCCCTCGCGATCGAGACAGTCCGATTGAAGCGGCCCTACTTCTAGCGCTGAACCGGCATTGGCTCGTGTATCGGAGACTTTTGGCGGCTGAGGTAATAGTGAACGGCAGGGGTAATGACCAGCGACAGCACCATCGAGATCAGGATCCCGCCGATCACCGCGATCGCCAGCGGCTGCAGCATTTGCGATCCCGCGCCAATGGCAAAAGCCAACGGTAACATTCCCGCGATTGCGGCAAGCGCGGTCATCACAATCGGCCGCAAGCGCCTGCGGCTGGCCTGCAGCATGGAGTCGTACAGCGAAAAGCCAAGGGAACGGAATTTGTTCTCCGCATCGAGCAGCAGGATACCGTTCTTGGCCACGATACCAATAACCATGATCATGCCCATGAACGAGGAAACGTTGAACGTAGTGCCCGTGATCAGCAAAGCAATGAACACTCCCGATGTCGAGAGGAGCGCTGACGCCAGGATGGCAATTGGAGCCGCAAAAGTACGGAATTCAAATAGCAACGTGATGAAGACCAGCACGATGGCGAGCGCCAGCACGAATACCAAATCATGGAATGATTTCTGCTGCTCTTCGTAAGTACCTCCGTATACAACGCGAATGCTGGCGGGAAGATGGAGATCAGCGACGGTTTTCTTCACGGCATCCATTCCGCTACCCAGATTTGTGCCTTCCAGGCGAGCCGTCACCGCGACGTCACGTTGCAGGTTTTCACGCCGAATTTCAGTTTGTCCAGGAATTTCGGTAATTGTCGCAAGAGCCCCCAAAGTCGCCGTCCTCCCGCTACTGCTCGTGAGCAGCGTGTTCTTGATGGCCTCCAGTGAAGCCCGGGTTGCCGCGGGAAATCGCACCCGCACCGTATACGCACGATCGTTTACTATGACCGGAGATGCCGCCGGCTCACCTTCCACTATCGCGGCGGCATCCGTCGCCACTTCCTCCGGGGTAAATCCTGCTCGTGCCGCGACAGAGGGATCCACCTGAAAATTCACCGCAGGTCCGCTGATCGTGTTCTCGATCCCGTTGAGAATATCCACCACGCCGGGAATTTTGTGAATGCCATCCGCCACTTTTGGCGCCCATTCATTCAGCAGCGCGGCATCTTGCGAAAACAGCTTGATCTGGATCGGCTCGGGCGCGCTGGTCAGATCGCCAATCATGTCCTGCAATACCTGCGTGAATTCAATATCCAGCTGTGGCTCCTGCTGCGTGACTTTCGCTCTGGCTTCCGCAATGATGTCCTCGATTCCGCGGCTACGATGTTGCTTCAGCAAGACCGAAATATCACCGGTGTTCGCTTCGGTTACTGCGGCAAGCCCAAGTTGCAGCCCGGTTCGGCGTGATGTGCTTTGTACCTCGGGAATGTCCCGCAGAATCTCCTCCACGTGTGAGATCACGCGATTGGTCTCCTGGAGCGAACTGCCTGGCGGCATGATGTAATCGAGAACAAAACCGCCCTCATCCATCGCCGGAAGCAGATCCGAACCCGAGAACCGATAACATAGGAAAGACGCGACGATCAGCAGGACCGCTCCTCCCGCCAGCCAGAGCGGCTTTCCCACTGCCCGCTGCAACCAGTGTTGATGAAAATTGACGATCTTATGGAAAAAGCCGGAAAGGGACGCTTCTTCCACCTCCAGCAAGCGCGTAATCGATTCTTCCTCGCCTTTCCCCGCTCCCTGCTTCACCAGATTTGAATGCTGTTTGATGAAATACAAGCTCAGGTTCGGAGTCCACGTAAGCGCCAATGCCAGCGACGTGAGCAGCGCCATCGCCATCGTCACCGCGAGCGCGCGAAAGAACGTACCTGTGACGCCGGTGATCGAGATCAACGGCAGAAATACCACGATTGGAGTAACCGTAGATCCCACGAGTGGAACTGTGATTTCGTTCAGCGCGCTATGTATGGCCTCAAGCCTGCTTTGGCCGGCGTCTCGATGCAGAACCACGTTTTCCACCACCACAATCGCGTCATCAATCACCAGGCCCACTGCCGCCGCCAGTCCGCCCAGTGTCATCAGGTTAAAGCTCTGATGTAACAGCTTGAGAGCCACAAACGTCACAAGAATGGTGACGGGAATCACCAGCCCGGCAACGATCGAAGTGCCCCAATCGCGCAGGAACACTACGAGAATGATCGATGCCAATATCAAGCCGAGAAGAATGGCATCGCGAACGCTCTTGATGGATTCCTCAACGATGGTCGACTGATCGTAAAACGAGCTGATGTGAATGCCCGGCGGAAGCGATTGCTCAATTTGTGAGATCTCGTTGTGCACCTCGTCGGCAACCTGCACCGTGTTGCTGTCGGGCTGGCGGTTGATATTCAGCAACACCGCCGGTTTTCCATTGCCGGTAACAATCGTGTAGACCGGTTTGATTGCCTGGCTGACGCTTCCGAGATCCCCAACCCGAACCGGAATTCCGGTTTGCGTTGTTTTGACCACGGTTTCGGCGATCTGCTCCGGAGTTTTCACTTGCCCGCTGATTAGCCCAAGGACCAGCTGATGATTGCGATCGAACAGACCCGGCGAATCAATCAGGTTTGTGCGCCGCATCGTATCCAGAATGTCCGTAACCGTGACATTTGCAGTAAGCAGTTTCGAGGGATCGGGAACAATGTGAAACTCGGGTATCTGTCCGCCCTGCACCAGAACGGTTGAGACACCATCGAGCCGGTTAAGCCGCGGCTTCATTTCATAAGTGGCCATTTCCCAGAGCTGCGTCTGCGGAACCGTAGACGACGTCACGCTGTATCCCATGATCGGAAAACTCGCGAAGGTCATCCGGTGTGCCTCAACAGCGGCGGTCGGCGGCAATTCGGGCTGCACTCGCGAGATTGCCGCATTTACGTATTGCAGAGTCTGGAACATGTCCACATTCCAGCTGAAGAAGAGGTCGATTTCCGCAGAACCACGGCTGGTGATCGATTGCACCCGCTGCAGACCCGGCACGCTATTAACGGTTTCTTCGAGCGGCCGCGTGATGGTCACCATCATTTGATCGATAGGCATGACGCCGTTATCAACAGCGATCAATATGCGGGGAAAATTGGTTTCAGGAAAAACAGAGATTGGAATGGTTAATGCCAGGTATCCGCCCAGAATCGCAATCGTGATGATCAGGAAGATCATCGGCTTGGAGAGCCGGGAAAACCAATACGAATTCTCCGTCTCGCTCAATCTTGCGCTCCAGACTCGCTTTTTTCTCCTGAAGGCTTTTCGGCTGGCGCGCTTGGCTGCTCAATGTTGATCTTGGTGTTGTCTGGCAAGCCGTACGTGCCGGAGGTGACCACCCGCTCGCCCGCTGCAACGCCCTCCACGATCTGCACCTCATCCCCTTGCCGGATGCCTGCCTTCACCTCTTTTTGATGAGCCCGTCCATCCGTACCAGCCAGCATCACGGATGTCTTCCCGTCTTCCGCTGTGAGCAAACTTTCGGCCGGGATCACGGTTGCATCGGAAACCGTGCGCGCCAGCATGGATAGCCGCACGCTCGTACCCGGCTTGAGATGCTGCTTCGGATTCTTCGCCTGCACCCAAACTTCGACAGTCGTACTGTTGGGATCGAGAGCTGGACTGATAACGGTAATCTTGCCTTCAACACTCTGCTCATCTGCCGATGCCGTGATGCTGGCTTCATCTCCAGTTTTGAGCAGTGCGGCTTCCGCCTGCGGGATGTGAGTCTTCGCGATCACCTGAGAAATATCCATCACCGTGAGCAGGGGAACACCAGTTGTGGCCATCTCCCCGGGATAGAGCGGCCGTTCTGCAATAACGCCATTGATCGGGCTGCGGATTTCGGAATAACTCAGTTGGGCTTCCGCGCCCATGTACTTGCCCTTCGCCGATTCCAACTGCCCGGCGGCTGATTTCATGCTGTTCCGCTTGCCCACAGCCGTCAGGGCATCGAGATGTTTCTGTGCTATCTGGAACTGGTTTAGCGCTTGCGTCAGGTCCACTCCCGATTGATCAAGCTCCCTGCGTGGCAGCGCCCCCTGCTGAAACAGTTCTTGCCGGCTGTCATAGACCTTTTGCTGCGCATCCACCAGCTTCTTTGCCACTTGCACGTCGAGTTCGGATTTCTGAACTTCCTGCGGCAAATCCGACGCGGTACTGATTTCATACGTGGCTTGCGCCTGATCGTAGGAGCCTTTGCTATCCACAGCAGCCGCGGCCAGGTCTCTGTTTTCGAGCACTGCGAGCAATTGTCCTTCACGCACGGCACTGCCTCGATTTACATAGAACGTCTTAACGGGCGCGCTAATCTTGGGAATGATCGCCGACTGCGCCAGCGGAAACAGGACCGCCTCCGCCTCGACGTTTTGTTCAATCGTTTTGCTTTCTGCCGCCGCGACCCGCACCGGCACGATCGGTTCTTTCTCGCCGGACTCCTTTGAACATCCGAAGCCAAACAAGAGAAGAAAGCAGAAGCCTAAAATCAGAAAGGCTTCGACCCTGCGACCGTGATGACACCAAAGAGGGGCATCCCGCGGGGGCACAGGTTCGGGCCACTCACAAAAATCCTTCCCTTTGTCATTCCGAGCCGTTCGCAGCCGCACTTGCGCGGCGAGCACGCGAGAGGAATCTGCAGTTCTCAAGGCTTCGTACGGTTTCACGGCTCGCCCCTGCGCCATCACAACGTTCCTGTCAGCGTTTGCAGATTTGCCAGCGCCACCCGGTAGCGCGCCTGACCATCGTTCAAAGCGTTTCGCGCCAGATTCAGCGTATTTTGCGCATCCACCACTTCCAGCACAATCGCTTCCCCGCCTTGATAGCGCATGGTCGTCAAACGCAGGCTCTCGGCTGCCAGCTCAGCCGAGTGCTGTAGAGATTCCAACTCTTCGCGGGCGGTTTGAGCTTCATGGTAGAAATTCTGCAAATTTGCCAGCAGCCGGCGCTGGGCAAAGCTCAATTCCACGTGTGCTTGTTCGCGTCGCAAACTGGCTTGCTTCAGCTTGCTGCGATTCGCGCCCCAATTCCAGATCGGCAATTGCAGGGTTGCCGTTCCGGCATAGCCCAGGCTGTTAACCCGCATTCCAGTCGTTGGGTCCACTTGATAGGTTGCGAAGTGGTTGGAATCAATTCCATAAAAATAGTCGACCGTCGCGGTCGGCAGAAATCCGTTCCACGCCACCGCAACTTCCTGATTCGCTTCCCGGACCGCAGCTAGCGCGGCGCGCAGGTCAGGGTTGTAATTTGCCGCAGCCGTTTGCACCTCGGCAAACGTGGGAAGCGGCTCGGGAATCTGCAAATCGTCGACTACGGCGAAATTTTGATTGAAGTCAGGAAACACAAGCACCGCCAATTCCAGGCGGCTTTGTTCCATTTCCAGTTCAGCTTCTTTCAAACCGCGCTCCTGCTCCTGAAACTGGACTTCGGCTTTGATGACATCTGCATGCGCCACCTCGCCCCCGGTTTCGAGTTTCTGGCTGATGGTAAAAAAGCGTTGCGCTTCCGACTGAGCCCGCTGGGCTGTGGCATATTTTCGCTGGGCTACAACGAACCCGTAATAGGCCTGAACCACCGTAACTACAAGCCCACGGGCGGCGATCTCTGATTTCGCTTTCGCTACCGCCTGCGCCGCCAACGTTCGGCGATACTCCGCAACCCCGGCGAATGAGAACTCCTGATGCACATCTCCCTGGCTGATGTATTCATGAACACCGTTATTCGCGATGTAGCGGCCGACTCCGGGAATGCCGCTGCCTTCGGTGTAAATAAATGAGCTATTGAAGTTGACATTCGGCAGGAGCGCTGCCCGGCTCTGCACCTTGTCTTCTTTGGCCAATCCAAATTCGGTTACCGCAGCCCGATACTCCGGATTTATTTTCTTCGCCCGTTCCAGGGCATCTTGCAAGGTCAGCGTAGTCGGGGCTGTGCCGGCATTTGCCTGGCTGGTGGTTGCGCTGATTTGGATCGGCGACGTCTGGGAATATGAAATTGCGACCGCGCCGCAGATGAGGATGACGGCGCTTATGCATTGACGCAGTCCAGCCCTGGCAGTCTTCATTCTGTAATGGTGAGGGAGGCAAGATTAAGGAAAGCTGAATGGAAATGACCTCATAATGGCACGGCTACAGTTTCCCGGCAGCCCGATATCTGTTGCAGTTACCCGCTTTCGTCGATCAGTCGACCCCTGATTCCGGGATGGCGACGAGCTACCCTGATCAACGCACTCTTGGGTGCAATCCCAGCGAATGAGGAGATCGACCTCGAAGATCTTCCAGTCGCCAAGATTTTCTTCACAGGTATTGCAGTTTTTCAACGTGTTTCTCGTTGTAGATGGTAGAGCTGGGGACAGGTTATGTTTCGAGAACGACTCAAAAGTCGGGTACTTTGCCTATCACTATCAGGTCTATAAACCGTGACAGGGACCTTGGAAGGAGCAACTATGAATAACACTATCCGCAACACACTCCTCGCTGTAATCGCTCTGGGAGCAGTCTCTCTTTCCGCACGTAGCTTCAGCGGTGCGGCAACAACAACCACATCAACCGCCCCAGCAAGGCATTACTACCTGACAAAAACGACGTTGAACGGGAACCAAGCATTGACGGCGTGTGCGTCGGGGTATCACTTCGCTTCATGGGCCGAAATTCTGGACCCCACTGTCCTTAGCTACAACAAGACTCTCGGTCGAACGGCACCCGATGATGGAGCAGGACCGCCCTCGGCCTACGGTTGGGTCCGCTCAGGTTTGGTCTCAAGTCCGACAGTGGAGAACTCCGTCACGCCAACAAATTGCGCCCTGTGGACAAGCGGTTCCGGAAGTGATAACGGTAAAATCGGGGTCCTCGATCCATCTGCTCCTGGATACTCTAACGGGCGTCAGTCATATTTGTAAACAATGGTGTCTGTGACAACAGTCAGGGCTACAATATCGGCGTCTGGTGTGTGGAGAACTGAACCAGCGGGAAACCTTCAATTTCGCCAACTCAAGCGATCATGCTCTTGACGAAACCTAGTGCACGGCAGTGCGGAATTATCTGCTACCCTCCACACTGCTTCGCCCTAGGGTGCAACGCATTGGGGCAGCAACTCAGTTCGTAGGCAGTTCCACCGTCATGCAGGTGCCTTGACCAGGAGCGCTCTCGGCCGTGATCGTTCCTCCGTAGGCTTCCACCAACGCTTTGGCGATGGCCAGCCCGAGCCCAAAGCCTCCAGTAGCCCGAGTGCGGGATGGATCACCCCGATAAAAGCGCTCGAAGATTTGGGGCAGTTCGTCAGCTGGGATGCCCGGCCCATGATCTTGAACGGTGATTCGCGCGGGACCGCCGTTTGCACACGCGATCGTCATCTCTACTGACGATCCCTGGGGACTGTAGCGCACCGCATTCTCCAGTAGATTCGACCAAACGAGTTGTAGATCCTCCGGATCGGCCCGCAATGGGATCGGCCCATTCTTCGAGAGCACGACGGAGGCGCCCCGCTCGTTTGCAAACTGACGCGCGCGTTCCACTGCTTCTTCACATGTCGCACCGATATCGATCGTTGACAGATCGCGGCGCAAAGCTCCGTGCGCCCACTGCTCGGCGCGGGCCAGACGAAGCATCCATTGCAACAGCTTCTCCAGCCGCTCCACGTCCTCCAACGCATGTTCCATTCCTTGCTGATATTCCGCCGAAGAACGCGGGCGTTGCAGCAATGACTGCAAGGTCGATTTCAGCACGGCCACCGGTGTCTTGAGCTCATGCGCAGCATTGCCCAGGAATTCTCTCTGCTGCACAAATGATCGCTCGAGTCGAGCCAACATCTTGGTCATGGATTGCGTCAGCGGTCGCAGCTCAGTGGTGCGTTCGGCTGCTTCAGGTGCGTGCAATTGCCAATCCTGAGTGGAGACCAAAGCCGCTCGATCGGCGAGTTGCTGCAAGGGTTGCAAGCCGCGTCGAATTCCCCACAATGCCAGCAAAACGCTAACTCCCAGCAAGAACGCACTCCAGACCGCGATTGACAGCCCGGCCGCTTTGACCTGCTGATCCAGTTGGTTCAGCGGAGCCGCGTAAAAAATCGTGAGCGTTTGCGGATGAAAAGCCGCGCCTTCCTCACGGTCGAGCACCGGCACCTGAGAAACTCTGAGCCCGCGATAATGCACGTGCGCCGATTTGAATCGCCAATGCTCCTTGCCCTCGGGTGAGATATCCAGAGCACTTGGCCAGTTGGGGGAACGCACCAGCAGACCTGAGTTTTGACTCCAGACCGCAAACAGGTCGGGATGAGAAGGATCGATCGAAGATGGAGTCAGGCTGTCATCAAAGTAAACATTTCCGGTTGCATCTTCGGTATAGCGCACCAGCGCGGCGATGCTCATCGCCCGGGCTTGCATCGCGGTATCAAGCGTGGAAAGCAAATGCCGTTCTGTGTAGTACGTCCCAGTGATCAGCAAGCCGCCAGCCAGCAGCACCTGGGACAGGACAACGATCGCGATCAGCCGATTTCGAATTGAAGTTTGTCGCACGTTCACTCTTGCAAAATGTAACCCTGCCCGCGGAGCGTATGAATCAACTGCTTCGACGCACCATTATCGAGCTTCCGCCGCAGCCCCGAAATGTACACCTCAATCACGTTGCTGAATTTCTCCCAGTTGTAGTCGTAAAGGTGTTCCAGCAATTCTGTCTTTGATACCACTGCCCCGGGTCGGTGCAACAAGTATTCGAGTACTCGATATTCCATCGCCGTGAGCGCAACCGATTTGCCGCCGCGTTGCACCGTTCGCCGGACCGTGTTCAGTTCAAGGTCGCCAATTTTCAGCAAGGGCGACGGTTGTCCTTTGCCGCGCCGGATGAGGGCTTTGGTGCGCGCTAGCAATTCGCCCAAATCAAACGGCTTGGTCAAATAATCATCCGCGCCGGCATTCAGCAGCGCGACTACGGATTCCTTATCATCGCGCGCGGTCACAACCAAAACCGGCGTGCGCTGGCCCGCTTTGCGGATTCTGGCGAGAAGCTGCATGCCGTCGACGTGGGGCAGCATCAGGTCAAGCAGGATAGCGTCGTACTCGTTGGACTCGGCCATAAACAAACCTTCCTGGCCATCCGGCGCGATATCCACGGCATATCCGGCGCTCTCGCGCAGGCTGCGAGCGATGTTTTCCGCCAGCCGCGGCTCGTCTTCGACGATCAGGACACGCATGCCACTATCTCTTCTATATATGACTCCACCTTAACGTGTCCTTAAGAGCGTTGGAAGTGGCGGAATTGGCCAACGATTGACGCCGCCTCGGGTTCGCGAGTTCGCCAGCTAACCTGGGTAATTGGCATTCCGACCCGTTCTGGAACGACTTCTCCCTTTTTGGCGACTCTGGGCCCGCTGCGTTCGACAGTACACCGCCCAAAGCCTCTCAAATACAAAGGTCTTAGCTCTTTCGCATCAGGCGAATACATGGCGAAATACGTGCTCTTATTTGTACGGCGCGAGTGAACCCAAAGCCAAATGTCCACTGCGTCAGGAGCACACATGATTAATCTCGACGAAATCAAAATCACCCATCGCGATGAAGACGTCCTGAACCTGCTGGTGCAAGGTTGCAGCAACAAAGAGATTGCCGAGCAACTGCACATCAGCCCGCGAACCGTAAAGCAGCACCTGCGCACATTGTTCTTGCGGGCGGGCATCACCCAGGGGCGCAAGCGCGTAAGGCTCGCCACCGCCATGTATCAGAAGGAGCAAAAGAATTATGCAACCATGTGATCGGCTGACTCCCAAAGAAGTACGCGTGGCCAGGCTGGTATGGGAAGGCTTGACCAACCGCGAAATCGCAAGCCTGGTGGGCACCACCGAACAAGTCATCAAAAATTACTTGCGCAACACCTTCGACAAACTTGGCGTCTGGAGCAGACTGGAATTGGCGCTCTATGTCGCCAGTCATGGTGGCACGGAATGGAAACGGGCAGCGGTTCAGGAAGCTTCGAGCACCGGTCCCATCCGGCGTGCAGGCTAGGTTTTTTGGAGGCTCTTCCACAGTTCACTACAGGCTTAACCGCGCAGCAACATTGATTTTCAGCTACTTTTTCACAATTGGAACGAATCACGGCGCCGATTGGTAGCCAACACTCGTTGTCAAAAACCATGCGTGCAAGGCTACATGCGAGCGTTCGAAAACAAAGATCGTGCCGGAATGCACATGTTCTTGTGCCCTGCGCTGTGGACGAGGTGCATGTGACACAAAAGCCAAATGGTTTCTCCCTGCAAAATCGATTGACCGACTCCCAAACTTGATTTAAACACCGGAGATCCATGGTCGGCCCGGATGGCTGCTTTTCTGCTTGCATGGTCATCTGGTGTGCCAACGAGTTGCTTCGTTGCCGTTCAGTTTTGGATATTCGCGCCGATGCCGACCCAAAGAAAATCCGATCTTGGAGCATGAATGTTCACTGCTGATGCCCCCCACACCCGGCCAACCGTTCTGATCATTGATGACTCGCCCGAAGTGCAACGCTATCTCCGGGTCGTGCTCGAAACCGACAACTATCACGTGGAAGTTGCTGACAACGGCGAAAAGGGGGTTGAGCAACTACGGGGCGGCTGCCGTCCTGCGCTGGTGCTTCTGGATATGCACATGCCCGGCATGAACGGACTGCAGACCTTGCGCTGCATACGTGAACTTCAGCCGGAGCTCAAGGTCGTCATGTGTTCCAGCGAAAGTGATCCAGCCATCGTCAGGGAGGCTGCGTTGTTAGGCGCCCAAGCGTATCTGGTAAAGCCCGTCCGGCATCTCTACCTCTCGGCCGTACTCGAACAGTGCCTGGCGGGCAAGTCAAGCCTGCAACATGAGCCGCCCGCCGCAGTTTTCCCTATAGTGTGGGATCGCTTCGACAGCGCCAATTAAGAATTCACATTAGCCTTTAATCCTGACAACGCTACCTACGAAATCCTTCAGTACTGCTTTGTCGGACTCCGACATCTCCGTGAATTGCACCCCATTCCCATAACCCGGAGTGCTGGTAATCACCTTGCCCATGGCCGAGAGTTTCTTTTCTTTAAGCCAGAAAGCAAGCCGGACCGCACTTCCCGGAGGTAAAGGATTGATTCCATAACAATGTCGGCCCCCCGAGTAGACTTTGGAAGCGCTAACCACCAAAGGGCTCGGAGGAAAGGAGCCGAACATGCTGATTATAGGTTGTGACTATCATCCGAGCTTCCAGC
>Ga0070731_10002283_pt1 | contig 18472 bp, 19 predicted proteins | sample Coa_R1_2_FD_66448 | JGI IMG/M metagenome (GOLD analysis project Ga0070731, IMG submission 66448) | Surface soil microbial communities from Centralia Pennsylvania, which are recovering from an underground coalmine fire - Coalmine... | ecosystem: Environmental > Terrestrial > Soil > Unclassified ... | reverse complement strand
CTCGAAGGAGCCGGCGGTCTTTCGTGCGGCCGTGGTCGTCGCATCGGCGACCCGCCCGGCGCTATCGCGTGCCTGGCCGTAAAGGTCGCCGGCGGCGTCCTGCACTTCGCCGGCCACATTGCCGGCATGCTTCTTCGCGTCGCTGAAGGCGCGGTTTAGATCTGGATTTGCGGCGCGACTTTCTGCCATGGCGATCTCCGATGATGAGGTTGCTCAACAACGCCAAACGCGAGGGAAAGTTCGATGCGCGGAACCGTTTGCCACATCACCGTGTTGTCGATCGGAATAGGTTTGCATTCTAACGAAAGACTTTACATGGACCAGCCCAAGCGCCCAGAGCCGGAAATCGCGCCGCCGGTACCAAAAACCGAGCCGCGGCGTGGGGACGTAGAAATCCCGCCGGACAAGGACGTCCCGGAAAAGCGCAGCCCGGCGAGCGGGGAGGAACGATAGATGTTTCAGCCTCGATCGAGCGAATTCGATCCACGCGTATCGGCCATCGTAGAACACCTGCGTGCGATCGAAGCAGAGCTCGGCGCCATCGGCAAAATCGCCGGACGGCGCGCCTCATCGGGGGCATCCGCCACCGCAAATCAGATCGTCGATGCGATCGTCCCAATACTCAACGATCTCACCAATCGCCTCCGCCGCGGCCAGCAGACAGCCCTTGCCGAAGCCAAAGGAGTTGGTGCTGAGGCAGTCAAGGCGGGCGTGCGGGCCGGCAATGATGCCCTCGATCGGCTAGGCGACCAAGCAAAGCAGCGACCGCTGTTCACGATGGCGGTCACTCTCGGGATCGGGATGCTGATCGGATTTGCCACCCAGTGGGACTGGAACGACTGATCTTAACAAACGAAAGGAGTTACCTATGGGACGCGGAATTTTGTTGTGGCTGCTTGGGGTGCCGATCCCCGTCATCATCATACTGCTCTTGGTGTTCCATCATTGAGGTTGGTCACTGATTGACGCATTTTTTCTTGCCGGCGGTGGAGCCACTCCACCGTCGGCATTTTGCGAATTTCCATCGTCGAGAATTTAGATTGGGAGAACGCTTATGAATTTTATTGCGATTGTCGTATCCGCAGCCGAAATCGCCATCGCGACAATTATCCTGTGGTACGTTGTTGACCTGCTCACGACCATGCCGGCCAATATGCGGATGGTTGTCAAATGCCTGATCGTGCTGGTGGCTATCCTTGTTGTTGTTTCAATGATCGTCGGCGAGCCGATGCATATCGGAATTCCGGCGAACTCGCCACCCCTGGTCAGGTGAGCCGTCGCGCAAGTTGAACCTTCCGAGACGACCCTTGATATGCGTGGGCCTCGCGCCGCTCGGCCGGCGCACAATACCGTGGATCACCCCGGGCTATGCGCCGGCTTCTTCCAGATGCCGCGCTTCTGCATCAGCGCGACCTGCTTATCGATGACCTCGCGCTTATACTGCGCGTGCTTGGGCGGGACATTCTCCATGTACCGATTCTTCGGATAGATCGGATGCTCGTAGATGATCTGCGCCAGCTCCGAGCGCACGTCCTTCATCCAGTTGGTCACCTGCGCGGACTCGCGGTGGTGGCGCAGTGCCTCGATGTTGATGACCCCGGCCACGAAGGTCGAGCCGTTGGTGTCGCGCTGCTTGCCGACGAGTTGGCCGCGATAATCCACGATCATCGACTGGCCGCCGCCGGCGTCGATGCCGAAGTGACGGCCTTCGTTGTACAGGTGATAGGAGCCGATGTTCGGCGCGACGATGTACATGTTGTTTTCAAGCGCGCGCGCCCGGTTGGAGATTTCGAACACGTCGTTCTCGGTGAACGGGCACGGCATCGAGGCGCGGTAGACGACCTCGGCGCCGTTCATGGCAAGCCCGCGGCCGTTTTCCGGATAATTGCCCTCCATCGCCATCATGATGCCAAGCCGCCCAATCTTGGTGTCGGCGACTGGCCAGAAGGCGTCCAGAGTCCGGCCGTGTTTCTCGATCCACCAGTCGTAGATGTCGTGCGGTGAAACCGAACGCTCGACCGGCAGCAGCGCTGAAATCTTGTAGTGCTGAAGGATGACTTCGCCGTCGGGATCGACGATGAAGCCGATATTGAAGAAACGGTTCGGCCAGTCCTTATGGCGTGCCTTCGCTTGCGCCATGATGTAGACATTCCACTCCTTGGCGAGCTTGCCGATCTCATCAGTCTCCGGCCCCGGAATGTCGATGCAGCAGGTGTTCGCGTAATCGGCGTGATCGACGTCGAGCACTTCGTCGTTGAAGCCCATCAACGCACCCTCGGGGATGGCGAGGAGCTTTACTGGAATATCGAGGTTGGACAGCCAGAACGCCGCCTTGGTCAAACTCTTCAGATGCTCGATGTTGTCGGCAATATCGGCGCGGCGTCGAATGCCGTAGAAGGTCGGTATGAGGCCGACCGCATTATAGGGTTCGATCATTTGACTCGTTACTCCCTCACTCACGCGTCTCTCAGCAGCCTCTTTTTGCGAGGTGCGAAGCGAAACAAATCGGCCGTGTGCGTCCCTGTTTCGCTTCGCGCTCTCAATGCTGCTGCTGAATGACAAACTACGCCGCAACGCTGGGCAGGCCGGCGAGCGCCATGGCGAGCTCGCCCTCATCGTATTTCACGTCGACGAGTTTGCCTTCGAAGTAGTTGATGTAGGCCGCCATATCGAAGTGGCCGTGGCCGGACAGATTAAACAAGATCGTTTCCGCCTTGCCCATTTGCTTGCAGCGCAACGCCTCGTCGACGGCGCAACGCACCGCGTGCGCCGCCTCCGGCGCCGGCACGATGCCTTCGCAGCGCGCGAACTGCACGCCGGCATCGAAACAGGCTTTCTGGTGATAGGCGCGCGCTTCGATCAGGCCAAGGTCGTAAATGTGGGAGACCATCGGCGCCATGCCGTGATAGCGCAGGCCGCCGGCATGGAAACCTGGCGGAATAAAAGTCGAGCCCAGCGTGTGCATTTTCACGAGCGGCGTCAGGTGCGCGGTATCGCCGAAGTCATAGGCGTATTTGCCGCGAGTGAGCGTCGGGCACGCGGAGGGTTCGACCGCAATAAACCGGCGCCGGCGCCCGCCGCGCAGCTGCAGGCCAAGGAACGGGAACGCGAGGCCGGCGAAATTCGAGCCGCCGCCGGTGCAGCCGATGATCACGTCGGGATCGTCGCCCGCCATTTCGAACTGGGTGATGGCTTCCTGGCCGTTGACGGTCTGGTGCAGCAACACGTGGTTGAGCACCGAGCCGAGCGAATATTTGACCGCCGGATCCTTGGCCGCCACTTCCACGGCTTCGGAAATCGCGATGCCCAGCGAACCCGGGCTGTTCGGGTCCCTGGCGAGGATGGCCTTGCCGGAATCGGTTTCGTTCGACGGCGAGGCAATGCAGCGCGCCCCATACGTTTCCATCAGCGCGCGGCGATAGGGCTTCTGATCGTAGGAGATGCGGACCTGAAAGACGGTCACGTCGATGCCGAACAGCGAACCGGCAAAGGCGAGCGAAGAGCCCCACTGCCCTGCCCCGGTCTCTGTCGACAGCCGCTTGACGCCCTGCTCTTTATTGTACCAGGCCTGAGGCACGGCCGTGTTCGGCTTGTGCGAACCTGCCGGCGAGACGCCTTCGTACTTGTAATAGATCTTCGCCGGCGTCCCCAGCGCCTGCTCCAGCCGCCGCGCGCGCATGAGCGGCGATGGCCGCCACATGCGATAGACGTCGCGGATCGGCTTCGGGATTTCGATAGTGCGTTCGGCCGATACCTCCTGGAGGATCAGCGCCATGGGAAACAGCGGCTCAAGATCGCCCGGACCGACTGGCTGCTTGGTGCCGGGATGCAGAACGGGAGGCAGCGGCTTCGGCAAATCGGCTGCCAGGTTGTACCAGAATTTCGGAATTTGCGTTTCGTCGAGGACGTATTTGATCTGATCGCTCAAGCCAACCTCCCACACACCGTCGGCGATTGTTCGTTTAAGTCTAGCCTGGACAGGGCACGAGTAAAATCGGGATTTGTCTAATGGGCCAGCCAATCGTTAACGCGTTTCGGTCGATCGAGCCCGTTCGTGCTGCAGGCGTGCACGGACGGCGAAGGACACTCAACCTTGAGGGATATGCCCGCCGAAATCACCGAGATTGGCCGGACGTCACACCGCGATGAGGCGGTCGGTTGTGAAGCTTCTCATTTACCCGGCGGTGGCAAATGCCCCGAGAGCCAAGTGCGCGGCCGGCAGCGCCGGAGCAGTCGCGCCCTCCCCCGCAATCTGGTCGTGAAAACGGCATAGTCCGACAATGATCAGCGCGAGCTAAAGCTTCGTTGTCGGAGGAATCGCGGGCGCGCCGAGGCCGTCGCGCGCGTAGATGTCCTCACGGAACTGCACGATTCCGTCGGAGGCCGACCACGCGGTTACATAGACCCAGTGCAGCGGTACCGGCTTGGTCAGGTTCACATTGACCTGATCCCCCGACTTGATCGACTCATCGATGCGGTCGGGCGTCCAGCCCTTGGTACCATCGAGCAGCCACACCACCAATTCGCGCACGTTTTGCACCCGGCAGCAGCCGGACGAATCGTAGCGGAAATCCCCACCGAACAAATTCTTCAGCGGCGTGTCATGCATATACACACCGTACTGGCTCGGGAAGTTGATACGGATGCGCCCGAGAGAATTGGTGTCGCCGGGATCTTCGCGAAACGTGTAACGGACCGCTTCTTCCGAGTACCAGTTGATCTGCGCCGGCTCCACTTCCTTGTGCTTGGGATCAAAAATGCGGATGTGGTTCTGCGTCAGATAGTCGGGCTTATCCTGCATCAGCGGAATGAGGTCCTTACGGATAATCGACACCGGCACGGTCCAGAACGGATTGAAGTTGATCTGTACGATCTTGCTGTTGATATCGGGCGACGGCCGGTCGGGCTTGCCGACCACCGCGGTGTGGCGTTGCACGGCAACATCGTTTTCGATGGCTTCGACACGCGCCGCCGGAATGTTGACGACCACGTAGCGCGGCCCGAGATTGGTGCTCAGGGTCTTTAGCCGGCCGATATTGACCTTGAGCTGATCGCGCCGCGTCGTCGCCGGCACGTTCATCGCCGCAAGCGTCGTCGCGCGCACGATGCCGTCGGTGGTCAGGCCGTGACGCGCCTGAAAGCGCCGCACTGCCGCCTCGACATACGAGTCGTAGATGTCGTTGCCGACCGCGCTCGGATCGAGGTCGCCCGAGGCAGAAAGCCGGGCGCGCAGTTCGATCACGCCCGGATTGCGTAGGCCGAGACGCACCTCGTCCAGATGACGAACCTGCGGCCAGCCACCACGCGCCACGATGGCGTCGTAAGACTGAATGGCGTCTTGGGTGATCTGGGCGGTCTGCGGCGACAACGTCGGGGCTGTCGCCTTTGGCATGTGAATGGTGCGCGAGGCTTGGTCGAAGCTCTGTCCGAACTCGCGGCGCTCGCCATCACCCATGAGGGCATCGAGCGGCGCATCTTCCGCGGCCGAAGCTCGCCTGGTCGCCGTATCGAAGGCAGCAAAAGTTGCGATGCCCGCCAGTCGCCGCAGAAAACGGCGCCTGTCGGGGCTGCAGGCGTGTTTCTCGCTCATGTCATTCATGGAGCACGAATTCACCAACTCTGGCCGTCAAAACCGACGATTATTTGGCGCCGCCCCAGTTGAGGAAATATTAGCATGGCGGGACGGGCAACCAAAGGGGCGGTGCAAGCGCCCCGACTGTGCACAGTCGCTGTGCCCGTTGGCCCTACGGTTTTGTGGCTGAGAAAAGCCGACATATAATCATCCCATTCCAGGCTGAGAAACGCAGACGGGGCCGGGCAGCGCCACTGGGAAGCCGCGGACCGCTCTGAAGCTGTTTGCAGGAGCCACCATGGGTCTGATCAGGCTGATTGCGGCACCAATCCGCCACATCGCAAATTCCCGCCTGTTTCAACTCGGCGCGGTCGTCGTCATCGTTCTGTTGTTGGAGAACTTTTCCAACAACAACGCGGTGCTATCCAGGGCCGCCGATGGGCTCGACAAGCTTGTCGAAACGACCGTGCAACTGATTTCCGACCACGTGCACAACCTGCGTACCTTGACCAAATCGATGCTGACCGACGGCGTGATGATCGGGTACGTGTACGTTGTCTGCCTCGTGGCTTTTGCCGTGCTCCGATGGCTGATCGGCCTGATGCTCGACCTCGCCGGCCGCACCAACTTCCTGTGGCTGAGACGCACGATCGCGCGCGAACGCGGCATCGCGGCCTATCGGGCCTGGCTGCCGCTGGAGAGAATTCGGCCGTCCGACTACACACAGGCTGTTTGGGAAGAAGAGTTCGCGTGGCCCGCGGATGGCGCTGCGCCCTACCCGCCTCTGGGCACGCGAGTGGTGCGCGGGACGCTGAGCTATGCGGCCGTCTTCGCCGGAGTCGCCGTGCTGCTTCAGTTCTTCACGCCGTTTCCGGTACTGAGCTGGCTCGAGAAGCTGGTGACTTAGGGCTTGGACTCGTTAACGCGCAGCCAGCCATGGCCGAATCGACGCAAGCGGGACGAAGGCAACGCAATTGGCGGCAAGCTTGTCATAGCGCGTCGCGACCCGGGAGGTCTCGACATGACGGAACAACGCTCTGGCTTACCAGTCCTCGCATTCACCTCTTTGGCGGCGCTTGAGACGTGGTTCGCCTCCCAACCAAGCGATGCGGTCGGGGTCTGGATAAAGTTTGCGAGGAAAGGTGCGCCTAGCACGACGATCACAAAGGCTGAAGCGATAGACGCCGCGCTCTGTTACGGATGGATCGATGGAAAGCTCGAAAAGTGCGGCGAGATGTACTGGCTGGCCCGCTTCACGCCACGCAGGTCAAGCAGCAAATGGTCCCTGGTGAATCGCAACAGGACGTTGGAGCTGGTGAAGCAAGGGCGGATGCGGTCCGCGGGTCGCGCGCAAATCGATGCCGCTAAGGCGGACGGGCGTTGGAATCTGGCATACGCACCGGCCAGCCGAGCCGATGTGCCTTCCGATCTTCAAAGCGCGTTAAAAAAGAATCCGGCGGCCGCAGCCTTCTTTAAAGCGCTGAGCGGCAGAAATCGGTACGCGATCCTCTATCGTATCGGCACGGTCAAAAAGGCCGAGACGCGAAAGCGAAAGATCAGTGAATTCGTGGCCATGCTTGAGCGTGGTGAGACAATACACGGCTAATTGTACTCATAAAAGGCCGATGCCACACGGGCATCAACGGATTCTCAGGTGTTTGGGTGCCACCAACCAAATATCGCAACAAACAGGCACGCCACCAAACTGATTGTGTGGATGCCGATTTGTATCCAGTATTGGACCGGCGCGGCATCCCTATCAGCGACCCAATTCGACCAGCTTAGAAGACTAGGGTTGAAGTACGCGATCTTTCTGTCGAGAAGGCCATGCCGCAGTTTGCGGCCGCAATCGAAGCACAAATAAATTGCGACGACACGAGCGACGATTTCGTAGAGGAAAAACTGCATTCAGACATCCGTTCATCAAGTGCTGATTCGATGGCTCGGCTGTCTAGTAATGAGTCTGCGCCTCCGGGAAAGCAAAAAAGCCCCGGCATTGCCGCCGGGGCTAAGGCACGCCAGTACCACGAAAGCTGGCGTTACAACCGGCTGTTTTACAGCCTGTACAGTATCTGATCGGTCCAGAAGCGCTCGAGGCGGTGCAGCGCCTTATTGAGCACGCCGAACTCGTCGGCGTTGATCCCGCCCACCTGCTCCACCGTGCGAACGTGCTTATGGTAGAGCGCGTCGACGACGTCGCGCACCTCGCGACCTTTTTCGGTGAGCTTGATGCGCACCGAGCGGCGATCCACCCGCGAGCGCTGGTGATCGAGGAAACCCATCTCGACCAGCTTCTTCAGATTGTAGGAGACGTTGGACCCGAGGTAGTAGCCGCGCGTACGCAGTTCACCCGCTGTCAGCTCCTTGTCGCCAATGTTATACAGAAGCAACGCTTGCACTGAATTGATGTCGGCGCGCCCGCGCCGATCAAATTCGTCCTTGATGACGTCGAGCAGGCGGCGATGCAGACGCTCGACCAGGGTCAGCGCCTCCAGATAGTGGGGCCGGATATGATCGAAGCGCGCCTCGCGGTCGGCGGGTTCGACCGTCTTGACGACAGCTTTCATAGTGACGCCTCTTTCAAGCCAATTTTGTTTATCGCAGACGGGCCCTGTTTCCCGCCGTTCCGCATCACACTAGCGGGAGCGGTCTAAGATCAGTTTAAATAACAGGCTAAAAATAATGTTTATTCGCCTTTGTGCAGGCTCGATTGCGCCTCAATTTACTTCGGTTTTCTTGACGATTCATTCACCGCACCGGCCTTCGATCATTCCACACTTTATGTTCGCCGCACCAACGATACGACTGTGTTTGTTGCGTACTCACCCGAACAATGTCCGAGGCCCACGCCCGTACCCTCCCTTCACAATGAAGCTCCCGTCTCGCTTGACCGCCGCCATCTTGGTTGAAATTTTGGGAACGGTGACGCCGCCATTACGTCGGCGTTTGGAAGCCTTTAACTACGCGGTCGGACGGCGGACTGTTCCGAGTGGCAAGAGGAGGCGGACTGTAAATCCAACAAAAACCCTGTTCGCGCTTCCTCACGTTCCGAAATTTCAGCGGAGGCCGGCCTATTATCGATCTGTTGGCGAACTCCGGCTAGATTATCCCCTGCCGGTCTTTCGGATGATCCGCGACACGTGCGGTCGAGACACGTGCGGCTGATGTTCGATATGCACTTCTACGCCTCGATGCACCACAGTCGCTTCCAGCGCTCTACTGATAGCCAGATAACTTGAACGACAACCACATCAATTCGGTCGCGATCGCGGTCATGGTAGCTTTTGCGTGCGCTGGTCTCGTCGCGATGACCATGCTGCTGATGTAGTAAGGCCGTCAGCCGAGCGGGCCCACCGACACAGTGGAGTGCCGCAGCTCAGCGCCTTTGCTGGCACTTGATGGCAAACGACTTCTCGCCGGGCCATAGCTGTATGAAATTGCGCACCTGAGGTGCGTTGGCTTCGCATTCCGCCTTGCTGTCGAAGCTCGGTGCCTGATCGGGATGTACCACCTGAACGTGCCCACTTTGCATGTAGAAATAGAGTACGATCGTCCACGCAAGAATTGTCACTTCAATTCCCCCCATGTCTCCGCACACCCCACCTAGCTGATTCCAGCCGCCGGGTCAGCCAGTCGGACAAGGGGATAATTTCTTAGAATTCCCGCCAAAATGTGCTTCAGAATGAAAATGGGAACGACGCGGCTGCTATTGCGTAACCTATTGGAACCCCTTACCTACGCGGCCGGACGGGGGAGTGTCCCGAGCGGCAAAGGGGGCGGACTGTAAATCCGCTGGCTTACGCCTTCGTAGGTTCGAGTCCTACCTCCCCCACCACGCTTCGCCCTGCGGGCGGCTTGATTGAACCGGGCATGCGCGAACCCAAATGGCGATCGAAGCCGCACCCCCAACGCCGGCCGGGCGATTATCGCCCCGCGCATCGCGATGAGGCGCGCACCCAATCGAGCGGCGGACCGGATGGCGCCATCCTGTACGGTTGGCACACGGTCACGGCTGCGCTCGCCAACCCCGCGCGCCGCATCCGCCGGCTGCTCGCGACGGAGAACGCGCTGCGGCGGCTGGCCGACGACGGCATCGCGCTTCCGATGGCGCCGGAGATTGTCCGACCGGACTCCATTGCGGCGCGTCTGACACCCGACGCCGTGCATCAAGGACTGCTCGCCGAGGCCGATCCTCTCCCTTCGCCGGAGATCGAAGATTTGCCCGCGGCCGGAATCGTCCTGGTGCTCGATCAGATCACCGATCCGCATAACGTCGGCGCCATTCTGCGTACTGCCGCAGCTTTCGCCGTGGCTGCGATTGTCATCACCGCACGGCACAGCCCTGAGGCCACCGGCGTGCTGGCAAAATCCGCCTCGGGCGCGCTTGAGCTCGTGCCGATCGTGATCGTGCAGAATCTTGCGCGCGCGCTTGCCGCGCTTAAGGAAAATGGTTTTCTGGTGGTCGGACTAGACAGCGACGCGCCGGATGACTTGGCCGCACTGGAAGTGAAAGCGCCCTTGGCGCTCGTGCTCGGCGCCGAAGGCAAAGGCTTGCGGCAAGGAACGCGCGCGGCTTGCGACCGCCTGGCGCGGCTCGACCTGCCCGGCGCGATCAAGAGCCTGAACGTGTCGAATGCCGCTGCGCTTGCGCTCTACATCGCGAGCCGTGCTCTGACGGAAAGCGTAGCCGGCTAAAGTCCGTCATGCCAGACAAGCCGCCGCGCGAGGAAATTGCGCAAGGCCGCGGCTCCAGCACACAGCAGTCCGAACACGATCGCCGCACCGACAATCTCTGCGGCGCCATGAGAAAAACTTGCGGTTGCGCGCATGGGACCCAAAGTCTTGAATAAAGCCGCAAGCGCACCGAGGCCGGCACCATACGCCGCCGCATGCACAACGTTCCAAGCTTTTTCTGTCGAATGAAAGAGTGACGGCAGCGGCATAATCCGCCTTGCTTCTCGTGCGGCTTATTCGGCGGCCTCGACCTGAACCGGCCGCCTCGCTTCGAGGCCGGTGAGATCGGGCAACACCAGGCGCAGGAACTCCGTGTCATCTCGCGCCACGATTTCAGCTTGCTCGTCTTCGTCGACATGGAACGCCGAAAGTTGCCGGTACGGCGCAGCGCCGACAATTCCCGCGCCTGACAGCACGAGACATACGCTGCGCTCTCCGACACGATAACTCGCACCGCGCTTGAGTGTTATCAGCTCAGCCGCGCATTGGCGCTCAGTGAACGCTCCGAGCGGCTTGCGGGTCACGCCCGGCACGCCAGCGACCGGGAGCCACTCGTAATTGGCCGGATCGACCATGATCGGATCGCGATAGCGCGGCTTGGGATATTCCATCCGCGCGCCGTGAACGTGCTCCCAAATCGCCTGATAGCCGTCAGTATTGCGGCGCCCCTCGACGTCATCGTTGCGGCGGAAAATGCCACCCTCGAAGGTTCCGAATTTTTTCAGTTCCTCGGTGCCGGCATAAACCTCCTCGCGCGACAGATATCCGCTGCCGCTGGCGCCGCCGAACTGCAACACTGCGGTCGTTGAGCGGCCATCGGAGCTCTGCGGGCCATACGCAGCCCCTTCGGGGAAATAGCCGAGCGTGCCCGCCGTCATCTTCCCGTTGCGGTCGAAATTCATCTCGCCGTCAATCTGGAAACGGAACTGATCGAAGTTATGCCGGTGCCGGGGCGAAGCGAAGTCGCCGTCCTGTTGTCCGATGTTAAACTGGAAATTGCCGATCGTGCCCGGCGTGCCATTGAGCAGGTGCCGGTAGTGAGAGGTGCCGCCGCGATGCTGAAGGCCGCGCTTCCATTCCACTTCGTCGGCATGAACGATCTTCATGGTCGTTGCTCCCGAGGATGACGATCTCGCGGCAGCGGGCCGCGACGCAGACTGCTCCCTTTGTCGTCCATATTTTACTGGCTCCGCCCGCCGTTGTCAGCCGGCCAGCCGCGCCGCGAGCGCCGGTTTGCGCTGCGTCTCCGGATCGGCCAAGCTGCCACGCGCCAAAATGTGGGACGACGAACGGTCCGGCATGATTCGTTGCCGCGCCGGTGGGCAATGTAGATGGATACGAGCCTACTGCATTCCTACCTGCACGATTTTGCCGACGGCGCCGCCTTGGCGTTGCACGCCGCGCACAATGCCCTGTTCATCATCCTCAACCCCATGCGCCTGCTCTATCTGTTCGCTGGCGTATGCATGGGGCTCGCGCTCGGCATTCTTCCGGGCATCGGCGGCATTGCCGGCACGGCGCTGTTGTTACCCTTCACCTACAGTCTCGATCCGATAACAGCATTCGCGCTGCTGCTCGGTCTCGGTGCCACCACCACCACCGCCGATCCGATCGCCGCCATCCTGTTCGGCGCACCCGGCCACGCGGCATCGGCGGCGACCACCCTCGACGGATACCCGATGACGCGCCGCGGCGAGGCCGGCCGCGCGCTGGGGGCGTCCTACATGTCTGCCCTCATCGGCGGACTCTTTGGCGCGGCACTCATGGGCGTCGTGCTGCCGTTCATGCGTCCCATTATTCTTTACATCGGTTCGCCCGAACTGCTCGCCATTGCGGTGTTTGGAATTTCCATGGTGGCGGTGTTGTCAGGGAATGCGCCCCTGCGCGGGCTGACGTTTGCCTGCTTTGGCATGATGCTGCGCATGATCGGCACCGATCCGCAGTCCGGTACCCTGCGCTGGACCATGGATACTCTTTATCTCTGGGATGGCTTGCCGCTGGTGCCGTTGACGCTTGGCATCTTTGCCCTGCCCGAGCTTTGCGATCTGGCAATCGGACGCCAAGCGATCGTCCAGGAAGGACAAACGCTCGACACCAAGACCGGCATGCTGCTCGGCATCAAAGACTGCCTCGAGCACTGGTTCCTCATCCTGCGCTGCTCGTGGATCGGTTCGGCCATGGGCGCGATTCCGGGCATCGGTGCCTCGGTGATCGATTGGATCTCCTACGGCCACGCGCTGCGCACGGAAAAAGGCGCCGCGGAAACTTTCGGCACCGGCGACGTGCGTGGCGTCATCGCGGCGGAAAGCGCCACGAACGCACGCGAAGGCGGCGCACTGGTCCCCACTGTCGCCTTTGGCGTACCGGCCAGCGCCGGCATGGCGATTTTGCTTGGCGCTTTTCTGATCCACGGCCTGGTGCCTGGGCCGGATATGCTGACCAAGCACCTGGAGCTCACCTATTCGATGGTGTGGAGCATCGCCATCGCCAACATTTTGGGCTCCGGGCTATGCTTCGCGTTCAGCGGCCAGCTCGCGAAAATCGCGACGCTACGCTACACGCTGTTCATGCCCGCCGTCCTCAGCCTCGTCTGGATCGGGGCGTTCGAGGCATCGCGGAGCTGGGGAGACTTGTTTTCTCTGATGTTCTTCGGCGTGCTTGGGTGGGCCATGAAGCACTTCAGGTGGCCGCGCCCGCCGTTCGTTCTCGGCTTCATCCTCGGCGAGCCGATCGAGCGCTACATGTTCATCTCGATCGAGCGCTATGGCGTCACTTGGCTGGTCAAACCTTTCGTGCTCGTCATGTTCGCCTTGGCGGCCGTCTCGTTGTTCAGACCTTTGGTGCAGGACATCCGCAGCCACGGCGGCCTGAAGAAAATCGTCTCACAATGGGGTAGACCGCTGTTTTCGACCGACAACCTGTTTCCGGGCGCGCTGCTCATTCTCTTTATTGCAATGCTCTCGCAGTCCTTCGACTGGCCGTTCGCGGCCCGCATCGTTCCGACCATCGTCGGCGTCGGCGCCATCTTGTTCTGCTCGCTGAGCCTTATTAACGATGTGTTCGGTCTGCATGAACGCGACGGCGCTGGGGCAACCGGCATCGGCGCCAAGACGCAGAAGATTCACATGGACATCGTTTCCAAGACGGCTCATCTGCCCGGCAAAATCGTGCTGACCCGGGGCTTTGTTTTCTTCGGTTGGATGGCCGGCTTCATGGTGGTGATGGCGCTGATCGGTCTGATCCCCGCAGTGCCGGTCTTCATCATTGCTTATATGAGGATCGAAGGCCGCGAACCTTTGAAGATCGTGATCCCGATGGCCGCGGCGGTGGTAGCGCTGATTTACGTGGTCTTTGATCAGCTGCTTGCGATTCCTTGGCCGCCAACGCTGGCAGGGACTCTCTTCCCGGCCCTCAAGGCTATCCCCAGCGTGTGAACGACCACGCGAGGCGCGGTTATGCATTCAACAGAAGCACGATCCGAAGCCGCGCCGACGGATGCGTCACAAGAAAACGCTCCGGAACCGGCCGAGGAGCTGATCGCAACACAGCGATTGATCAGCCATCTGCTCTGGTTCTTCGCGCTTGTCTACATCGTCGAAGGCCTGGGTCAGGTTGCCGGAGGACTGATCTCGCAGCCGCTCACCTACTATCTGAAGCAGGTACACGGCTGGACGCCCGTTCAGGTCACGGCGTTTCTCACCCTTTTTAACCTGCCCTGGGTGATCAAGCCGGTCTACGGACTCATTTCCGATTTCATCCCGCTGTTCGGTTACCGCCGCAAAAGTTATCTGCTCATCGCCAACGTGGCGGCCATCGCCGGATTTTTCTGGGCGACGCAAATCGACACGCCGAGCGTGCTTGTCTTCGCGCTGATGATGACGGCATACGCCATGGCGATCTCGAGCACGCTGTGCGGCGCGGTGCTCGTGCAAAACGGCCAGAAGCTTCAACAGAGCGGACGCTTCGTCAATCAGCAGTGGCTTTGGTCCAATGTCGCCGCCATGGCGGCCGCCATCATCGGCGGCCAGCTCGTGCAGCACCTGCCGCCGGGCACGGCTTTGCATGCCGGGGCCGCGATCGTCGGCGTTACGCCGCTCCTCGTCATCTTCGGCACCTTGCTGTTCGTTCCGGAGCAAAAGGTCGCCATCAATCTGCAAGGCATGAAGGACAGCCTGGATGGACTGCTGGCAGCATTCAGGCGGCGCGAGCTGTGGATCATCGCCGTGTTCGTGTTCCTTTATTATTTCAGCCCCGGCTTCGCGACACCGCTCTACTACCATATGACCGACAACCTGAAATTCTCCCAAGGCTACATCGGCATTTTGGGATCGATCGCTTCGGCCGGCTGGGTCGTCGGCGCCCTCCTCTACAAACGGCTGTTCGGCGAACTGAGTCTGAAAACACTGCTCAATGTCAGCATTGCGTTCGGAACCGTGTCAACGGTAGCGTTTCTTTTGCTCTCGACCGAAACCTCCGCCGCCATTCTTAACTTCTGTGCCGGCTTTTCCGCCATGCTGGCCACGGTAGCGACGCTGACGCTGGCGGCCGATTATTGCCCGCAGCGCGCCGAGGGGTTCGCGTTTGCCACGCTGATGTCGGTTATCAATCTGGCGACCACGTTCTCCGACAACGTCGGTTCATTTCTCTATACGCACCTGTTCAACAGTAATCTCACGCCGCTTGTGCTGGTCTCCGCGGCGTTCACGGCGTTCGCGTTCGTGCTGGTTCCATTGCTTCGGCTTGGCGATAAACCGCAAGGCGAACCGGCGGCTACCGCGAGCTGAGCGGAACATTGATGCCTTTTGTCTCGTTGGCCCCGATAGATCTTCAGCCTGGAGCAATGCAATGCCACGCGACATTCCTGAAGAAGACCGGCTAACCGAAGACGATATTGCACGCAGAAAGCTCGGCCCGCGCGGCGTGCCGGGAGGCGAGGACAAAGCGAAGATGACCCCGCAACGGGAGAAGAAGACGCCGAAGTCCGGTACCTTCGACGGCCACACCGCGTAAGTCGGCCGAGCGGCACGCTCAAGGAATATTACAAAAAATTAAGCGCGCCTTTCGTCGCGCGTCATACTGACCGTGTTCGCGCTTTTCCGCGCCACAGACGAAACGACTTAGCGTCGCACAGGTTTTCCCTTCAGGCATCGCAACTCCGAACAGGATTGCGGCCAAGCATATAACAAGAATGGAGAAACCTATGAAGAGCATCATTATTGCGCTGCTTGCAAGTACGGCACTCGCAGCACCGGCCTTTGCCGCGGACACGACGCAGCCGGCTCAACAGCCATCGCAGATGCAACCGCAGCAGAATGCGCAGCAACCCAAGGCGCAACCGCAAAAGCAATCGCAGGCGCAGCCACAGCAAAATACTCAGCCCAACGCGCAGTCGCAGAAGCAATCACGGGCCGAGCCGCAGCAGGTTCCCCAGCAGAAACAGCGGCAGGCTTCCGCCCAACGGACCATCTCGCCAAACAGCTTGAACAATGGCCAGATCCGTCAGGTGCAGACGGCCCTCAACAAGGACGGCTTTAGCCCAGGCCGGGTCGACGGAACGTGGGGTCCCCACACGCGCACGGCCCTGGAGAACTTCCAGAAGAGCAAGGGCATGACAAATAACGGTCAGCTCACCCAAAACACGATGGCGGCACTTGGCGTGGACGTAAGCGCGCCGCAGCAGAACCACGGATAACAATAGCTGCCGACGCGAAGCCTGCGCCCCCGAAACGGGGCGCGGGCACTCTTGCGCGAAAGCCGCGCGTGAACGTCAATTCTGAAAGAAGCGATTCTTCGGCCGCGGCAGCCTTAAGTTGTCGCGCAGCGTGACGCCCTCATACTCGGTGCGGAACAGACCGCGCCGCTGCAATTCGGGAACGACCCGATTGCAGAAATCCTCCAGTCCACCCGGCAGATACGGGAACATCACCGTAAACCCGTCGGAGCCCTCGGTCTCGAGCCACTTCTCCATCTCGTCCGCGATCGTGGCCGGTGTGCCCACCATGGCGAGACCGGAGAAGCCGCCGAGGCGCTGCGCGACCTGGCGCACGGTCAGATTTTCGCTGCGGCCGAGTGCGATGGCGCGTTCGCGCCCGCTCTTCGACGCATTGCTTTCGGGAATGTTGTCCGGCAGCGGTTTGTCGGGATCGAATTTCGAAGCATCATGGCCGAGCGCAATCGACAGTGACGCGATCGCGTTGGCGTAGTTGACAAGGCTGTCGAGCTTCGCGCGTTTTGCCTTCGCCTCCTCCACCGTATCGCCGACGACGACGAAGCACGCCGGCAGAATCTTCATGTGCTCGCGGTTGCGGCCAAGCTTCTCCATGCGGCCCTTCACATCGGCGTAAAACTTTTGCCCGGTCGCTAAGTCGCTCTGTGCGGTGAATACAGCTTCCGCGGTTTCGGCCGCGAGCTGACGGCCGGACTCCGAGGCCCCGGCCTGTACGATCACCGGCCAACCCTGAACCGGCCGCGCGATATTCACCGGTCCCCGCACCGAATAATATTTTCCCTTGTGATCGAGCACGTGCATCTTCGACGGTTCGAAGAAGATGCCGTCTTCGACGTCGCGAACCCAGGCATCGTCCGCCCAACTGTCCCACAGCCCGGTCACCACGTCATAGAACTCGCGCGCGCGGCGATAGCGTTCGCCGTGCTCCATATGATCCTCCAACCCGAAATTAAGCGCCGCGTCGGGATTGGAAGTGGTGACGATATTCCAACCGGCGCGGCCGTTGCTGAGCCAGTCGAGCGAGGCAAAGCGCCGCGCGACGTGATACGGCGCATCGAACGTGGTCGAGCCGGTGGCGACGAGCCCGATGCGCTCGGTAACCTGCGACAGCGCGGAGAGCAGCGTGAACGGCTCGAATGAGGTCGACGTGTGGCTGCGCTTAAGCGCGTCCATGGGCATGTTGAGCACGGCCATGTGGTCGGCCATGAAGAACGCATCGAACTTCGCTCGTTCCAACGCCCGAATGGATTGTTTGATGTGCGCGAGGTTGAAATTCATATCGGGCCACGCGCCCGGATAGCGCCACGCGCCGGTATGGATGCTGGCGGGCCGCATGAAGGCGCCGAGATGCAGTTGTCGAGTCATTGGAGACCCCTGGAACAATTCTTTTGCCAGTTCTTAATGTAGGGCGGCCCACGCCGCAGCGGAAGCGTGTCGCGATGCGGCGCTAGCGATGACGCGCCAACGCAAGCAGACTGATTGCGACCGCCAGCATGGTCAGCGCCGCGAGCGCCAGCGAATAATGCACGCCGATGAGGCTGCCGACGAGACCAACGGAAACGCCGCTGAAGGCCCGCAAGCCCAGACTCGCCATATTGAACAGGCCGATTACGCGGCCCCGCAGACCCACCGGCGCATTGAGCTGGACCAGGGTCTGCGCCATTGAATTGAACGAGAGCTCCAAGAATCCGGCCGCGAACAGCACCATCAGCGCCACGATATAGTCTGTCGACAGGGCAAACCCGGTCAGCGCGATACACCACAGCATTGCCAGGATGATCGCCGTGCGGGGATTGGGCCGCAGCAAATTGCGACCTTCCAGGAGGACACCGGCGATGAGTGCGCCGGCCGCATCGGCGGAAAGCAACATACTGTAAGTGACGCCCGGGTCGCCGTGGCCGAGGTCGGCGGCAAAGCCCGGCATCTGGGCGTTATAGGCGTTGCCGACGAAGAACGACGACAAACCCGCCAGCAGCGTCATCGAGACGATGACGGGGTGCGCCGCCACATCGCGAATGGTTTGCACGATGTCGACGAGACCGCGCACGGCGCGCGCCGGCGGCGGTATGGCGTCCTTTCGGAAACGCGGTCCGTAGGGCGCGTTGATGAGCCACAGCAGCAGCGGCAGATAGAACACGGTGTTGAGCAGAATGCCGTGCGACGGTCCCAGCGTCAGCATAATGGCGCCGCCCACGGCGGGCCCGACCAGTACACCGAGATAACGCGCCGTCGCATTGAGCCGCACCGCACTCATGAGATCGGCGGGGCCGACGACGTCGTAAAGCAGCAACTGATTCGGCGTGTGCCACAGCACTCCCGCGCAGCCGTGGATCACCAGCAGCACCGCCGCGTGCCACATCTGCAGCGTGCCGGTGATGAAGAAGTATCCCCAGCCCAACGACGCGGTAATGAACAGCGCCATACCGCTTTGGATGATA
>Ga0070731_10002282_pt1 | contig 18474 bp, 14 predicted proteins | sample Coa_R1_2_FD_66448 | JGI IMG/M metagenome (GOLD analysis project Ga0070731, IMG submission 66448) | Surface soil microbial communities from Centralia Pennsylvania, which are recovering from an underground coalmine fire - Coalmine... | ecosystem: Environmental > Terrestrial > Soil > Unclassified ... | reverse complement strand
GCTGCCGCTGCCGACAACTCAGGAAGAGGCCTGGCGGTTCACCGACCTGAAGGGCTTCGACCCCTCGCTTTTCCAGACAGGTCCGGTGGCGGCCGCTGTCAAGGAGGCCCGACAACTGGTCGAGTTGGACGTTGCCGGGCTGGCAACGGTGACCGAGGACGGGATCACGATCGACCGCGCGCCCGCCGGAATCACTTTCGCGCCGCTCTCCGAGGACCACGAGCGGCTCTACTCGCTGGTCGGCTGGAACGAGAAGTTCTCGGCGCACAACGCGGCCGTCTGGCAGCACGGCCTGCTCGTCCATGTGCCCGAGGGTGTCGTCGTCGAGCAGCCGCTCTACGTCCGGATCGTCAACTCGGTCGAGAACGGCGCGCTCTTCTGGCGGCTGCTCGTCGTCGCCGAGGAGGCGTCGCGCTTCACGCTGATCGAGGAGTACTCCTCGGCCCGCCCCGACCTGCCTGCGTACTCGAACGCCGTCGCCGAGCTCTTCGTGGAGCAGGCTGCGAAGTTCGAGTACGTCTCGATCCAGAACCTCTCGCGCGAGACCTGGCACTTCGCCACGCACCACGCCCGCGTCGAGCGCGACGCGGAGCTCGACTGGGTCGCCGGCGGCTTCGGCTCGAAGAAAGGCAAGGTCCGGATCCAGAACGACCTCAACGGCCCCGGCGCAACCTCCCGCGTCACCGGCGCCTACTTCGCCGACGGCGATCAGCATCTCGACTATGACACGTTCCAGGAGCACATCGCACCGTCGACCGAGTCCGACTTCGCGTTCAAGGGTGCGTTGCGCGAGACTGCGCGCGCGGTCTGGCGCGGCATGATCCGCGTCGAGGCGGACGCGCAGAAGACGAACGCCTACCAGGAAAATCGGAACCTGCTGCTTTCGCCCGACGCGCACGCGGACTCGATCCCGGGCCTCGAGATCATGGCGAACGACGTCCGCTGCACCCACGGCGCGACCCTCGGACGCATCGACGCCGTGCAGCTCTTCTACCTGATGTCGCGGGGACTCTCGCGCGCGGAGGCCGAGCGGTTGATCGTACGCGGCTTCTTTCAGGACGTGCTCGACCGGATCGACCTCGAGCCGGTGCGCGAAGCGCTCGGCGCCGCGCTCGAGGCGCGCATCCCGCAGGTCTAGCCGAGCAGGCCGCGCTCCGCGAGCGCGCGTTCGAGCTCCTGCAGCTGCTGCTCGAGACGCGCGATGCGGCGCTCGAGCGACGCCGCCTCGCCGGCCTCCGGTTCCGCCTCGGTCGGACCGTCGCCGAGCAGGTGCGTCCAGCGCTCCTCCCGCTGACCCGGTCGGCGAGGCAGGAGGTGCGCGAGCTCCTTCTCACCGAGGCGCGCGAGTGTCTCGGTCACCTCGCCGACGTCGCCGAAGCGCGCGAGCCGCTCGCTGCGCGTCTTGAGCTCGCCTAGTGTCTGCGGCCCGCGGAGCATCAACAGTGCGAGAAGCGCCGTCTCCTGCCCGTCCAGGCCAAGCGCCTCATCGAAGAGCTGCCGGTACTTCGCAACGCGCGAGCCCGGGCCCGTCGCGAGGCGCGTCCAGCCGATGTGCCCGAGCCGCTGCACAGCCTCGCGCACCTCGTCCTCCGAGTACGAGACGACGGGATCCCGGGCGGTCGACTGGTTGCACGCGAGCCGCAGCGAGTTGAGCGTCAACGGGTACTGGTCGGGCGTCGTGCGCTGCTTCTCGATCAAGCAGCCGAGCACGCGCAGCTGGACCGCGTCCAACCGATGCGGACTTCCTCTCACGAACGTTCCAGGCTAGTGATTCGCGAGCGCCCGAGCTTCGCTCGGGCGGGAGCCACGGCCACCGTGACGTATGTCGCGGCGGTCCGAACGACCGAGCGAGCTGACCGATGTCGGAAGGGTGGGCCTCGGGAGGGGAACCGAAGGTGCTCCTCCCGAAAACCGAGCTTCGTTCGTGCGGGAGCCACGGCCACCGTGACGTATGTCGCGGCGGTCCAAACGACCGAGCGAGCTGACCGATGTCGGAGGGGTGGGCCTCGGGAGGGGAACCGAAGGTGCCCCTCCCGACAGCGGGCCGTTAGGCCCGCGTCAGTGGCTTGTACTTGATCCGGTGCGGCTCGAGCGCCTCGGGGCCGCGCCACTCGGCGTACTCCGCCCACGAGCCCTCGAACCACGTCGCCTGCGAGTCGCCTTCGAAGGCGAGGATGTGCGTCGCGACCCGGTCGAGGAACCAGCGGTCGTGGGTGATCACCACAGCGCAGCCGGCAAAGTCGAGCAGTGCCTCTTCGAGCGCGCGCAGCGTGTCGACGTCGAGGTCGTTCGTCGGCTCGTCGAGCAACAGCACGTTCCCGCCCGAGCGCAGCAGCTTCGCGAGGTGCACGCGGTTGCGCTCGCCGCCGGAGAGCTGACCGACCGGCTTCTGCTGGTCGCCGCCCTTGAAGTTGAACCACGAGACGTACTGCCTCGAGTTCACCTCGCGGCGGCCGAGCTCGATCGTGTCATGCCCGCCGCTGATCTCCTTCCAGACCGTGCTCTTCGGGTCGAGGTCGGCGCGCGACTGGTCGACGTAGGCGAGCTGCACCGTCTCACCCAACCGGAGCTCGCCCGCATCGGCCGACTCCTCGCCGGCGATCAGCCGGAAGAGCGTCGTCTTGCCGGCGCCGTTCGGTCCGACGACCCCGACGATCCCGGCCGGCGGCAACGAGAAGGTAAGCCCCTCGAACAGGAGCCGCTCGCCGTAGCCCTTCGCAAGCCCGTCCGCCTCGATTACGACATCGCCGAGCCGCGGGCCCGGCGGGATGTGGATCTCGACACGGTCGAGCTTCACCGCCTGCTCCTCTGCGTACAGCTTCTCGTACGCCGCAAGGCGCCCCTTCGACTTCGCGTGCCGCGCGCGCGGACTCATCTGCACCCACTCGAGCTCGCGCGCGAGCGTCCGCTGTCTCGCGGAGGCCTGCTTTTCCTCGACGGCGAGGCGCGCCTGCTTCTGCCCGAGCCACGACGAGTAGTTGCCCTCGAAGGGGAGGCCCCGCCCGCGATCGAGCTCGAGGATCCAGCCGGCGACGTTGTCGAGGAAGTAGCGGTCGTGTGTAACCGCGACGACAGTGCCGCGGTAGTCCGCGAGGAAACGCTCGAGCCAGGCGACGGACTCCGCGTCGAGGTGGTTCGTGGGCTCGTCGAGAAGTAGCAGGTCCGGCGACGAAAGCAACAGCCGGCAGAGCGCCACGCGCCGGCGCTCACCGCCCGAGAGCGTCCCGACGTCGCGGTCGCCCTCCGGAAGGCGGAGCGCATCCATCGCGCGGTCGAGCGTCGCCTCGAGCGACCACGCGTCGCGCCGGTCGATCTCCTCCTGCACCGTCGCCTGCTGAGCGAGGAGCACGTCGAAGTCGGCGCCGGGCTCGGCGAACCCCGCCGAGATGGCGTTGAAGCGGTCGAGCAGGTCGCGCAGCTCGCGCACGCCGTCCTCGACGTTCCCGCGCACGTCCTTGGCAGAGTCGAGCTCGGGCTCTTGCTCGAGCAGGCCCACGGTCCTTCCGGGCTGGAGCTCCGCGACACCCGACGACGGCTCCTCGCGCCCGGCCATGATGCGCAACAGCGTCGACTTGCCGGCCCCGTTCGGTCCCAGGACGCCGATCTTCGCGCCGTGCAGGAACGACAGCGAGATGTTCGCCAGCACCTGCCGCTCCGGGCCGTAGAACTTGTCGACCCGGTACATCGAGAAGACGTAGTCGCTCACACGCTCAGTGTGCCGGGTGCGGCGGCGTCGGGTGGATGCCCTGCCGCAGCGATGGATAGCCGCAGGTCGGCGCGATGTACACGCCTTCGTAGTTCGAGAGCACGCCGAACTGGTGCATCTCGGTGCCGTCCGGATGCGCGTATTGCTCGATCGAGACGACCCGGTCGACGCGCTCCCGCTTCACGAGCTCGACGATCTGTGCGACGCTCGGATCCTCGCCGGTGAACGTGATGAACCGGATCGTGGGATCGGCGAGGCTCGCGGCAGGCGGCGTCGGTCGTAGGTAGCCGCCGGGCATCCGGAACCAGAAGTTCGTCTCCGCCTGCCAGAGCGTCGAGTAGCCGTAGACGCCGAACGGAAAGATGGCGAGGCTGTCACCGCGCGGGATGCACTTGTACTGGCCGCTGGTGAAGAACTGCCAGCGTTCCGGATGGAAGCGGTACGGCACGTTCCACACCGCCGGCACGAGCGCGGCGACGGCGAGCGCCGGTAAGAGCCTCCGGGCCCAATCGCGGCGCTCGGCGGCCCAAAGCGCGACGATCACCGAGCCGACGAGCGCGACGTAGATCGAGAGCCGAGCCGGCAAGACGTTGTCGAGCACCGGCGCACGCGCGACATAGCTCCACGGAAGCGTCAACTGCTTGTGTCCATCGACGTAGAGCGCGGTGCCGAGGACGAGCACGACGGCGAGCACGAGCGAAGCGACAAGGAAGCGCGCGAGCGCCGACCTGCGCATGCGCAGCGCGTACCAGGCGACGATCACGAGCGCCGGCAGGCCGAGCGAGAGCCCCTGGTTGGGCAGGTCGCTCGTAAACTGCTCGGAGAGGTGCGCGAACGGCCGGCCGGCCGCGAGCAGCCGCGTCGGCACGACCAAGTTGAGCAGGTCCCCGTCCGCGCTCGATGGGCTCACGATCGAGCCCGACTGGAAGTCGGTGACCGCGAAGTAGAGCAGCGGCGCCGTGACGACGGCGGCAACGCCGGCCGCGCCGGCCAGCGGCACCACCAGGGCTCGCAGTCGCGCACGCGCGGCCGGCACGGTCGCAGACGCGAGGATCAAGGCGAGCACGAGCACGAGCGCCGCGCTGACGCAGACCTCGGTCGCGATCCAGAACTGCAGCCCGAAGAGGACGCCGAGCCGCCACGCGAAGCCGCGCCGGTCGAGCTCGCCCTCCATGTACCGGACGACGGCGAGCGCAATCAGCGGCAGCAAGAAGACCGACGTCAGGTGCAGGTGACCGAGCTCCGCGCCGAGCATGTAGCTCGAGAAGCCGAAGAGGTAGCCGCCGGCGAGCGACGGCCACAGCGAGCGCGTCAGGTGGCGGCAGAGCAGGTACGCGGTCAAGGCCGCGAGCGCCGGCATCAGGATCTCCGCGACGTTGAACGAGACGTCCGGCCCGAAGAGGAGCGTCACGGGCGCGAGCGCAATCGCGAGCCCGGGCACGCTCGTCACCCACGCGAGGTCGATCCCGCTCGGCGCGTAGATCGCATGCGAGACGAACGGGTTCTGCCACGTCAGGATCGCGTGCGGCCACCAGGCGAGATCCCAGACGAACAGCTGCAGGTCGCGCCCGTAGCCGATCAGGTCGCGACCCGGATGCAACCCGAGCGGAGCGCCGAAGTAGGCGTACGCGATCGCAACGTAGCCGGCCAGGACGAGCACGTTCGTGCGCGCCGTCGCGCCGCGGGAAGGCACGCGGCTACAGTAGTTCCGATGGCGGTTGACACCCGGACCAAGCTCGACGCGCACAAGTTGCGCGCAGACTTTCCGATCTTCGAGCAGGCCTTCCACGGCAAACCGCTGGCCTACCTCGACACCGCGGCGAGCTCGCAGAAGCCGCGCCAGATGCTCGAGGCGATGACCACCTTCTACGAGACGTCGTACGCCAACGTCCATCGCGGCGTGTACGAGCTCGCCGAGCGCGCGACGCAGGCACTCGAGGACGCGCGAGAGAAGGTCCGGGGGTTCGTGAATGCGTCGAGCGCACGCGAGGTGATCTTCGTCCGCAATGCCACCGAGGCGCTCAACCTCGTCGCCTACTCGTGGGGCCTGAACAACCTCGGGCCGGGCGACGTCGTGCTGGTCACCGAGCTCGAGCACCACTCGAACTTCGTCCCCTGGCAATACGTCGCGCAGCGCACCGGCGCCGACTTCCGCCTGATCCCGCTGGACGACCAGGGCGAGCTCCGGCTCGACGAGCTCGATGCGTTCGGGAACGTGAAGCTGGTCGCAACCGGGCTCGTCTCGAATGCGATCGGCACGATCAACGACGCGCAGGCGCTCGCGGCGTGGGCGCACGACCGCGGCGCCGTCTACGTCTGCGACGCCGCTCAAGCCGCGCCGCACGTTCGCGTCGACGTCCAGGCGCTCGGCGCCGACTTCGCCGCGGTTTCGGGTCACAAGATGTGCGGGCCGAGCGGGATCGGGTTCCTCTGGGGGCGGGCGGAGCTCCTGCTTGCGATGGAACCGTTTCTGATGGGCGGCCACATGATCCGCAAGGTGACCGCCGGCGAGACGACCTGGGGCGAGCTGCCGGCGAAGTTCGAGGCCGGCACGTCGCCGATGGCGGAAGCGGTCGGGCTCGGCGCCGCGATCGACTACCTCGAGGGGATCGGACTCGAGGCGATCGAGCAGCACGAGCACGCGCTCGCGGCGTACGCGCTCGAGCAGCTCGGCGAGATCCCCGGCGTCACGCTCTACGGACCGCCGCCCGAGCGGCGAGCCGGGATCGTCAGCTTCAACGTCGACGGCGTCCATCCGCACGACGTCGCGCAGGTGCTCGACTCCGACGGGATCGCGATCCGCGCCGGCCACCACTGCTGCCAGCCGCTCATGGGCAGGCTCGGCGTCGCCGCCACGAACCGCGCGAGCTTCTACCTCTACACGATTCCGGAAGAGATCGACCGGCTCGCGGCGAGCGTCCGCCGTGCACGCGACCTGTTCGCCTAGTCATGGACGACGAGCTCTACCGGGAACTCATCCTCGACCACTACAAGAACCCGCGCAGCTACGGCGTGCTCGAGGACGCCGACGCGCGTGCGGAAGGGCAGAATCCGCTCTGCGGCGACGAGGTGACACTGTCGGTCAAGTTCGGGCCCGACGGCGAGACGATCGAGCAGGTCGGGTTCGAGGGCCGCGGCTGTGCGATCTCGCAGGCGGCGACTTCGATGCTGACCGAGCTCGTGCAGGGCCGCACGGCGACCGAGGTCGCGTCGCTCCCGAAGGAAGAGCTCCTCGACGAGATCGGCATCCCGCTGACCCCGATCCGCCTCAAGTGCGCGATCCTCGGTCTCGGCGTGCTCAAGGTCGCGCTCCATCGGGCGAAGGGGACGCCCCTCCCGGACGAGTGGCAGGGCCTCGACTTTGGCTGAGGTCGACGCCGGGCCGCTCGCGGAGCTGCCGCCCGGCTCGATGAAGCTGATCGCCGCCGGGCCGCTCGAGATCGGGGTCTACAACTGCGGCGGCGAGCTGCTCGCGCTCGAGGACCGCTGCTCTCACGACGACGGACCGCTGTGCGAGGGAATCTGGGACGAGGAACGCTGTCTCGTCGTCTGTCCGCGGCACGGCTCCGAGTTCGACCTCCGCACCGGCCGGCCCCTGTCCCTCCCCGCCTACCTTCCGGTCAGCACCTTTCCGGTGCGGGTCGAGGACGGCACGGTGCTCGTGGAGGTTCCGTGAAGGAGGTCCGGGGCCGTTCGCTAAAGTAGGGCTAACCGCGGAAAGGAGGTGGTCCGGTCGATGGAGATTTCGAGTACGGGCAGTGGGGGTACTAGCTCGTAGGGACGTGTCCTCGGGACCTGACGGGGAATCGCCTAGCCAGCGTGGGGGACTCGCGAAACGCGCCGCTGACACAGTCGGCCGGAAGCGTCCCTACGGAGAACCAGCTAGTTACCGGAGTGAGGGCCGCCTTCGTGCGGCCCTTTCTCTTGCTGGTTGGAATTCCGAGTTGACCGGAGCCAGACCGAAGTCTCGCACCGGGCAACCAGTTAGGCCGCCGCGCGCCGGATCTGCTCGTCGAGCGGGACGAGCGGCAGGCCGAACGTCTCGACCGCCTCGGCGTTCGAGACGACGTTGTCGGGCCCCCCGAGCATCGCGACCTGGTCGACGCTCAGGGGCGCGCCGGGGATGCGTTCAGTCAACGCGGCGCCAACGCGCGCGATGGCCGACGGAACGTGGACGAGTCGCCGGCGCCTGTGCAGCACCTTCGCGATTCTGAGATAGAGCTCGTCCCAGCTCACCTGGTCCGGCCCGCCGAGCTCGAAGGTGCGATTCGCGGCCTCGGGCGCCGCGACGCCACGCGCGAAGTACGCGGCCACGTCGTCGACCCAGATCGGCTGCGAGCGCTGCCTCCCGTCGCCGATCACCGTCACGACCGGCGAGAGCCGCACTTGCGTGATGAACGTCGGGAGGGCACCGCCGTCGCGGCCGAACACAAAGCTCGGCCGGAAGATCACGCGCTCCAGCCCGGAGGCTTCGAGGTCCTGCTCCATGCGTTCCTTCGCGCGGTAGTAGGGAACCGTGTCCTTCGTCACCTCGCCCGTCCCGAGTGCGCTCATCAGGACGATCCGCTCGACGCCGGCGGCGCGCGCCGCCTCGAGCACGTTCCGGAAGCCGTCGACCATCACCCGCTGGAAGTCCGACGGCCGGCCGCGGATGATCGCGACGAGGTGGACGACATGCGTACAGCCGTCCGCGGCGGCGCGCACGTGCCCGGCATCGGTCACGTCACCGACCGCCACGTCGACGCCCCACGCCGCGAGCTGGCGGCCGCTCTCGGGGCGGCGCACGAGCGCACGCACATCGCGCTCCTCGGCGCGGAGGGCGTGCACGATCTTCGGGCCGACGAAGCCGGTGCCGCCGGTGACGAGGATCTTCACCGGAAATTCTTCCAGTAGCGGGAGGGCGTCGGGCCCCGCTGGCCCTGGTACTTCGAGCCGAGGCCGCTCGACCCGTACGGGTGCTCGGCGGGTTCGGTCAGCTGGACGAACGAGAGCTGCCCGATCTTCATCTCGTGGTAGATCGTGATCGGCAGGTTGGCGACGTTGGAGAGCTCGAGCGTGACGTGACCGTCCCAGCCCGGGTCGATGAAGCCGGCGGTTGAGTGGATCAGCAGGCCGAGCCGGCCGAGGCTCGACTTCCCCTCGAGCCTCGCGACGAGGTCATCCGGCAGTCTGACGCGCTCGAGCGTCGAGCCGAGCACGAACTCGCCCGGGTGGAGGATGAACGGCTCGGAGTCGATCTCGACGAGCTCGGTCAGGTTCTCCTGCTCCACCTTGACGTCGATATGCGGGTAGAGGTTGTTGCGAAAGACGCGGAAGTACCGGTCGACACGGACGTCGACGCTGGACGGCTGGAGCAGCGACCGGTCGTAGGGATCGATCTCGATCCGGCCCTCGGCGATCAGGCGCTCGATGGTGCGGTCGGAGAGGACCAACGGTGCGATTCTCTCATGGGGCCCGACGGAGCGGAGGAGCCGACAGCCCGGTCCGCGGCTCGAGCTCGCTGCGGCCTGGCCGCCCACAGGTCAATTGGGCGGTTTGGGCCGCCTCGAGGCGGAGGCGCGTCTCAGAGACGTGACCGAAAGGGTGAAAACTCGTCCACAGGGCTCCGCTACGCTGCGAGCATGGCGACGACCCGCACGATCGAGCTCAAGACCGAGGTTCCGGGCCCCCGCTCGCGCGAAATCGCGGCCCGGATCGAGCGCTCCGTGGCGAGCCCCCTCGCGCTGACCTTCCCGATCGTCGCCGCGGAGGCCAGCGGCGTGACGATCACCGACGTCGACGGAAACACGTTCATCGACTTCACCGGCGGCGTCGGCTGCCTCAACGTCGGCCACTCGAACCCGCACGTGGTCGCGGCCGCCCAGGAGCAGCTCGAGCGCTTCAGCCACACCGACTTCACGATCGTCCCCTACGAGGTCTACGCGACGCTGGCAGAGCGGCTGCTCGCCCACGCGCCGTTCACCGGCCCGGCGAAGGCCGCCTTCTTCAACGCCGGCACCGAGGCGGTCGAGAACGCCGTCAAGTTCGCGCGCGCCTACACGAAGCGACCCGCCGTGATCGGGTTCGAAGGAGCCTTCCACGGCCGCACGCTGCTGTCGCTGACGCTGACCTCCAAGTCGCACCCGTACAAGGCCGGTCTCGGCCCGTTCGCGCCCGAGGTCTACCGGAGCGCTTTCCCCTACGAGTACCGCGGGACGTCGGCCCGGGCCGCGCTAGACGCGCTCGAGCAGACGCTCGACAGCCAGGTCGCGCCCGAGAACGTGGCCGCGATCGTGATCGAGCCGGTTCTCGGCGAGGGTGGCTTCGTCCCCGCCCCGGCGGAGTTCCTCGAGGGCGTGCGGCGGCTCTGCGACGAGCATGGCATCGTCTTCGTCGTCGACGAGGTGCAGACCGGCTTCGGGCGCACCGGCGCGTTCTTCGCGATCGAGCTTGCGGGTGTCGAGCCCGACCTGATCGTCGTCGCGAAGTCGATCGCGAACGGTCTGCCGCTCTCCGGAGTGCTTGGAAAGGCCGAGATCATGGATGCGCCCGAACCCGGCGGCGTCGGCGGCACGTACGTCGGCAACCCGGTCGCACAGGCCGCGGCCCTCGCCGTCCTCGACGTGATCGAGGAGGAAGGCCTCGTCGAGCGCGCCGCCGCGATCGGCGAGACGATCCGTGCGCGGATGCTCGGCTGGCAGGAGCGTCACCGGCAAATCGGCGACGTCCGCGGCCTCGGCGCGATGCTGGCGATCGAGCTGGTCGAGGACCCGAGTGGCAAGCAGCCCGCGCCGGAGCTCGCGCAGACGGTGGCGGCAGCTGCCTTGACGCGCGGGCTGCTGCTGATCACGTGCGGGATCCACAGCAACTGTCTGCGCGTGCTCGTGCCCCTCGTCATCGGCGATGCAGAGCTCGACGAGGCCCTCGGCGTCTGGGAAGAGGCGCTCGAGGCGGCGCTCGGTTAGTAGCCTCCACCGCAGGGAACCGTGGCGATGATGGTCGGTGACGTCCTCGCGGGCCGGTACGAGCTCGAAGAGCTCGTTGGCACCGGCGGCATGTCGAGTGTCTACCGCGCCTACGACCGCGTGCTCGAGCGCCGGGTCGCGCTGAAGCTTCTGCACCAGCACTTCGCAGACGACGACGAGTACGTGCAGCGCTTCCTCCGCGAGGCCCGCACCGTCGCGAGCCTCTCGCACCCGAACATCGTCACGGTGATCGACCGGGGCGAGCACGAGGGGCAGCAGTTCATCGTCTTCGAGTACGTCGAGGGTGAGAACCTCAAGCGCCTGATCGAGCGCGCGGGCCCGGCGCCGGTCGAGCGCGCGCTCGAGCTCGCGATTCAGATCGCCCGCGGCCTCGTCGCCGCCCACGAACGCGGGCTCGTGCACCGCGACGTGAAGCCGCAGAACGTGCTCCTCAACGGCGACGGGCGGGCGAAGGTCACCGACTTCGGCATCGCGCGCGAGATCGAGGTGCACCGCGGGATGACGCAGACAGGCACCATCCTCGGAACCTCGGACTACATCTCGCCGGAGCAAGCGCAGGGCCGGCACGTCGACGAGCACTCGGACGTCTACTCGCTGGGCATCGTCCTCTACGAGCTGCTGACCGGCGAGCTGCCCTTCACCGGCGACAACTTCGTCGCCGTGGCGATGGGCCACATCAACGAGCCGCCGCCGTCTGTCCTCGATCGGCGGCGCGATGTCCCGCCGCGCGTCGCCGCGGCGGTCGCCCGTGCCCTCGCGAAGGACCCGGCTGCGCGCTGGCCGACGATGGCTGCTTTCTGCCGAGAGCTCGAGGAGTGCCTACGGGAGCTGCGCGGCGGCGACACCGGCGCGGCCACGATGGTGATCGCCACGCCAAAGGGGCGCCGGCAAGACCGCGGGCCGAAACGTCGTGTCACGGTGGCGCGTGGGCGCCGCGCGGCGCTCCCGTCGCTGCTCATCCTCGCCGGCGTCGTCGTGCTTGCCGTCGCGCTCGCGATCGCGCTGACGCGCGGCGGCAGCGACGGCCCCAAGCGCGCCGGCGCGAACACCGGCGCGCCGATCCACCTCAGCGCGACCACGTCGTACGATCCCTACGGTTCGGGCGGCGGCGAGCACAACGAAGACGCGCACTTCGCGACCGACGGCCTGCAATCGACCTTCTGGGAGACGCACCACTACGCCTATCCGGACGGCGGCCTCGGCAAGCCCGGAGTCGGGCTCGTGCTCGACGCGGGCCGGTCGGTCACGGTTCGCCACCTGATCCTGACGACGGACACGCCCGGGTTCACTGCCCAGATCAAGGCGGGCGACAGGGTCGGGGCCGGCTCGCTCCGCGACGTCTCCTCGCCCGAGCGGGTCGACGCGGAGACAACGTTCGACCTGACGAACGCGGACGCCCGCTACTTCGTCATCTGGATCTCGAACCTCGGTCCCCACGACCAGGTGCACGTGAACGAGGTGCGGGCGACGTAATCAATCTGGTGCCCGACTTCAGTTGGCACCCATTTCTGAGTACGCCGAAGCCAGACCGAGGTCTGGCATCGGACTACTAGAAACGCAGCCCGCTCCGCCGCGCATGCCGCTCCAGCGCGAGCGCGATCAGCCGCTCGAGCAGCTCTGCGTAGCCGATACCCGACGCCGCGAACAGCTTGGCGTAGACGCTCGTCGACGTGAAGCCCGGGATCGTGTTCAGCTCGTTCACGAGCACGTCGCCGTCAGCGCGCACGAACATGTCGGCGCGGGCCATGCCTTCGCACTCCGTCGCCACGAACGCCCGCACCGCGAGCTCCTGCGCCCGCGCAACCTGCTCGTCCGTGATCCGCGCCGGGACAACGAGCTCCATCTCGCCCTCTCCGTACTTCGCCTCGTAGTCGTACCACTCGTTCCTCGTCACCGCGATCTCACCCGGCAACGAGGCGACCGGCTCCCGGTTCCCGAGCACCCCGAGCTCGACCTCGACGCCGTCGACGAACTCCTCGACGAGCACTTTCTCGTCGTGCTCGAACGCAAGCGCAACCGCGGACGCGAGCTCGGCTTCGTCGTGGGCCTTGCTGATCCCGACCGAAGAGCCGAGGTGCGCCGGCTTGACGAAGACGGGGTAGCCGAACGCATTCTCGACGACATCCCCCACACGCAGCGTGGTGTTGCGCGCCACCGGAATGCCGTGGTCCCGCAGCACCGACTTGAAGAGATCCTTGTCCATGCAGAGCGCCGACGCCGTAACGCCGGCGCCGACGTACGGCACGCCCGCGAGCTCGAGCAGCCCCTGGACAGTGCCGTCCTCCCCGTGCGGGCCGTGCAGGACGGGGAAGACGACCTCGACGTCTGCGAGCGCCCGCGCGACGCTTCGATCGGGAAGGAGCGCCGGCAGCGCGTCGCCGTCGCCCGGCAGCGCCGCATGTCCCGACCCGAGCGCCCAGCGCCCGGCACGGTCGATCTCGACCACCGCGACCTCCCACCCCGAGCCCGCGAGCGTCTCGGCGACGCTCTGCGCAGACGCGAGCGAGATCTCGTGCTCGCTCGATCGGCCGCCGGCGATAACCGCGACCCTGCGGCTCAAGGAGTCGCGGGCGTGGTCGTCGTCGTCGTCGTCGTCGTGGTGGCGGTAGACGTGGTGGTCTGGGCGGCAGTGGTCGTTGCGGCGGGCGTCGTCGTGGTCACGGGCGGCGGAGGCGCCGTCAGCTTGCCGACGGTGATCGCGACCACGGTTCCCTTCTTGGCCTGCGTGCCACCGACGGGCGACTGCGTGATCACGAGGCCGTCCTCGCTCGGATCGGTGACAGGCTCCGTGGTCGACATGGCGCGGTAGCCGGCACCGCCGAGCAGCGTCTTCGCGTCCGCCTCCGTCTGGCCGGTCACGTCGGGGACCTGCGAGAGCGCCGGCCCCTTCGAGACCGACAGCGTGATCTTCGACCCGTTCGTCACCTGCGAGCCGGCGATCGGATCCTGCGCCACCACCTGCCCCTTCGGCGCCTGCGAGTCGATGTCGCTGCGCGTGATCGTGAAGCCCGCCCCGCTCAGCGCGCTGACCGCGTTCGGGTACGGATCGCCGACGACGTTCGGAACCGTGATCGGCTTCGGCCCGCGCGAGTAGTTGACCTGGACGGTCGAGCCGGTGACAACGCTCGCACCTGCCTTCGGACGCTGCGCGGTCACGGTGTTGGTCGGTAGCAGCGAGTAGACGGGCACGGACTTCGCCTTCAGCCCGGCGTCTGCGATCAGGGACACGGCCTGCTCGAGCGTGAAGCCCTTCACCGCCGGCATCCGCACGCGCGGCTTGCCGGTCGAGATCGTGATCGTGACCGTGGAGCCCTTGGGCACCGGCTGGCCCGCCAGCGGATCCTGGCCGGCGACCTCGCCTTTGGGTACGGTCGCGTCGGGCGCCAGCTTCACGTTCACCTTGAAGCCCTCGGCCTGGAGCTTCTGCGCCGCGAGGTCGCCGCGCAGGAGCCCGACGTCGGTGACCGCAACGGGCTTGTTCTGGTTCAGCTGGTTCTGGATCTTGTGGTAGAGCAGGTAGCCGGCGCCGGCGGCGATCACGATCGCAAGCAGCGCAAGCAGCCACGGCCACGGCGAGCGGCGGTGCGGCGGCTCCTGGTAGCCGTAGTACGGGCCCGGCGGGCGGTAGGCGGGCGGCGCCGGCGGCGGCGTCACGGTCCGCGAGGGCCGTGCGATCATCGTCGGCGCCGCCCCGACCGAGCTGCCCATCAGGATCTGCGTCAGGGCCTCCTCCGTCTCCGGAGCGACCGCGACGCCGCGCGCGACGCGCGCGAGGTCGGCGTCCATCTCCTCGGCCGACTGGTACCGCTGCTCCGGATCCTTGGCGATCGCCCGCATGACGACCGCGTCGAGCTCGCGCGGAACCTCGTGCCGCAGCGCCGACGGCGGCTCGGCGGTCGACTGGAGATGCTTCATCGCGATCTCGACCGGCGCGTCGCCGGTGAACGGCACCTCACCGGTCAGCATCTCGTAGAGGACGATCCCGAGCGAGTAGAGATCCGACCGCGCGTCGACGGCGGCGCCACGCGCCTGCTCGGGCGAGAGGTACTGCGCCGTCCCGACGATCGAGCCGGCCTCTGTCATCTGCGACGCGCCAGAGCGGGCGATGCCGAAGTCCGTCACCTTGACGCGACCGTCACGACCGACGACCACGTTGTGCGGCTTGATGTCGCGGTGCACGACTCCGTGCCGGTGCGAGAAGGCGAGCGCGCTGAGGATCTGCCGCGCGTAGTCGACGGCGATCGGGATCGGCGTCGGCCCATTGCGCACGATCAGCTCCTTCAGCGTGCGCCCGTCCAGGTACTCCATCGCGATGTAGTAGGTGCCCTCGGCCTGGCCGCGGTCGAAGATCGAGACGATGCTCGGATGATTCAATCCGGCCGCGCTCTGCGCCTCGCGGCGAAAGCGCTCGACGAACTGGTCGTCGCTCGCATGCCGTTCGTTCAGCATCTTGAGCGCCACCTGCCGGCCGAGCTCCTGGTCTTCCGCCAGGTAGACGTCGGCCATCCCGCCCGAGCCGAGCTTCCGGACGATCAGGTAGCGACGGTCGAAGACGCGGTTGAGCAGCGTGTCGGTGGTGGCCATAGCTCTACGACTTCGCTTTCGACGCCACCGGGAGGATCGCCTGCATGATCTCCTTGGCGATCGGGGCCGAGACGGCACCGCCGAAGCCGTTCGGCTGGCTCTCGACGACGACCGCGCCGGCGACCACCGGGTGCTGGGCCGGCGCGAAGAAGATGAACCACGCGTCGTAGTTCGTGCACTGGCAGATCTCGGCGGTGCCGGTCTTGCCTGCGACCTCGACGCCCGGGATCTGGGCGTTCGTGCCGGTGCCGCGGTTGACGACCTGCACCATCATGTCGCGGAGAGTCGCGGCGGTCTGCGGCGTCAGCACCGTTCGCAGCCGCTGCGGATGCGGAGTGTAGACGGTCGAGCCGGAAGGCGAGCGCACGGTCTTCACGAGGTGCGGCGCCATCTGCACGCCGCCGTTCGCAACCGTCGCCGCGACGAGCGCCATCTGCAGCGGCGTCACCAGCATCCGCTCCTGACCGAATGCGAGCCGGCCCGGGTCGACCTGGTACTGCGGCTGCTTCGGATACCACAGCTTGCCGTTGTTGTAGAGGCCCGAAGCCGACCGGGAGTCGGACGGAGTCTCGAGCGGCGGCACCGTGTAGAAGCCGAACTTCTTGGCCTCCTCCAGCACACGGCCGGCACCGAGCTTCTGCCCGATCTGGCAGTAGACCGCGTTCACCGAATGCACGTACGCGTCGAAGAGATTGATGTTGCCGAACGCCTCGGCGCCGCCCGACTGGTCGAGCGCATTGGAGACGCGCTTGCCGTACTCGGTGCAGTAGCCGGGGTCGTAGAAGCTAGAGCTCGCCTTGAAGACGTGGTCGTCGAGCGCGGCCGCCGCGGTGATCGTCTTGAACGTCGACCCCGGCGGGTAGAGACCCTGCGTCGCGCGGTTGAGGAGCGGCGCTGCGGGATGGCACGGCGCCTTCGTCGCCTGCACCTTCGCGTAGCCGCCGGGCTTCTCGATCAGGTTCGGGTCGAACGTCGGCGACGAGGCCATCACGTACACGGCGCCGGTCGTCGGGTTGAGCGCGACCACCGCGCCGCACTTGCCGGCCAGCGCGTTCTGCGCGATGCGCTGCGCGCGGACCTGCAGGTTGAGGATGACGTTGTTGCCGGTGATCGTCGAGCCTCTGAGCTTGTCTCCGATCGTGTCGAAGAACGTGCCGAGATCCTGGTTCGACGCAGTCAGGAACGCGTTCTCCTCCTGCTCGAGCCCGGCCCGCGAGCGCGTCTCGGTCGAGTAGCCGATTGCTTGTGAGGCGAACCCGTGCGTCGGGTAGGTGCGGAAGTAGAGCGTCTGGCCACCGACCTTCTTGCGCACGTTCGCCGCGAGCACCGTCGTGCCGTCCGAGGCGTAGATCTTGCCGCGGCGGATCTCGAACTGCGCGACCTGCTGGATCTCGTTGTCCTGGCGCGCAGCCAGGCCGCCTTCGGCCCAGGTCTGCCAGTACGTCGTGCCGACGATGAGCGCCGTGAGGAGAACCAGCGAGACGAGCGCGACGGCTGAGATCTGGCGGTTCACTGGGTCGCGTTGGCTCGGTTGGAGACCAGCATGAGACCGGCAAGGAGCAGGAAGTTCGCGACCACGGACGAGCCGCCGTAGGAGACGAACGGCAGCGTGATCCCCGTCACCGGAATCTCACGCAGGACACCGCCGACGATGATGAACGTCTGCAGCGCGAAGCCAAAGGTGAGGCCGGCGGCGAGCAGCTTCGAGAAGCCGTCCTCGGCCTGGAGCGCGATCTTCATCCCGCGGGCCGCGAACACCATGAACACGAGCAGCAAAGCGGAGACGCCGATCAGCCCGAGCTCCTGCGCGAGCGCCGAGTAGATGAAGTCCGTGTTGACGTACGGAATCAAGGGGTGCCCGTCGGGCGTCGTGAACGTGCCCTTGCCGAGTCCGGTGCCGGCGAAGCCGCCGCTTCCGATCGAGTACAGCGATTTCACGAGCTGGTAGCTCTGGCAGTCCTGGCGGAGAGCCATCGTGCCCGTGAGCGGGCAGTAGACCTTCGTCGTCGTCCACGGGTGCAGCCAGATGACGATCCGCTCGTGAACGTGGGCAATCTCGCGGTTGGCGACGTACCCACCCGCAGCGAAGAGGACGAGCCCGGCGAGCACGTACGAGAACCGTGCGGTTGCGATGTAGAGCATCGCCAGGAAGATCCCGAAGTAGAGGAGCGCCGAGCCGAGGTCATTCGTCTCCACGAGCACGAGCATCGTCGCGCCCCAGATGAGGAGCAGCGGCCCGAGGTCCTTGAGCCGTCCCTGTGCGAGCACTTCGCGCTTCTCTCGCAGATACGCGGCGAGGAAGACGATCAGGAAGATCTTCGCCAGCTCGCCGGGCTGAAACTCGAGTGGCCCGACGTGCACCCAGAGGCGGGCGCCGTTGACCGTCGTGCCGAGCCCTGGCAGGCGCGGCAGGAAGAGCAGCACGATCGCGCCGAGGCCGAAGAGGTACTTGTACGACTCGAGCACGCGGTAGTCGCGCCGCAGGCCGAGCAGCGCCCCCGCGAAGAGCGCGACGGCGATCACGATCCAGAGTCCCTGCTTGAACGCGTCCGTCGGGCCGAGCCGGTAGATCTCCGTCAGCCCGACGGCCGTCAGGAACCCCGCCAGCGGCAGCAGGTACGGATCGGCGTTCGGAACCGCGATGCGCGCGATCACGTGCGCGACGAGGTAGAGAGCGATGAAGAGCGCCGCGTAGCTGAGCGAGCCCCACGACACCTCGGACTGGCGCGCGATGTAGACGCTCGCAAAACCGAGCCCCGTCAGCGCTCCGACGACGATCAGGTAAGCAAGCTCTCGATTTCGAGCAGTCACCGACGAGGTGGGGCGTTGGCGGGTCGCGGGTGCACGCTGCATCGCCGCGAGTGCGGGCTCAGCCCGTGCTCGCACAGAACGAGCGGCAACGTGTCGGAAGGGGGGCCCAGGGGGGAAACCGGAGGTTTCGCCCCGCGAGAAAGTCGAAGGAGACCGACGCTCACCGTGCGAGCCCCCAGACCGCGAGGGCGACGACGATCCCGGCCAGGACGATGATCACGAGGGTCGCCAGCAGCATCCGCGCAAAGGGCACCGGCTCCGGTGCGGGCTCGGGCGGCTGCTCGCCGCCTTCGGCGAGCGCAGCCCGCAGCTCGGCGGCGGAGACGATCATCGTGTCGCCTTCGCGGCCGCCCGCCGAGTCGTCGGCCGGTGCGGCCGCGGCGCGGTGGAGCGTCTCGGGCTCGGTGC
>Ga0070731_10002281_pt1 | contig 18477 bp, 13 predicted proteins | sample Coa_R1_2_FD_66448 | JGI IMG/M metagenome (GOLD analysis project Ga0070731, IMG submission 66448) | Surface soil microbial communities from Centralia Pennsylvania, which are recovering from an underground coalmine fire - Coalmine... | ecosystem: Environmental > Terrestrial > Soil > Unclassified ... | reverse complement strand
TCTTCACGCTGCGGCCCGACGCCTCCACGTCCACCAGCGCCGAAGGCACCAGCCGGTGCACAAGGTCGAGATCGTGAATCATAAGGTCGAGCACGACGCTCACGTCGGCGCCGCGGCCCGTCCAGCCGCCGATGCGCCAGCATTCGATGGAGACCGGCGCATCGTCATAATCGAGAAGGCCGGTGCGCGCGAAAACAAAACGTTCCTGGTGGCCGACAGTAAGAACGCGGTTCTTGGCTTCGGCGAGCGCGATCAGTTGATCGGCTTCCGAAAGCCGCGTGGCGATCGGCTTCTCGACCAGAACATGCGCGCCGGCATTCAGGAATGCACGTACAATCGATGCATGCGAAATGGCCGGCGAGCAGACGCTCACCACGTCTACCGCGCCCAAGAGGTCGCGCCAGTCCGAAAAGACGGGAACCCCATGGGTCACCGCCGCACCGCGACGGGCCTGGGCGCACACATCAGCCACCCCGACAAGGCTGACGCCGTCCACTGTTTCATATTTTGCGGCGTGATGCCGCCCGAATGCCCCCATCCCTACGACGCCGGCCCTTACGGGGCGGAGCCGTTGGCTCTGGAATGCCTCCAATGCAAATCACCGGGTAAGTTGACGGGTTTATGAGCCACAGAACGGGTCGGCTGGGCGACTCATAAAATGTTTCGCCTTGTTACGCCCGGAGTCGCCTATAATTTGATGGAAATTCGCCACCGGGACGCCCGTTATGCCCAAAAGCCGCGAAATCCGCCTGAAGCGCCGCCCCTCCGGCATGCCGGGGGCCGGAGACTTCGAACTGGCCGAGACCACGGTTGCCGACCCCGGGCCAGGCCAGATTCTTGTGCATAACATTTTTATGTCGGTCGACCCTTACATGCGGGGCCGGATGGTGGACCGGCCGAGCTACGTCCCGCCCTTCCAGGTGGGCGAGCCGCTGAGCGGTGGTGCCGTAGGGCGAGTGGTCGCCGTCAACGGCCACCCGCAGTTCCAGGAAGGCGACCATGTCCTGAACTTCTCGGGATGGCGCGAATGGTTTCTTACCGGCGGCGGCGAACTGCAAAAGATCGATGCCGGGCTCGCCCCCATCCAGGCGTATCTCGGCACCTTTGGCATGCCGGGGCTGACCGCCTACGGGGGCCTCTTGCGCGCCGGCCAGTTGAAGGATGGCGAGCGCGTGTTCGTCTCGGCGGCAAGCGGGGCGGTCGGTGCGGTGGTCTGCCAGATCGCGAAGAACAAGGGCTGCTTCGTCGTCGGCTCGGCGGGCTCGGATGAGAAATGCGCCTGGCTCGAGCGCGAGGCCGGCGTCGACAGGGCGATCAACTATCGCACTACCGGGGATCTGACCGCCGCGCTCAGGAAGGCGATGCCGGAAGGCATCGATGTCTATTTCGAAAACGTCGGCGGCGAACACCTGAACGCCGCGCTCGCCAACATGCGGCTCAACGGGCGCATCGCGGTGTGCGGAATGATCGCCCAGTACAACGACACGGCGCCGCCGCCGGGACCCGCGAACATCGTCATGGTCATCCCGCAGCGCCTGACCATCAAGGGATTCATCGTCACCGACTACATAGATATGATGCCGGACTTCATGCGCGACATGGCGATGTGGGCCAAGGCCGGAAAAATGAAGTGGCGCGAAACCATTGTGGACGGAATCGAAAATGCGCCGGAAGCCTTCATCGGCCTCTTCAAGGGCGAAAACTTCGGCAAGATGCTCGTCCGCCTCGCGCGTGAGTAGTCTGGACCAACGCCCAAATGCAGACCACAGCAACCAAGCAGTCGGCCAGCGCGGCTCAAATAAAAGTCGGAAGAAAGTGGTTCAGGCCACCGATCGGAACGAGACCCGAGACGACTGCAATTGACCGCAGAGGTTTCAGCAATGCGTGACGATCCCATTGGTTACCACGAAGGACGTGCCCGGCCTTCCTGAGCACGTTACTCCAGCCACACCGTTTACAGAATAGGTCGTGGCATTGACAGAGCTGGGCGTGGCGCTTCCCAACGGAGACGCGTCAATTGTCTTGCCGGTGACGGCCTGAGCAGAGTTTTGATCGACCAGCGCGCCGTTTGCGCCGTAACAGCCCGAAAGCGACCCGAGGGCACAGCGCATTGTCGCCATGACGGTAACGCCACTACCGATATTCGTCGTCAAGGGGGCTCCGTGACCGTCGTATTCAACCGATCCGGATGTAACGTTTGGGCTGGCCGCGGTTACGAGATCGTAGTCGATCGCCCCGTTCTGCTGAAGGTCAAAAGTACAGGCGGCCGTACAGGTATCCACCTGCACGCCCACTCCGTATGTCGACGGCCCGCTGATTGTGCCCTGCACGTAAATCTGGCTTTGAGTGCTGTTGGAGTCGCCCTCGACCCAGATGCCTTTCGTGCCGAGCGCCGTGTTTGCGAGGCCGAGCCCGTCAAGTTCGATGCCGCCGCCGGAATTCGCCGGATTAGAAGAAATGATGGTACTTCCATCGCTTTTTGGCCAATGTATGAAAGGGCAGTTATATTCGCCAATCTGGACCTGCGTTGCTGGATTGGCGCGGTTGGACAAGCCAGAGCTTTCGACTTTTAGATCATTAACTCGTATCTGATGCGGTCCATTCGGCGTGTTTCCAGAGCCCCCCGACGTCACACAGGTGCGGATCGCGAGTGCTACACCGTAATCTTGGTAGGCGCGGTACCGCCAGACGGCCAGGTTGTTGGCGCCGACGCCTCCGACGCCGTCGAGTCCAATCGCCGGATTATTAAGACCGCCGACGTGCTCCGTGCGCAGGTCGAGAAGCGCGCTCTCGCCGAAATCACCACTGTTGCCCCCATCCGCACCGACGCCAAGCAGGTGACCATTCAGGTTGAAGCCTGAGACATGCTGGATAGCCGCCCACCGTGTTCCTCCATAGAACGTGATCGCGTTGTCTGTCGTGGGCGAAGTGTTGTCGCCGACGAAGAGAAGATTCTCTATGAAGGTACCGGCTTGATTGCCGTTTTTTGGGTCTGTGATCTGTAAACCGGTTGGCCCATTTCCCCCGTTAGGATTCGCGTCAACGATCGGAAGGATATCGCGGACCTGGGTAGGAGTTGAGCCTGTGCCAGGCATGAAGTAAAAACCCGATTGGTAGTTGGCTTGCCCTCGCCAGCAGCCAAATCCATTGAGCGGGCTGGAAGAAACGGGAATCCCTGAAGTAAGAAACATGCCCTCTACAGTTATACAGGCAGGTGTATCGGCTTGGGACTGAGCGGACTCGAAAGCAATGGCATTCTCCAGCGCAGTCTGATTGTCATGCGCAATGGTGGCGAGCGCCGCGTTGGCGTTGCATTCCACTTCAAGATTGGAACCTGAGTCGTTCGATTGTATGAACGTAGGGCTGCCGTTGCTGCAGGGCAGCACCGTATAGAGACCGGTGCCGGGCGTAAGGACTTCGAGGACAACGCCAAACTGAAAATTGATAGTGCCGCTCAGATTATCGCAACCGGTGTTTTTGATGGGCTGGATCGGGACCTGTTTGTAGACGCCGTGCGAGGTACCATCGTCACCGTACGGATAGCCCGAAAACGCGGTGTAGTCTCCGCCGCTGGTCTTGTTAAACAGACCGACCGAGTTTATTGAGCCGTTTTGAAGCGATACGCTGAATATTGCCTGGGCATTTGCCAATTCAGAACTGTACCCTGCGAGGGGAGCGAGTTCCGCTTCACATGTCTTCGTTTGATTGCTGCCATCTCCACCGCTCCAGCTTGTCACATTCGCCACTGTCATCAGCGCGGGCGAAGCCGTCGCTTGTACTACTGTGCCTTCGGCAATTGCGAAGTCCTGCGTTGATCCGAACTTGTAGCCCAATCCCGAGGACGTTTTCTCGTTCTGATTGTTGGGAACCACCGTGAATTGGTAAATCACCTGCAGCGGATTGTTGGATGCGTCCTGATTGCCATATTGCGGCGGGGGCTGGTTAGGATCGAGAGTTAAGGTCCACCCTCCTGCCGTCGGCGTGACCGTACTAATCGTGCTCGAATAGCCTGAGAAACCTGGGCCCAAGTATTGCGCCCATACCCTGTCGTTCACGTCGGCCTGCGAGAACGGGATGTTGGATCCACAGTTGACTGTCCACGAGCCCGCCGAAAATTCGCATCCGGTAGTACATTGCCCCTCGTTGTTGTACTGGCAGCTGGCGAGACCCAGCGCGGTCGCGGGCACAGCCCCGAAATCTCGCTGAAAGTCGTAGGAGCGCGTGGGCATCACCGAGATCGTGATTGTCCAATCGGACTGGCCGTCCCTGACCGCCGTGACCAGCGCATTGCGCCAGCGCACGGTGGGCGGTAACACTCCCGCCGGCTGGCCATTGATTGTGTCGTTCGTATTGGCTGCAGGCACGAAGGCGAGCGTGTTTGTCCCCGAAACATAGCCATTCGGGTCTATGATCTGGATAGCTTGGCCAGCGGGGACAGTCGAGGCCGCTGGTAAGCTCCAGACACCCGGTGTGGCTCCAGAAGCTACCGCGACGGTGCGGGCCGTGGACGGAATTGGAAAATTGTTCTGATTGCTCGAGATGAAGCCGATCGTCGAGACAGCTGCCGCGGCAATCCCACTATCCTGGCCCACATATGAGTGTGAGCCCGACATATAGAGATTGCCGGAAGGCATCGACGACGCAGGCGCCAAGATGCAGGGTGTCAACACCGAGCAATTGCTCTGCCCATACGAAGGTGCTCCGTGTGCTACCAGAAAAACGCCCGCAAGCGCCAAAGCGCCTGCCGCCCCTGAACGTGTCTTCAAATCCCCGCCCTCAACAAAGGGAAGAAAAATTATAGAATTCCCAATCGCTTGACAAGTGCGTCCGCGAGAATCGAACTCGCCGATACTGCCAATTGGGGCCTGCTCAACCAGTTCCGCCGGGGCGAAACTCGTTGGCTGTTCGGAGGATTCGGCGTATACTGCGTTTTACATTCTGTGCTGCGCAATCCGGGGCCACTTATCAAGGGAGAGGGTCTTATGCAGTTTCGAGCACGGACGACGCGCTGCGGCGCGTTCGTTTTTCTGGTCGTTTGCTGCGTTTCCAATGCAGGCGCTGCCGGCGACAGTAGCGGCACGTACACAATTTTCGACCCTCTGGATTCTGTCTACACGGAGCCTCTGAGCATTAACACGAGTGGCGCGATCACGGGGTTCTATACGGTCGGCGATGACCTGTACCACGGTTTTCTGCGATCCCCCGATGGAACAATCACGACGTTCGATCCACCACAATCCGTCGATACCGTTCCAGAAAGCATTAACGACGACAACGTAGTCGCAGGCAGTTTCTCGGACAGCGCAAGCGTCGAACATGGCTTCGTGCGCGCCGCCGATGGTACAATTACGGTATTCGATCCGTCCGGATCCATCAGCACGGGTGTGGATTGCATCAATCATGGTGGAACAATCGCCGGCAGCTACACCGACAGCGCCGGCGTCCTGATTGGTTACCTGAGATCGCCCCATGGCAAAATCACCAAATTCAAAGTTTCCGGATCGACCGGCACGAGCGTAGCGAGCATCAACAAGAGCGGGACGGTGACGGGCCTATATACCGACCATCACGGTAATGAAGAACACGGCTTCATTCGGACGCCGGACGGGACGATCACAAAATTCGATATTGCGGGATCCACCTGGACCGTTCCTCTCGGTATAAATGGCGGAGGAACCGTCGCGGGGTTCTATGGCAAGCCACAAGCCCACGGCTTTTTGCGCGCACCTGACGGAACGGTCACGACCTTCGATCCTCCCAAGTCAACCAACACGGTAGCGGTAAGTCTTAATGACCGAGAAATGGTTACAGGGTATTACCACTATCTCGGAAAAAATAATGGGAAGGAGAGCGGTTTCTTGCTGCGCGCCAGTGGGAAGAGCAAGAAAGTCAACGTCTCCCGTTCCCTAGCTACGTTTTCGTTCAGCATAAACGAGGGAGGGGTGGTGACAGGGTATTCCGAAGACCGGTTCCAGATCTTTCACGGTTTTGTCAGGACGCCCTGACGGCTGTTGTTCGTCGCTTAGCAGACGGCGCGATGTGTCTGTACGGGAGTTGGCTTCTGGCCCGTACGGACCCTCTTTCAAAGATTGGCCCCAGAAACAACGCATTCGTAGTTCGCGGGATCGGAAAAGAGCGCGCGCAGAAGCCTGTTGTTGAGCGCGTGGCCTGAGCGACGTCCTTCGAAATGGCCGATGACCGGCGAACCGGCCAGCGCGAGGTCGCCGATCGCGTCGAGAATTTTGTGGCGCACGAATTCGTCGCCGAAGCGCTGCAGCGCCGGATTGCGCAGGCGGCCGCCCTCGATCGCAAGCGTGTTGTCGAGCGAAGCGCCTTTCGCGAGGCCTGCGGCGAGGAGCGCATCCAGTTCGTGCACGAATCCGAAGGTGCGCGCCGGGGCGATGTCGCGGCGAAACGCTTCGCGCGAAAATGTCCAGGAATAATGCTGCGTGCCAATGACCACGGAGTCGAATGCGATGGAAAAATCGAACGTCCGTGCATCCGCGGGCGAAAGCGCCGCCGAGGCGTCACCGTCTTCCACTTCAACGCGCTTCGCAATCCTTACGGCGCGGCGTTCGCCCGGCTGTTCCCGGATTCCGGCGGTTTCGATGATTGCGAGCCAGGAGAGCGCGTCACCGTCGAGAATGGGCGGCTCGGGGCCGTCGAGCGCTACCACGAGATCGTCGATGCCGGCGCCGGACACGGCGGCCATCAGATGCTCGATCACGCCAATGCGCGCGCCGTTTTCCGATATGACTGTACCGAGACGCGTCTCGGTAACGCGATCGTAGCGCGCAGGTACTTCCATGCCGCCGAGATCGTCGCGGCGAAAGGCAACGCCCCTGCCCGGATCGGCCGGCAACAGCCGCGCACGTACATGCGTTCCCGCATGCAGCGCCACGCCCTCGCCTGAAACCTCTCTCGCGATCGTCCTTCTCGCCATGGGACGGGGACGTTACCACAAAAAAAGATCGGCGCAGTGCTCCCGCTTTCGCGCGGGCAGGCGCAGAGGTTGCGCAGAGGACGCGGAGAAATAACCCCTCACCCGAAAATCGCTGGCGCGATTTTCGACCTCTCCCGCAAGGGGAGAGGTGTTTTCTCACGGTGCCAATCGCGCTCTCTCAAGGGGAGAGGTATCTGCGCGTCGCGCTCAATCGCCCTCTCCCCTTGCGGGAGAGGGCAGCTGAGCCGCGTACAGCGCGGCGAAGCGGGTGAGGCGTGTTCCTCCTGCCTCCGCGCGAAATCCCCCTCAGTTGGTCTGGCGGCGGAGGAAGGCCGGGATTTCAAACTGGTCCTCCTTCTTGAAATCGGGGAACAGGTCGGCGGCGTCCGCCTGGGCCGCACTGGTCGCGCGCTGTTGCGGCGCCGCGGTGCGCGGCATCACTTCCACGGTCGCCCGCGATTCCGCCGCACGGCCGGGACTCGTCATCTGCGGCTCGGCGCGCTCCGCCTCGTGCCTGTTGCGGCCGCGGAAGATGCTCCAGCCGCTTCGGCGCCGCTCCGGCTCGGGCTCTGTACGCATCGGCGGGGACGGCAGCGTGTGCACACGCACGGGCTCGGACACCTGCGCTGCCGCGACGGCAGGTTCGAGCGCGGGCACCGGTGCTTCTTCGTAGGCGACCGCGGCTTCGGGATGCGGCACCTTGGCCGCGACCGTCGCGTTCAGTTCCTGCGCGATGATCTCCACCTGGCTGTGTACAGGATGGGCTTTCGCCGCCGGCGCAGCCGGCGGAACCTTGGCGCGCGGCCGGAACTGTTCGACGTTGGCCGGCATGCGCGCTTCGTCGGCCTCGATGCCTGTCGCCACGACGGACACGCGCAGCCGCCCTTCCATGTTTTCGAGAATGCAGCCGCCGAAGATGATGTTCGCGTCGGGATCGACCTCGGCGCGGATGCGATTGGCCGCCTGGTCGGCTTCGAGGAGCGTGAGGTCCGGCCCGCCTGTGATGTTGATGAGCAGCGCGCGGGCGCCCTTCATGGATACATCGTCGAGCAGCGGATTGGAGATCGCCGCCTCTGCCGCTTTCAACGCTCTGTCCTCGCCTTCCGCTTCACCGGTTCCCATCATGGCCTTCCCCATCTCCGACATCACCGTCTTGATGTCGGCGAAGTCGAGATTGATGAGGCCGGGCATCACGATCAGGTCGGTCACGCCGCGGACGCCGGAATGAAGCACGTCATCGGCCATGGCGAAGGCCTGGCTGAAGGTGGTGCGGTCGTTCGCGACGCGGAAGAGGTTCTGGTTGGGAATGATGATGAGCGTGTCGACGTAAGCCTGCAGCTCTTCGATGCCGCGCTCGGCAATGCGCATGCGCTTGTTGCCTTCGAAGGCGAACGGCTTCGTCACGACGCCGACGGTCAAGACGCCCTGCTCGCGTACCGCGCGAGCGATGACCGGGGCAGCACCCGTTCCCGTTCCGCCGCCCATCCCGGCCGTGATGAAGACCATGTGCGAGCCGGCAAGCTGATCGAGAATTTCCTCGAGGGATTCCTCGGCACCGGCGCGGCCGACGTCGGGACGCGCGCCCGCGCCCAGGCCCTCGGTCACACGCGCGCCGACCTGAATACGGCGCTGCGCCTTCGATTGCGCAAGCGCCTGTGCGTCGGTATTGGCGACGATGAATTCGACGCCTTCGAGCTTGGCCGAGATCATGTTGTTCACGGCGTTTCCGCCGGCGCCGCCTACGCCCAGCACCGTGATGCGTGGCCTCAATTCGGTGACTTCCGGCACATTCAGTTTGATGGTCATATCCGTTCTCCTGGTCCCAATTCCGTCCCGACTTTTCCCAACGAATCGCTCTGTTGTTGTTGAATCACGTTGTTCGATTCGCGCCTAGCGCGATTGCACACATTCATCCGAAAAGCCCCCCGGTGAAGCGGCTGAAGAAGCTGCGGCGCACAGGTTGCGACGGCGCCAGATCCGGATTGATCATTTCCGGCGGCATGGTGGCGCCGGCCATCAAGAGCCCGATCGCGGTCGCGTAGTCGGGACCTGCCGATGACGCCGGCAATCCCGGCAGGCCCTGCGGCCGGCCGATGCGGACCTGTTTGTTCAGGATCCGCTGCACAAGTTCGCGTGTACCGGCGAGCTGCGAAGCGCCGCCGGTCAGGACCGCGCGGCGGCCCGCCGCCACGTCGTAGCCGCTCGCGCGCAGCCGCGCCTGTACCTGGCCGAAAATCTCCTCGAGCCGCGGCTGGATGATGCGCGTCAGCATGGAGCGCGGTACACGCATCGCCGAGTCATCGCCGCTTTCGCCGGTCTGCGGCACCACGACGACGTCCGTACCGGTTTCGATATCGCCGAGGGCCGCGCCGTAAAGCGCCTTGATGCGCTCGGCCGCCAGGATCGGCGCGCCCAGAACCCGGGCGATGTCTGACGTCACGCTGAAACCGCCCATGGGAACAACGTCTGTATGTACAAGCGCGCCTTCCAGGAACACCGCAATCGAGGTGACGCCGCCACCCATGTCGATCACGGTCGCGCCGAGCTGCATCTCGTCGGGCGTCAGCACCGCAAGCCCGCTCGCATAGGGGGCAAACAGCGCGCCGGCAACGTTCAGGCGGCAGCGTTCGACCGCCAGCTTGAGGTTCTGAAGGGGCGAAGGCTTCACGGCGACGCCATGCATCTGCACGCCGAGGCGCTGGCAGAACATCCCGCTCGGATCGCGCACGCCGCGGGCCTCGTCCACCACATACGACACCGGCGCGCACTGAATGATCTCCTCGCCGTCGACGGCGCAATCGGCGCGGCCGTCGGCCAGAAGATCGAGGAGATGGGCGTCGGAGACGAGCGCGCCGTCGAGCGTCATGGCGGCGCGGCCCATCACGCTGCGGGGGCTGCCGCAATTCACCGAAATCAGTACGCTGTGTACCTTCAGGTCGGCGAGGTTTTCGGCCGCGTCCATCGCCTCGCGGATGGACTCCTCGGCGTGCTCGAGGCTGGTGATCGTCCCTGCCTTGATGCCGCGCGATTCACGCGGGCCGACGCCCAGCACCCGCAGCTGCGCAGGCTCGGCACGTCCGATGAGACACACGACCTTCGACGAGCCGATATCCAGCGCAACGACAAGTCCCGAACGATAGGCCGGCGCCTCGGCATCGCTTGTGCGCATGCGAATTGTTTCACCCATCAGGCTGCGTTCCCCCGCATCTGCTGCTTTTGTCCGTTGCGCAGCACGAAGAAATAATTGTCGTGCATGCGCAGATCGATTTCGGCGATGTCGCGTTCCAGGATTCCCTTGTCCACGATCAGGTGCTCGAGCACGTCGAGCTGCTCGCGCCAGTCTTCTTCCGGCAGCTCGACGATGACGTCGCCGTTCAGGAGGAGATTCCACCGCCGGTCCGACACGCGCTGATAGCCGACGACCCGCGCGCTGACGGCGCGATGCGCCCGAACGGCATCGACAAGCGGAGCCGCCGTCCGCGGCGCGCCGTCTCCTGCTATCAGGGGAAGGCGGGGAAACGATTTCGGATCGAACAATCCGATTGTGCTCCCCGAGCGCTCCACGAGGTACGTTCCGTTCGGCGTTTCCCACAGCGCGAACGGCACCTTCTCGACAACGGAAACGGTGATCGTGCCGGGATATTGCCGCCGCACTTCCGCGTCGGCGACCCATTCGAGCCCAAGCAGACGTTGGCGCGCCGCGTGGATGTCGGCACCGAAGATGGATTGGCCCGGCGCAAAGCCAAGAGCGCCGAGAATGTCATGTGGATCGGTGCGCTTCGCGCCCGCGATGTTGATGGCGCCGATCCCGAAACCGGCATCGGTCACAACCGTGTTGACGGCGTTCCGCGTCGCATTGCCCGCGCGCGTGACGAAACCGCCGGCGATGAGGACACCCATGACAATGATGCACAGGATCCACATCGCCGGGTGACGAATCGAAAACCAGGCGCGCAGGCCCTGCCCCACGCGCGCGAATACATTCGGACGGCGGCGCCCTTTGCGATTGCTGCCCGGCGAACTTCGTACGATGGCCGTGGTCACGCGGCCGCGGCTGCGTGACGGCTTGGCGGCGCGACCGCGCCGGGCCTTGGCGCTTACCGATCGCACGAGGCGTCCTCCGCGATCCAGCGCACCAATGCGCGAAAATCCATGCCGATGTGCCGCGCCTGTTCGGGCACGAGCGAGGTTGGGGTCATGCCGGGCTGCGTGTTTACTTCCAGCAGAATCAGTCTCTCGCGATTCGCACTGTCGTCGAAGCGAAAATCGGCGCGACTCACCCCCCGACAACCGAGCGCCTTATGGGCGCGGACTGCGATGTCCATTGTCTCTTTCGCGATCCGCTCCGGAACGCGCGCCGGCAAGACGTGATCGGAGCCGCCGGGCGCGTATTTGGCTTCATAGTCGTAAAAGGCCGTGCGGGGCAGGATTTCGGTGACGGCGAGCGGACGCTCACCCATGACGGCGACGGTCAGTTCCCGGCCCGGAATGAATTCTTCGACCATGACCGTTTCGCCAAGCGACCAGGACTCGCTGCCGAGTTCGCCCGGCGGACGATTGTCGCCTTTGCGGATCACGAAGACGCCGACACTCGAACCTTCGTTGACGGGCTTCACCACATAGGGTGGCTCCATCGCGTGGCGCAGGCTTGCCTCCCGGCGGGGAACGACGATGCTCTTTGCGACGGAGATTCCGGCGGCGCGAAACACGTCCTTCGCGCGCTCCTTGTGCATGGCGAGCGCAGAGGCGAGAACGCCGGAATGGGTGTACGGAATGCGCAGGAGCTCGAGCAGGCCCTGTACACATCCGTCTTCGCCCCAGCGGCCGTGCAGCGCGTTGAACACCGCATCGGGCGCGGCCTGCGCAAGCTCCTGCGCGACGTCGCCCTGCGCGTCGATCTCGACCGCATCGAAACCCTCGGCGCGCAGCGCTTCGGCGCAGGCGTGCCCGGAAACGAGACTGACCTCGCGTTCCGCCGAACGGCCGCCGAGGAGCACGGCAATCCTGCGAAGCGCCGTCATGGCACGCCCACCCGCTTGATTTCCCACTCAAGCACGACGCCCGAGCGCGCCCGCACGCAGGCGCGCACCTCTTCGCCGAGGGTCTCGAGATCGGAGGCGGTGGCCTCGTTCGTGTTGATCAGGAAATTGCAGTGCTTCGCGGAAACCTGTGCATCGCCGCGCATGAGGCCGCGGCACCCGGCTTCCTCGATCAGTTGCCACGCTTTCCGGTCGCCCGGTGGATTCTTGAACGTCGAGCCGCCGGTCCTGGCGCGGATCGGCTGGGTCGACTCGCGTTGCGCGACGAGCGCCTCCATGCGCGCCCGCACCGCATCGGGCGACTCCGGCGTGCCCTCAAGCACGGCTTCGATGAAGATCAGATGCTCGGAAGCGCTGGAGTGGCGGTACGAAAAATAGATGTCGTCGCGCGTGAGAACGATGCGTCGCCCGGTCTCGTCGATCGCAACGGCTTCGACGAACACGTCCTTGACCTCGCGCCCGTAGCAGCCCGCGTTCATGCGCAAGGCGCCGCCGATCGTTCCGGGAATGCCGCGCAGAAATTCGAGTCCGCCCAGTCCCCCATCCGCGGCCGCGCGCGCGACAGCGGCATCGAGCGCAGCCGCGCCCGCGCGCACGCGGTTTCCTTCCACCGCAATCTTTCCAAATCGCGCCGGCAAACGGATCACGACGCCCTTGATGCCGCCATCGCGCACCAGAAGGTTGGAGCCGACGCCGATCACGGTGACGGGCACTTCGGCAGCCTTCTGCGCGAGAAAGGCGCGCAGGTCGTCTTCGTCCGCGGGGCGAAAGAGCAGTTCGGCGGGGCCGCCGGCACGAAACCACACGAAGCCCTTGAGCGCAGCGTTCTCCAGAAACGTACCGCGCACCTTCGGCAGGGCTTCCCGGAATCGGGCGTTCATCACGCAGCAGCCTCCAGACGATGAAGTGCCGCTTCGAGCCCGGCCGCCCATTGTGTGATAGAGCCGGCGCCGAGAAAAACGATCGCCCCTCCGGGCTTTGCAAGTTCGGCAACGAGCCGAGGCAGATCGTCGGGACCTTCGATCGTCAGTACATGACGATGCCCGTGGGCGCGCAACGAATTCGCGTACGAGTCGCGATCGATGCCTGCAATCGGCGGTTCGCCCGCGGGATAGACGGGCGCCACGACGGCGGTATCGGCGTCATGAAGGCAGGTCGAGAACTGTTCGAACGTGTCGCGCAGGCGCGTGTAGCGGTGCGGTTGTACGATCGCGATCAGGGGCCCGGCATAGGCCTGCCGCGCCGCCTTGAGGGCGGCGGCAATCTTGAACGGATTATGCGCGTAGTCGTCGATGATGGCGGCGCCGTTCCATTCGCCGACGCGCGTGAAGCGACGATTGACGCCGGCAAAACGCGCGAGCGCGTTGCGGACGGTCGTTCCATCGATTCCGAGCGCCTGTGCGACCGCAATCGCGGCGAGCGCGTTCTGTACGTTGTGTTCGCCGGGCATCGGGAGCTGAAGACCGGGAAGGCGGACCTCGCGCTCTTTGCGGCGGTCAAGCACCGTCGCATCGAAATGCGCCGCCCCTTGCGAGAACGAGACGTTGCTCGCGCGTACGTCGGCCTGCGGATTGAGGCCGTAGGTGATGAGACGGCGGTCTTCGATCCGGCCGACCATCGCCTGCACTTCCGGATGATCGAGGCAGAGCACCGCAAAGCCGTAGAACGGCACGTTCTCGACGAAGCGCTGGAAGGCATCGCGCATGCGCTCGAACGTGCCGTAGTAATCGAGGTGATCGGGATCGACGTTGGTGACGATGGCTACGTCGGCCGGAAGGCGAAGGAAGGTGCCGTCGCTTTCGTCGGCCTCGACGACCACCCAATCGCCCGCCCCGAGCCGGGCGTTGGTGCCGTATGCATTGATGATGCCGCCATTCACGACCGTGGGATCGAGACCACCCGCGTCGAGCAGTGCTGCAATCAAGGTCGTCGTCGTCGTTTTGCCGTTCGTCCCCGCAACGGCCACGCACTGCTTGAGGCGCATGATCTCGGCGAGCATCTCGGCGCGTCGCACCAGCGGCAGCTTGCGGGCGCGTGCGGCCTTGAATTCGAGATTGTCAGGCCTCACCGCCGTGGAATAGACGACCACCACGGCATCGCCGAGATTTGCCGGCTCATGTCCGAGCGCCACGGGAATGCCGAGCGTCCGCAGCCGGCGCACATTCGCATTCTCCGCCGTATCGGAACCCTGGACGCTGTAGCCGAGATTGAACAGAATCTCGGCAATGCCGCTCATGCCGATGCCGCCGATGCCGATGAAGTGAATTGTGCCGACGTCGAAGGGAACGCGAAGCGCTGCGGGCGCGATCATGCGGCATCCCTCGCGATGGTCTCGACCACGTCGGCGAGGCGCGACGCGGCGTCGGGTTTGGCGAGCGAGAGCGCGGCCGCGGCACGGCGCTCGAGTTCCTCGGGTGACTGAAGGATTTTCTCCATCAGCTCCGCCAGCGACGTTGCCGAGAGATCGCGCTGCGGCACGAGCCACGCCGCGCCGGCATCGGCAAAGACCGTCGCGTTGGCGGTCTGGTGATCGTCGGTAGCAAAGGGGAACGGAATCAGGATGACGGGGCGGCCTATTACCGCGAGTTCGCTGACCGTCGACGCGCCGCTCCGCGCGATCACGAGATGCGCTGCCGCCATCCGCGCGGGCATGTCGTCGAAAAAGGCGGCCAGCTCGGCGGCAATTCCCGCCGCCTTGTAGGCGCTTCGCACCTCGTCCAGATCTTCCGGACGGCATTGCTGTACAATGCTGAGCCGCGCACGCAGTGACGGCGGCAGGGCCGCGGTCGCCGCGGGAACGAGTTCGCTCAAGGCGCGCGCGCCCTGGCTGCCACCGAAAACGAGCAGGCGAATCGCCTCATTTCCGCGTGGCGCCGCATAGGGTGTGGCGGCAAGTTTCGCGGCTTCGGGCCGCACCGGATTTCCAGTGTACACAATCCGGCTGGCGTCCCTTGGTGCAAAACGCGCAATTGGCAGCGATGCCGCGACGGATTTGACGCGATCAGCGAACTGGCGGTTGACGCGGCCGAGCACCGCGTTCTGCTCGTGGATCGCCGTCGGCACACCGTCCAGCAGCGCCGCCGCCAGCACGGGAAGACTGGGGTAACCACCGAAGCCCACGACGGCAGACGGCCTGATGCGCCGGAGCTTGAAGAAACTGACAAGGATTCCCGCGACGATCCGGAGAGGCGCAAGCGCGCGCGCGGCGAGCGAACCCACAAAGGTCGCCGACGGCACCTGCTCGATGTGCGCGCCGGGAAAGGCCGATTGAAAATTCCGCCCGCGACTGTCGGTCATCACCACAATTTTCCGGCCGCGCCGCAACAGTTCGCCGGCGAGCGCCTGCGCCGGAAAAAGATGGCCGCCCGTGCCGCCCGCGGAAAGTACAATCGTGCTCATGCGGTTCTGGGCTCGCGCAGGAAGGCGAAAAGGTCCACGTCCGTTTCGCCGATCTTCGAGCGCTGGCGCGTCAGCGCGAGCGCGAATCCCATGGTGAGAGCGATCGCGAACAGCGATGAACCGCCATAGGAAATGAAGGGCAGCGTCATGCCCTTCGTCGGCAACAGACTGACCGCCACGCCCATATTGATGGCAGCCTGCAATGCCATGACGCTGGCCAGTCCGGCACCGGCGAGACCCGCAAACGCGTCGCCCATGCGGGCCGAGCGCAGCAGCAGCCGCACCGAAAGCGCGCAAAAAAGAATGACGATCAAGCCGCAGAGAAGGACACCGAATTCCTCGCCAGCAACCGCGAAAATGAAATCGGAATGCGCATCGGGCAGGTGGTATTTCACCGTGCCCGCGCCGGGGCCCACGCCTGCGAGTCCGCCGCGCGCAAACGCCTTGAGCGCGAGCCCCGATTGATATCCGATTTCGTGCGGACTGAAGAATTGATTGAAGCGATGATGGACATGCGGAATGAGAACGTAGGCGAGTCCGCCAAGCATCGCGCCGGAGCCGGCGAGCGCGCCCATCCAGCGCAGCGATATGCCGTTAAAGAAGAGAAGCGTCGCCCACAGCGCGAGCAACAGCGCGGTCTGTCCCACGTCGGGCTGCAGAAGCAGGATGATCAGTGCCGGCGCGAGAAGCAGCAGCGAGACCAGCGGCCTCGGCAGCCTGAGCCCCTTGCCGTCGGCGAGAATCGCCGCTGCCAGTACGGCGAAGCTCGGCTTCAGGAATTCGGAAGGCTGAAGCGTCAGGAACCCGAGATTGAGCCAGCGTTTTGCGCCAAGCACTTCGCTTCCTGCAAAGAGCGTGACCACGGAGAGTGCAAGCGCGAGGATCCAGATCGCTGCAGCTGTGATCTTGATCGTGCGCGGCGTCATCACCGATGTGCCGGCGAGGATGACAACGGCGATGGCGGCGAAAGCGATCTGTTTCGCGGCATAACGGAAATCGCCTTCGGTCATGGGACCGCCGGTAGCAGCGGGGCTCGCCGCAAACGCAAGCACAAGTCCGATGGCAAACAGCGCGATGATGGCGACAAGAGCCACGCGATCGGTGGCCCACCACCAGTCGGAAACGGGACTGCACTGCGCGCGACTCACGAGGCCTCCTTCTGCGCAAAGCGCGCGAAGTCTGTCGCGAGCATCCGGAAGCGCTCGCCGCGATCCTCGAAATCCTTGAACTGGTCGAACGACGCGCAGGCGGGTGAGAGGAGAACAACGGGGGACGGCGCACCGGAGCGCGATGCGTCGGCGAAGGCGGCCGCGACAGCATTCTCGAGCGTGCCCACATCTTCGCTCGGTACGTGCGCGCGAAGCGTCCGGGCAAATTCCGGGGCCGCTTCGCCGATCAGATAGGCTTTGCGAATGCGCGGCGCGTAGGTGAGAAGCGAACCGATTCCGCCTGCCTTCGCGCGGCCGCCCGCGATCCAGAAGATGTCGTTGAAGCAGGCGAGCGCGCGTGCCGCCGCATCGGCGTTGGTTGCCTTGGAATCGTTGATGAACCGCACCGCGCCGACGCGTGCCACTTCTTCGATGCGGTGCGCGAGGCCGGGAAAACTCGCGATTGCGGAGGCGATCGCGCGCGGATCCTGCACGATCGGTTTGACGGCGGCGTAAGCGAGCGCCAGATTCTGCCAGTTGTGCGCGCCGGGCAGGTGCGTCGCCCGCGCGAGATCCATCACCTTTGACGCACGGCCGTTCCACGCATCGTACAATGCGCCGTCGACGGCGAACACGCCTCGTCCGAGAATCTTTCCGATCGATACCGGTATGGCCTGTTCGCGGCGCGCGAGCGCAAGGCGCGAATAGATCGAGGCCGAACCCGGATCGTCGACGCCGATCGCGACGTCGCCTTCAGCGGATGTCTGCTCGAGCAGTCTCGCCTTCACGGCGGCGTAATTGGCGAACGAGCCGTGGCGTTCGAGATGATCGGGCGAAATGTTGGTGAGCACCGCAATGTCGGGGATGAGCCCGGGCGCGAGATCAATCTGGTACGACGAGATTTCCAGAACGTAGATCGTGCGCCCGTTCGGCGGCGCGAGATCGAGCACCGGCTTGCCGATGTTTCCGCCGACCTGCGCGGGAAAACCGCACGACACCAGAATGTGTCCGATGAGCGCCGTGGTGGTGGATTTTCCGTTGGTGCCCGTTACGGCCACCACCGGCGCACGGCCGGGCTGCGCGCGTTCCGGGCGAATCTCCCGCGCGAACAGTTCGACGTCGCCGATCACTTCGGCGCCGGCGTTCCGCGCCGCGATGACGACATCGTGCGGCGCCGGATGGGTCAGCGGAATTCCGGGACTGAGGACGAGCGTCTTGATGCGCTCCCACGGCCAGGACGCGAACGGCGCCACGGCTGCGCCAAGCTCGCGCGCCTGTACACGCGCTTCTTCGCCTTCATCCCAGGCGTGGATGCGCGCGCCGCCGGATTGGAGCGACGCGATGGCAGAAAGCCCCGAACGGGCGAGGCCAAAAACACCCACATCGAGACCGGCAAAGGCGCGGGAAACGATCATCGCGCTCACCGCAGCTTCAGGGTCGAAAGGCCGATCAGGGCCAGAATGACGCTGACGATCCAGAAACGGATGACGACGGTCGGCTCGCGCCAGCCCAGCTGTTCGAAATGGTGATGGATCGGCGCCATCTTGAAGACGCGCCGGCCTGTCATCTTGAACGAGGCAACCTGAACGATCACCGAAACGGCTTCGATCACGAAGAGACCGCCGACGATGGCAAGCACGATCTCGTGCTTGGTCGCGACCGCCACGCCGCCGAGCGCGCCGCCGAGCGAGAGCGATCCCGTATCGCCCATGAAGACCATCGCCGGTGGCGCGTTGTACCACAGGAATCCGAGTCCGCCGCCGACCAGCGCCGCGAGAAAGACGGCAAGTTCGCCCGTTCCCGCTACATAATGAAGCTGCAGGTAATCGGCGAATTTCACGTTGCCGACCAGATAGGCGATCAGCGCGAAAGCCATGGCCGCGATGATCACCGGCACGATCGCGAGTCCGTCGAGGCCGTCGGTCAGGTTGACCGCATTGCCGAACGC
>Ga0070731_10002279_pt1 | contig 18481 bp, 14 predicted proteins | sample Coa_R1_2_FD_66448 | JGI IMG/M metagenome (GOLD analysis project Ga0070731, IMG submission 66448) | Surface soil microbial communities from Centralia Pennsylvania, which are recovering from an underground coalmine fire - Coalmine... | ecosystem: Environmental > Terrestrial > Soil > Unclassified ... | reverse complement strand
CGGTGGTGTTTTAGTCGGTGAAGAAGTTTCTATCAATTGTGAGATCCAGTTAACAAGGCAATCCTGATGAAAATGAATAAAAATTAAAATCAAACGTCATGGCAAAAAAAATCTTATTCACCATTATCACTTCGCTGGTTCTTTCCTCAATCCTGCAGGCCCAAACCACATGGACGGCAGATAAAAATCATTCACAGTTGCATTTCAGTGCAGTGCATTTTGGCATTTCCCATATTGGCGGAGTTTTTGACAAATTCGAGGTAAGCATGAAATCTGAAAAAGAAGATTTTAGCGACGCGCAATTTGAAATGATTGCCGATGTGAGATCTATTGACACGCACGTTGAAATGCGTGACAACGATTTAAAAAGCCCAAATTGGTTTGATGCAGAAAAATTCCCTGAGTTGGTATTTAAGAGCACATCTTTCACAAAAGTTAAAAACAATCACTACAAGCTTAATGGAACCATTACCATACATGGAGTGTCCAAACCCATCGAGTTTGATGTCACTTTTAATGGAGAGGCTGTTACCATGACTAAAAAACAAACTGGAGGATTTACCGTGACAGGCAAATTAAACAGGAGCGACTTCAATTTGGGCAGAGATCAAATGACCACAGGCGTTAGCAACGAAGTTGACGTTTGGGCAGACGTTGAAATTGGCAAAAACTAAATAAAAAGAGTAGAATGAGCAGCTCATTCAACCAAAAAACACACAACGGACGAATTGCCCTGGTAACAGGCGCCGCCCAGGGTATCGGCCAGGCTATCACAATAGCACTGGCGGAGCGAGGTGCACAGGTGATCGCAACTGATCTCAGTCTGCCACAGGAAACGGTAAATAAAATTGGCCCTGGGGCGCGGGCAATTCGACTTGACGTAACACAGGAAGACCACTGGCATGATGCATTTCTTCAGGGCCAGGAATTAGGGGGAGTGGATATCGTGGTGAATAATGCCGGTTATTTCCCAAATCGGCCCATCGAAGAATTGGACCTTCCAACATGGCGAAAAACCATGGCCACGAATTTGGATTCACATTTTCTGAGTGTAAAATATTTCCTGCCGGGAATGAAAAAGAAAAAGTGGGGCAGATTTATTGGAATATCGTCAAATATGGTTGGATTGTCTATACCGGGTATGAGCCACTACATCACTTCAAAGATGGGGATTATTGGGTTCATGAGAGGTCTTGCCAATGATATTGCAAGTCATGGTATTACCGCTAACTCTGTTTTGCCCGGTCTCACTAATACTTTGGCAACTGCGGCGCAAACGGCTGAGATGAAACGTGCCACATGGGAACAGCAAGCTATCAAACGAATTGGAGAACCGGAAGATATTACAGGCGCCGTGCTATTCCTGACAAGCGACGATGCTGCATTTATTACAGGGCAGGCCATTGTCGTTGACGGCGGGCAATATCGCATTGGCTGATTCTTGCCATTAAGTAATCCTAAAAATTAAGAAGTTAACTAAAATAGTATGAATATCGATGAAACAGCAGTAGAATTGATCCGCAAAAGTATAGACACCTTTCTTGCAAAAGATATGAAAGGATGGTCCGAGTTATGCGATGAGAAAGTAGTGGCTGAATTCCCATTTGCCCCGGAAGGTTCTCCAGCGAGAATAGAAGGTCGAACCGCACTTTATGAGTATTTGCGTAATTACCCAAATTTCATTGATGTTCGCAAAATTCCGACATTGAGAATCTACTCAACCGATGATCCAAATGTTGGCATTGCAGAATGGAGTGTATCCGGCACGGTCATTGGCAATGGAAATCCTTATGAAATGGGTTACGCAACATTCGTAACAATCCAAAATGGTCTCATTGTAAATTATCGTGAATATTGGAACCCAATCGCTTTCCTTAAAGCAATGTCTGGCAGCCGATTTGATGGAAGTGGAGATTAATTTATACATTGAAGAATACAAATAAAACCTTCCGGCGTACCGGCAACCGGGTAAATCAATGAAACAGGTAAAAATTTTTGCGAACGCCAACCATGAAGCACTGGAAGCGCTGGCCACTGAAGCGGTCAATGATCCAAATTTTCTGGAAATCCACTATGGCCTGCACGCTATACTGGTTGTTTACCATGTACCAGATGATAAGGAGGCTAGCATCCATACTGCCGGCTCGCAGGATCATAGTTAATGCTCCATACCTATCGAGTACTCGCATCAGGTACCTCATCGGTCCAACGCATGTCCTTCGACGTAGGCGCACAGACAGATTAAAGGCAAACCAAAATCTTGTGCAAGGTGATCACCAACCGCGGTAGAATCTCTCAAAAGATCATTGATCAGATCTTCGGGCCAACAATCCTCATTAATTTTAGGTTACGAATAGATTCGGGCTTACGCCAACTTCCCTTATAGAATAGATTTGCGACAATCTCCCGAAAATAATTATGATCAAGGTCTATTTACTTACCGCAGGCATTTGTCTCGCGCTCGCTGCATTTTCCCAGCCAAAAAGTGAGATGGGTACCGAAAGGCAACCGATCAGGTTGCCAAACGGCTGGTCATTGACTCCTGCCGGACATTCTGTTTCCTTGGGAGATTTGCCCTTAAACCTGGTCGTATCACCCAGCGCCAATTTTATTGCCGCGACGAATAACGGGGTGGGCGAGCAAAGTATCGAGTTGTTCGATGTAAAAGGAGAAAAAATAACAGATAGCATTTCAATCCCCAAGTCCTGGTATGGCCTGGCTTTTCTTGATGATAAAACGTTGTTTGCTTCAGGCGGGAACGACAACTGCATCCGGGAATATAAAATTGTAGGGGACAAATTGAAACTGTCGGACTCTGTTTTATTGGGCAGACCTTGGCCGGTAAAAATTTCTCCCGCAGGCATAACCATTGATCCGGTCAAGAAAATAGTATACGTTGTTACCAGGGAAAACAATTCGCTTTACATCATAGACCTGGCCACTAAAGCAACTCTAAAACAGGTTTCCTTGGGGGCAGAAGGATATACTTGTCTTTTATCACCCGATCGCAGCCTGCTCTACGTCTCCGAGTGGGGTGCCGGCGCGGTGGCAATGGTGGACACGAAATCAATGACGATGACGGCCACCATTCCTGTCGGCAACAATCCCAATGAAATGGTGCTGGCAAAAAACGGCCGTTATTTGTACGTTGCCAACTCCGGCGACAACAGCGTTTCGGTGATCGATGTGATAGGCAAAAAAGTCATCGAAACCTTAAATGCAGCCTTATATCCCAATTCATTGGTTGGGTCAACCACCAATGGCGTGGCCCTATCTCATGACGGGAAAAAACTCTATATCGCCAACGCGGACAATAATTGCCTTGCTGTGTTTGAAGTGGGAACTCCAGGTTCATCGGTTTCCAAAGGTTTTATTCCCGTCGGCTGGTATCCGACAAATGTCAAGGTCATCGGCAAGAAAATATTTGTTACTAATGGGAAAGGGTTTTCTTCTCTCCCTGACCCGAACGGCCCCAATCCCGTCAACCCCGGCGCCAATGCCACTTTTCAAAAATCCGCGGCTGGTGGCCCACAAAAAGAGCAATACATCGGCAGCCTGTTTACCGGAACGCTTTCGATCGTTGATGAGCCAGGCGATAACCTGCTGGCAGTCTACTCAAAGCAGGTATACGCAAATACCCCTTATCGAAAGCAAATGGAAGGTGTTGCTGAGGGCGAGCCGGGGAACCCGGTTCCGCAAAAAACAGGCGGAGAATCGCCGATTAAGCATGTGTTTTATATTCTCAAGGAAAATCGAACCTATGACCAGGTCCTTGGCGATATGCCCAAGGGGAACGGCGACACCAGCCTCGTCTTATTCGGAATGAACATAACCCCGAATCAACACGCGCTCGCGGACCGATTTGTGTTGCTCGATAATTTCTTTGTCGACGGCGAAGTGAGTGCCGACGGCCACAACTGGAGCATGTCCGCCTATGCCAATGACTATAATGAGAAAACCTGGCCCACGAGTTATGGCGGACGGGGAGGCACATACGATTACTCGGGCAACCGGGCGATCGGGTTATCCCCTAATGGTTATATCTGGGATGATTGCATTCGGCATCACGTGACGATGCGGAATTATGGTGAATTCGCAGACGATGGAGAAGTGCATCTGAAAGGGCTTGAACAGAAGACCTGCTTTACCTTTCCCCATTGGGATCTCAAGATTCAGGATATTTACCGGGAGAAAATCTGGGAAAAAGATTTTGATTCCCTGGTTGCCCTGGGTCAATTGCCCTCCTTCAATATTGTTTATTTCCCCAATGACCATACGTCGGGCCAGTCTATCGGTGCGTTTACGCCGATCGCGGCGGTGGCTGACAATGATCTCGCCGTCGGGAGATTTGTCGAACATTTGTCTCACAGCGCGGTATGGAATCAAAGCGCCGTTTTTATTCTGGAAGATGACGCACAGGACGGAGCGGATCATGTCGACGCCCACCGAAGCCCGGCCTTTGTGATCAGCCCTTTTGTGAAAAAAAGTTTTGTCGACCACACGGCCTATACGACATCATCGATGCTAAGAACAATGGAATTAATACTCGGCCTTCCACCGATGAGCCAGTATGACGCGGCAGCCACACCGTTTTGGCGCTGTTTTACCGCCAGGGGAGATGAAACGCCTTTTATTTCTTTGCTGCCGCAGGTTGATCTGGATCAAAGGAATACGAAGCTCACTGCAAGCGCGAGAAAAAGTATGGCCCTTGATTTATCAAAGGAAGATAAGTCATCGCCAAGCCTGCTGAATGAGGTGATCTGGAAATCCGTCAAGGGTGAAGACGCGGTCATGGCTCCGCCGAAACACAGCGCCTTTCTGAAGGTTAATAAGGGAGAAGAAAAAGACTGATAAGGCGACAGGTTCTGATCCCGTGAAAGCTGAGCGTGACGAACGCGATAACCAGCTTTACCACGCGATCAAGCTCAAACTTGCTGCTGAGAAAAGTAAACTCGGCGGATATGACGATAGCAGGGGGGTTCGCTATCCATTGGCTGGTTCTGTTGGAATTTCAGCATTCGCCTGCGGCATTTCATCCATAAAAAACGCGGGTTCGATCAAATATTGTTGGGCAGGTTCTTCCGAATAGCATATCTTTTTTACAACATTATCAGAACTAAATCGGTCTTTTATGAGGATACTATTGATGATCTCCATAATTTCACTGAGTGTAATCGCCCTCTCATTCGTCGCAAAAACCAACGCCGGTCTCCCACACATCCCCGAAGACAGCCTCGCAGAAGATCGGCTGAAATACATGAACCAGGTATTGGAATCGATCAAAGGTAAAGAGGGCTGGAAAGCCGACTCGGTATTTAAGAATCTGAAAGTCATTACCGGGAAAATAACCGCCAAACATTTTCTTTTGATGATGAATTATGGCTGGAGCACCGAACTGGGTGTCTCCTGTTCATATTGCCATGATGTGCGCAATTGGGAATCCGATTCCATCGAGGCAAAGAACATAGCGCGGGGCATGTGGAATATGCGACAGCAAATAAACGGTGAGATCCTGCCAAAGATCACCGGCAAAGATTATTGGACCAATCCAAAAGTAACCTGCATTACCTGTCACCGCAAAAAACCGAAACCCGATGCGCCTTAACGCATCGGACAAAGATTTCACAGGGCTACACGTCAAACCAACTCAAACTGAAAACCTATTTCCCTTTCTCAAAATTTGGGACGAGTCACGCGTGACCATTATCGCACTGCCCTTGTATCGAAATCGTGCAGTTTACTTTGCAGATTTTTTACCTAAATCATTATGCAACAATTAGAAATGATTTTGGTCCTTTTGTTGCAGCAAAAGCAAATAATCTTCAGTACATGTTCAAGAATTATTTCAAAACAGCATTCAGAAATTTATTGAAGAATAAATTTTATAGTGCTCTAAATATCGCTGGTCTTGCCTTCGGTCTTGCGACCTGTTTATTGATCCTGTTATATGTCCTGGATGAATTGAGTTTTGACCAATACAACGCCGACGCGAGCAGAATCTATCGTATAAACAATGAACTGAAATATGGAGACAATCACATTGACCTTGCAGTAGCTGCTGCGCCGATGGGGCCCGAAGTGTTGAAGGAATTTCCGCAAGTAAAACAATACACAAGGATTTGTTCTTATGGAAGTTTCCGGGTAAAAAAAAGAAATGAAAATTTGCGTGAAGACAGGGTGGCTTATGCCGATTCTACCTTATTTCAGGTGTTTACGCTGCCAGTGCTCGCAGGTGATTCCCGGACAGCGTTAACAGAGCCTCGCTCATTGGTGATTACGCAGGCAATGGCAAAGAAGTATTTTCCGCGGGAAGCGGCTCATAATCTGATCGACGTTATTGGAAAAAACTTATTAATAAACGACACCACTAATTACAAAATAACAGGTGTAATAAAAGATATCCCGGTGCAGTCGCATTTTAATTTCGACTTTTTTTTGTCAATGACTGAAGACAATGACAGCAGAACCGACGACTGGTTGAGCAGCCAGGACTATAACACCTACATTGTATTGGACAAAAAAGCAGATCCGGGAAGACTTGAAGCCGAATTAGATAAGATGATGGATCGATATACGGCACCGCAACTACAATCTGCCTTAAACATCAGCATAGACAAATTCAAAAAGAGCGGCGGTTTCATTCGGGCAAGTCTTATCCCTTTATCGAATATTCACCTGTATTCGAATAAAATAGGGGAATTGGGTGCAAACAGCGACGCACAGTTTGTTTATATTTTTTCTGCTATTGCATTGTTCATCCTGCTGATAGCATGCGTGAATTTTATGAATCTTTCAACAGCCCGCTCGTCCGGTCGCGCGAAAGAAGTCGGCATAAGAAAAGTCTTGGGTTCAATAAGGAAAAATCTTATCGCCCAGTTTCTTGCAGAATCATTTTTGATAAGTTTCATCTCATTAGTTCTTTCTGTTCTCATTGCCTGTTTATTACTTCCTTATTTTAATGTTCTTGCAGGAAAAAGCATTGCTCCTGATACGCTGTTCAAGCCGTCAATGTTGTTATCTCTTGTTGTGCTGATGCTTGTGGTTGGCTTGCTGGCCGGCAGTTACCCCGCTTTTTTCCTATCTTCCTTTCAACCGATCAGCGTTTTGAAAGGCAAGCTGGCTGCAGGTTTTAAAAGATCATGGTTAAGAGATGCATTGGTGGTTTTTCAATTTGTAATTTCTATTATTCTTATTATTGGCACTGTTGTCATTTTCAACCAGCTCAACTACATACGCACAAAGAACATAGGCTTTGACCGCCATCAGGTCTTGGTGCTTCAACATACTAATATATTGAAGGACAAGGCAGAAGCTTTTAAACGTGATCTGTTGCAAATGAGCGGAATTGAAAATGTCACGATGACCGGCTTTTTGCCAACGAACTCTGATCGAAGCACGAGTACCTGTTTTACCTCACCGGCACTGGACCTGAAGACTGCGTTACATTGCCAGGTATGGAGTGTGGATGAAAATTATGTTCCTACCCTGAACATTCAATTTACCGAAGGAAGAAATTTCTCAACCTCCCTGCAATCAGATTCAATGGGGATTATTATTAATGAAGCCGCAGCAAAATTTCTGGCAACCAAGGAAGTTCTTAACAAGAAGCTTTACATGATTGTAAACAATGAACTGCCTTACAAGTCTGCCGAATATCATGTAATCGGTATTATAAAAAATTTCAATTTTAGTTCTCTGCGTAATGTAATTGCTCCATTGATTCTTAGGCTTCAACAAAATAATGACAATATTTCTGCCCGCATAACTACCTCAAACATTCCATCTGTCCTGGCACAAATAAAGAATAGCTGGGCCGCGTTGGCCCCGGGAGAACCATTAAATTATTCTTTCATGGATGAGCAATTTGATAATCTCTATGTGACCGAACAAAAGACCGGGCAAATCTTTATCACGTTTGCAGTTATCGCGATTGTAATTGCTTGTCTTGGCTTATTTGGTTTAATAACTTACGCTGCCGAGCAGCGCGCAAAGGAAATCGGAATAAGAAAAGTATTGGGTGCAAATCTGGAAACGATTCTCGTATTGATCTCCAAGGATTTCTTAAGGCTCATCATCATCTCAATGGTCGTCGCTTCCCCCATTGCTTACTGGATCATGACAAAATGGTTACAAGATTTTGCATATCGCATTTCAATAAGCTGGTGGATGATTGCCGTGGCAGGATTGGCAGCAACAGTCATTTCATTGATCACGATCAGCTTTCAATCAATAAAAGCGGCGATTGCAAATCCGGTGAAGAGTTTGAGAACAGACGGGTGAAACGAACAAGGAACTTTGAACAAAAGTTTTTTTCGAACGATGGTAGGTTCGTCGGAGCTCCCGCCCACGCTGACTGTTATAAACTTTTCGAGGGCTTAGCTTCTAATTCCAATAATCATTCCTGCTGAATGTAGTGCTTGTTGGCACAAATCACTTCTGCTGAATGAAGTAAAGGCAGCGATTCAGGGTATTTGCAGGTCAAAACAACCCGATCCTTTTGTTACCGATTTGGCCAGTCCCCAAGGCCAATTTCGAGTATTTTCTCATCTGTCACAGTCTCTGTTTCTGAAATTTCAATATTCGGAACTTACCAATCTGGATTTTATCCGTATAATAATGTCGGAGCGCCGCGGTCGCGGCCGCCATACTCACATGAGCTGTCAGAAGTTCTATCGCCTGCCTTGACATACATTTTTTTTCGTATTTAAAATTTTTCACGAATGAACTCTCGACTACCCAATCAACTCCACCAGGTGGACGGCCCCTTACTTCTGCGGGCATTTTTCATTTCCAGCTTTGTATTGGCAACCACGTGGCTTAGTGCACAGCAGCCCGGCTACTGCGCATCCAGGGGACTAAGCACGCTTCATGGTTTTATCAGCAAAGTTTCGATGGAAGCGATCAACAACAGCAGCGGAAACAACAATGGTTACGGAAATTTTACCAATCTCAGCACAAAGCTCCAGAAAGGAGCCGATTATACGATTGAGTTGACGCCTGGCTTTGTCAACCAACCAGGAGGCGGGATTTTTTTTGAGTACTGGTCAGTTTATATTGACTACAATCATGATGGAGTCTTCGGTGCGGGAGAGCTTGTCGCTCATGGAAACGCCGCGATCCGGATCAACAAGAGTTTTCCGGTCCCCATAAGCGCCCTAAACGGGCCGACCCGGATGAGGATACAGATGCAACCTGGGTCAGAACAGACCAATCCATGCTCCGTTTATTCTTATGGTGAGGTGGAAGACTATACGGTTGACCTGGTGACCAGCATCGGCGCTGAGGCGCAAACGACAGGGCCTCAAGCCACCGCTTTTAGCACAGACACGCACGAATTCGGTATATTTCCAAACCCCTCACGCGGGGGAAAAATCGTGGTGCAATTACCTGGCCCCGCCGCCGGATCGGCGCAATTCAGTGTCTATACCCTCCTTGGGCAAAAAATAGTCCTTGGCCTATTTGCGCCCACTGCTGACACGACTTATTCGGTCGATCTGAAAAACCTGCCCCCCGGAATCTACATCATTGAAGTCTCATCTGACGGAATTATTAGAAGGGAAAAATTGCTGATTGCCAAGTAACTTCCGTTCTAAATTTGATCAAACACTCTTTTTGAAGCGATCAAATTGCCGTCAAGACCATGTCAAAGGCGCAAAATTAAAGCCTTTGTCATTTTGCGCTAAGCCGCGAATCCCAGTCTTTTTTCCATTTCAGCGCTCAGACGGGGAACTTTTTTTCTTTCGATCAGGAAGCTGGTGAGCTGTGCAAGTTCCTTAAAAATGTAATGTTTGTTAAGGGCTGATTGCAGGTAATCCCTGCCCGTACTACCCCCCGTGCCGATCCTGGTGCCAATGGTGCGATGAACCATGTTCATGTGGCGGTATCTCCAGGTGCTCAGCTGTTCGTCAATTTCAATCAATTGGTTTAACAACTGGAACGGAAGCTGCAAAATGGGATATCCGCGGTAGACCATAATAAAAAGCGCTGCGAGGCTGGCCGGCGCGGAAAGCGCCCGGGGCGTTCCGGAAAAACCGGAAATAAAAACCTGATCGAACAATTGCAAATTGGGTTTTTCGACGTCGGAAAGGCTTTGCTCATAGCAGGTCCTGTATGCGGACAAGAAAGGATTCGACACACTGGCAATACCTGCCGCGTGGAAATTTTCCCAGTTTTCGGCCTCTTCAAAAAATGGCATTCTTTCAAGCCAGCCATTCACCAGTTGAAGCAGCGAAGATTCACTCTCGGCACATTTTACTTTTTCGATTTCCGATGGCCTCAGCCTTGAAAGATACAGGTCCTGGCCGGTCCTGTCTTCGTATTTTAATCCGAGCCTCGCTTCCATCATTTTGAATTGCCAGCTTTGAAAACCGGAAGCAGGCCGCAGCATGTCGCGGAAATCTAAGAAATCCATGGGGTTCATCGTTTCCATCACGTCGATCTGATGGACAAGTAATTTCAGGATCGTCACGCAGCGGCCAAGCCGGTGCACGACAGTTTGCAGTTCGGGGGAATTATCATTGAGTGCCGGCACCTGCATGATCCGGCAGACTGCATCGATTTCGAATAAAAGCTGTTTGAACCAAAGTTCGTAGGCCTGGTGGATGACGATAAATAACATCTCGTCGTGGGCAGGCTGATTTCTTTTCTCGCTTTCAAGGGTCTGTGCATCGAGTATTTTGTCCAGTTGAAGATAATCGCCGTAATGCATCTCAATAGCCATGATAAAAATTTCTGCAAATTACGATTCTGTAAACTTCAAACTGACACAGTTGGTAAAATACGCTCATGGTTATGAAGCTGGCAATTGGACGATAAACTCTGTATATTCCCCTTCTTTTGTGTTGACAACAATCTCGCCGCCGTGCGCTTTTACGATATCATAACTCAAGCTCAATCCAAGGCCTGTTCCCTGTCCTGCGGGTTTGGTGGTAAAGAAAGGTTGAAAGATCTTGCCAATTACTTTTTGCGGTATGCCCTTCCCGTTATCTTTTACGGAAATCAAAACCTTATCAGCGACCTTCTTTGTCGCTACGGCAATAACCGATTTGTATCCCTGAATCTGCTCCTTGCTTTTTTCATTGACGGCATAGAATGCGTTATTGAACAAGTTTACTAATACCGTAACCATATCCTGTTGACTAAAGGGTATTTGGCCAATAGAATCGTCAAAATTGGTAAGGAGTTCCGTTTGGAAAGATTTGTCTTTTGCCTGTGCGGCATGGTAGCTTAGTTTTAAACATTCGCCCGCTATTGCATTGAAATTTACTAGTTCATTTTGGCTTGTGCTTGTTCTTGCGTGTTGCATCATTCCCTTAACAATGGCATCTGCCCGTCTGCCATGATGGTTTATCTTTGCTTCATTGTCCTTTAAGGCGGACAACAATTGTATAGCTTCATCCTGATTGCCCTTTTTAACAGCTTGTGAAGTTTCATTGATCAATTCTTTATTGACTTCGGAAAAATTGTTTACAAAGTTCAAAGGGTTTTGGATTTCGTGGGCAATTCCTGCTGTGAGTTCACCGAGCGAAGCCATCTTTTCGGATTGGATGAGTTGGGCCTGGGTTAACTTAAGATCATTTAATGATTGTTTCAATTCTGCTGTCCGTTGTTCTACTTTCTTTTCAAGCACCAGGTTTTGCTTTTTCAATTGACGGGAGCGAAATGCTACAAGTAACCATACCAATCCTATGGCGGTGATGGTATATAAACTATAAGCCCACCAAGTCCTGTACAATGGCGGCAATATTTCGAATGAATAGGTTCCAGTGCTGCTTTCAATATCGAGAATGTTTAACGCAGTTACTTTGAATGTATATTTTCCTGGCGGAAGATTGGTATACTCTTTCGTGTTTTCATTTGACCAGGAAGTCCAGCCCGTGTCAAAGCCCTCTAAAAATGTTTTGAATTGATTGTTGTCTTTGCCTTTGTAACCAGTTGCAGAATACCTGAATTTTACAGAATTGTAGTTGAAGCTTATTTGAGGAACGATTGGGCTATCCACTTGCCCACCAAAATAAATTGTTGAATCTCCTCCAATCTCAACTCTCCGCACCAACGCACAATAACCGTTGCTATTTACATTTTTCATTAAAAAATCATACGTAATAATATTCGAAACTGTGCCAAACCACACGACGCCATTTTTCTCTGATAAGACTTTAATTATTCCCTCATCCGCAAAACTGTTGAACGGGCGGGATATCCATTCGTAGGACCCATTTTGTCGAGCTGTACCCATTACCAGCTTACTTTTTGTGCCTATCCACAAGTGCCCCAGATTGTCCTGTTGAAAAATGCTACCCGTATTATATGGGATTATCTTGTTGGCCTCGGAAATGATATTATCAGAAGTATCGATGTAAAACGCCTTTTTGTTTTCATCGAACAGGTAGGTAATGATGTCGGTGGGGAAATAATTTTTCCCGTTAATTTCATCAATTGACACGTAGCCTTCCATGAGGCCATTTGTTTTATCAAAATGTTCAACAGCCGGTTTATTTAAAATCGCATCCCCTTGATCATCTTGTTGGAATGTAACCCTGAACAGGCCAGAAGTTCGGGTTCCCATCCACAATTTACCGGCACCATTTTCTAAAATTGAAAGGGGGTGATCCGTAACTGCGAGGATCTGGCCTTCATCTTTCCATTGATTACCTCTTTTTAATATGGACCATAAACCGCTTTGAGTTCCCACATAGATCCGGTCTGGGTTTAATTTGGATTGCTTTAACACGAAAACTTCATATTCGTTTCCAATGCTCTTTCTAATCGGCATTAATTTGTCCTCTTCAACCTTAAACAAGCCATCAAACGTCCCGACAAGTAGTTCATTTCCCATCTCAAGAAAGGAATAAGACTGGTTATTGCTGTTCTTCAGCAATTGAAAAAATGAATTGAGCTTGTCAAGATGGTAAACACCGTTATTCGTAGCGGCATAGATCATTCCATTGTGCCGGATGATGTCATTAGTGAATGTTGAAAAATTATTCCTGGAATCAAAGTAACTTACCGGTGAGTCATAGTCTATTCCTGAGATGCCGTTATCGGTTGCTAGCCAGATGTTCCCTGAATGGTCCTGGAATGTGAAATAAACAGTATTATTTATAATGCCCTTTTCTTTGTCGAACCTGCGGACTTCCTTACCAGTGCTGTCAATTACTACCGCGCCGCCTTTCAATGTTCCCAAAAGTATATTTCCGTCTGAAAGTATTGCAGCACCGGAATAGATCAGGTTCTCTTTAATAAATTGATCAGCCTCTGTTTTAAATGGGATAAAATTATTGCCGTCATACTTAAACGATCCCATTGTTCGGGTAACAATCAAACTTGTTCCTTGTTCTCCGGGGAAAGGTAGTATTGCATATATTCTCTCATCAGCGAATCTATCACCTCCTTTCAAAAGAGTTAGTAAACCATTGTTCAAAACTTCAAGCCCTTTTTTGAATTCTCGCACATAGATTGTTCCATTAACTAAAAACATGTTGTGAAATCCATTCTCGCTATGGATTATCTTGAATTCCTGTTTTTGAATGCTCCAGGTAAGAAGGTAATTGCCCGTATTAAAAAATACGTTACCGTTGCTTACATAGGTTCCCCAAACATCAGAAAAATCTCGTTTATCTTTTGGAACAAAACCCATCAGGGAGTGGAATCTTAACAAGCCCGTCGAATCCGGCAGAAAATATCCCAACTCAGCTTGGGCCCCTGCATATATTTTCCCTCTATCGCCATTGGCCAGCGAACGGATCACAGATTTATTCGGAACCTGGTAAATCGTCCAGGCAGCGCCGTCAAACTCCACCAGCCCCACATTATTGCCAAAGTACATAATACCGTTTTTATTCTGCGTTATAGCCCAGCTTTGCGCGTGGGCATTATATTCCTTTGGTGAGAAATTTATAATATTCTTGGAGCCCATTTCCTTGTAGTCTTGAGCTTTAGCAGAGTTGAAAAAAATGCAGAAGCAAATAAATGAAATGATTATTCTTCTCATATTGATTTTCTGAATCACAGATTTACTCAGAAAGATCGATTTTACCAATTTAGTCTTGGTTCGTAAAAGTTAAGATGTTATCACAATCCAGGCGGAATCTTGTGAATGTTAAGCAGGTAATTGAATAATGAACTCGCTACCTTCACCCTCCTTCGTCTCCACTTTGATCTCTCCGCTATGAGCTTTCACAATATCATAGCTAAGGCTCAACCCCAATCCAGTTCCCTGCCCAGTTGGTTTGGTGGTGAAGAATGGCTGAAAGATCTTATCAATGATCGTTTGCGGGATGCCATTGCCATTGTCCTTTACGGCAATTTCGACGTTATCCTCCATTCTCTTCGTACTGACTGATATTCTTGGTTCATAGCCCGGTTCAGCAGATTTCTTTCTTTCACCCACTGCGTAAAATGCATTATTGTATAAGTTGAGCAGCACACGGCCAATGTCCTGGGATATGAGGTTTATTTTTCCAGTGGATGTATCAAAATCAGTTTTCAAGATTGCATTGAAGGAATTGTCTTTTGCTCTTAATCCATGATAAGCTAAACGCAGGTATTCATCCGCCAGCGCATTTATATCAGTTGGTTCTTTTTGGCCGGTTGTTCTTCCTGAATGCTGGAGCATGCCTTTCACAATAGCATCGGCACGCTTGCCGTGAGCGTTAATCTTTTGTTCATTTTCACCAATGTTATCAGCTATCGTTTTTGCTTCCTGTAAATTCCCGTTATTCATTTCCTGTTTCATTTCCTCAATCAATTCACCGTTCACTTCTGAGAAGTTATTCATGAAGTTCAACGGATTTTGTATCTCGTGGGCAATGCCCGCAGTTAACTCGCCAAGAGAAGCCATTTTTTCTGACTGGATAAGTTGCGCTTGCGCAGATTTAAGATCGCCAAGGGCGCTTTCTGCCTTTGCCTTTTGCCGAACAGTTTCTTCCTGTTGTTCGTTGAGAAGGGCGTAGGCACGTTGTCGATGGCGGTTATTGCGAAAAAGGATAAATACGATCGCCAGCGCCGCGACAAACCCGCCCGCGAGCAAAAACATTTTTAGCTGGTTTTGATATTTTAGCCTGGACGCTTCGATTGCTTTTTGCTTTTCCTGCTCATCGAATGCTATATTCTCTGCCTCAATCGTCTTTTGGCGACTAAAAAGGCTATCATTTAATGTTGATACAGCCTCGAGATATTTCAGCGCACTGTCGATTTTTGATTGTTTCCGGTAAACATAATAGAGTGTTTCTTCCGCAGCGAGCAGCCCAGCCGGATAAAATATTGCCAGTTTTTCAGCTAAAACTCTTTTGCCATACCAAATAGCGGAGTCAAGGTTGCCAGTTTTGACAAAGGTTGAGGCCATCCCATTACAATTGTCAATCAGATCGACCCCGAGTTTTGCTTCAATCGCGGCATTTATGCCATTTCGGAAATACGTTAAAGCCGAATCATATTTCCCCTTATCCAAAAAGGCGAGCCCAAGAGTGGAAAGGATATAAGTTTTGGGGTCTATTCCTATATAAGTGCCACTCTTAAGTACTCCGCTGGCCCTTGCAGTAAAATACGCAGCCAGTGATTTTTTTGCATAAAAGATTGCGGAATCGTCCAGATGGGCCACCTGAAAACATTTTGCTATATCCACCAATGGAAAGGTCATTCGTTTAGGGTAGTACTTCTCTACCAATGTTTTTTCTTCCCGTGCATAACTCAGCGCCTTATCGGGTTCACCGAGATAGTAGTACGTTTCAACCAAATGGCCACAGCATCGTATATACAAATGTTGGTCGACAAGATCCTTTGACAGGTCCCTCGATTTAAAACAATAATAAAGAGCCAGGCGATAGTCCCCCAGGGTATTATATGCGCCATTCAACAGAAGCGTGGCAAAAGCCATTCCATCTCTATAATGTAGAGGATCGGCGAGAGCGTAGGCTTGTTTAGCGAATTTTATCGCCGCATCCGCATTAGCGAACTCGTCCGCCTCAGCAAGATTGTTGAGCCGGTTTACCTCGGCCGTATCGTCTTTTTTATGGATTGGATGGTCTGGCGAATTTTCGGTTTGGGTGAAACCAGGAATAGGGGTGACCCATAGAAATAAACCTAATGAGCATTGGATAAGCATCGCAGAATAGTGGGTTGTGCACTTCAAGGTGGACAATTTGGCTGATTAGCTGATTGCAGAAAGTCCAATAAAAGGTAAGCCAATTCTACCGAATTATTGAAGGTAAACGGAAAGAAGCTGTCGCGATAACGCTGATGAATTAATTAACCGGCAATTGCACGAGGAACTCACTCCCTTCGCCCTCCGCGCTGTCGACTCTTATTTCTCCGGCATGTGCTTTCACAATATCATAGCTCAGGCTCAATCCAAGACCAGTGCCCAGTCCAGTTGGCTTAGTCGTAAAGAAGGGCTGAAAGATCTTATCAACGATTTTTTGCGGGATGCCGTTTCCGTTGTCTTTCACTCTTATTTCAAATTTGTCCCCAGTCTTCTTTGTACAAAGTGAAACAGTTGGCTCATAGTTATTTGGCTGCTGCTTTCTCTTTTCACTGATCGCATAAAATGCATTACTATAAAGATTGAGCAACACTCTTCCAATATCCTGTGGAATGATATTTATTTTTTCAATGCTTTCATCAAAATCAGTTTTGATCTTTGCATTGAAAGAATTCTCTTTCGCTTTTAAACCATGATAGGAGAGGCGAAGGTATTCATCTGCCAGCGAATTAATATCCGTCAATTCTTTTACACCGGTGCTTGACCGTGAGTGTTGCAACATTCCTTTTACAATGGCGTCAGCACGTTTGCCGTGATGATTTATTTTTTCAGAATTTTCTTTGATGTCGTTCGAAATGGCAATTGCTTCATCGATATTTCCTGATTTTAATTCCATTTGTAATTCATCAGCCATTTCTCTATTTACTTCTGAAAAATTATTGACGAAGTTTAAAGGATTCTGAATTTCATGGGCAATACCTGCTGTTAGTTCTCCTAAAGAAGCCATTTTTTCTGATTGGATAAGTTGGGATTGAGTTGATTTGAGCACCAGCAGCGCATTTTCGGCTTTTGTCTTTTGTTGATCAACTTCTTTTTTCTGTAATTCAAGGGTTTTGTTGGCGTTCATCTTGTTCCGGTTATTCCGGTAAAGCAGAATACTGATGAGTAACAATATCCCTGCGGTAGCGATTAGGGCAAAGTATCTTACTTTGTTGGTATACCTTTCCTGAGCTTCGTTTATCGCCCGTTGTAGTTCTTTTTGGCGCTGTCCCTCATCAAAATTTAAAAGCTGAACCTGTATAAGTTTGGACTGGTTGAAGATGGTATCCTTGGCAGCCATGAAAATTTTTGTGTATTTCAGCGCGCTGTCCGGTTTTTTGAGCAATTCATAAGCCTGGGCTACAAGACTTGCGGCGTCCGTAGTTAGTTCTCCAAAGGGGTGGTGCTGCCCCAATTCAAACGCCATTTCAGCATAATAAATACAAGAATCGTAAAGACCGATATTTTTGTAGAATCGCGCAAAATTATCAAAAAGCCTTGCCCTTAATAAGGGGACATTGAACCTTTTGTCTGAGGCTAACCCATCCAGGTAATATTTACGAGCAAGCTGAAATTTGCCGGTTTCTTCATATACGTTTGCGACGGTGGAGGCTGCCACGGATAATTGCGCCTGAGCCCTGGGAGGATAGTGCATCACAATATCATAACAATTTTTGGCGTAGGCAAGTGAGGAATCGTAATCTTTCCATTTTAAATAAACTAAGGCTACGTTCATATAAGGCCCCATATTCGTTTTTTCCATGCTCATCCCGGCTTGCTGAGACAGCTTAATGGATTGGAGACATTGCTCCCAAGCTATCGTATCATTGTTCATCCTACGGTTGACGAGCCCCATACTATTATAGCTTCTAGCCATACTTTCAAGCCTGCCTGAAGGTAAATTCTCGGCGATCTTAAGGCTCTTGATCGCCATTTCCATTGATTTCCCATAATTACTTGCTGTATTCAAAACGAAAGCCAGCTTGGCATACCCGCTGTAACTGCCCTTAGGGTAGTTGATCTTTTCAGCCAGCTCAATGCCCTGCGCGAAAAAAAATATTGCACTGTCCTGCCGAATAAAAGTATAGTAATCGCCAAGAGAAATGAGCATCATGACCTTGACAGAGTCAGTGCGGCTACTAAGAATCTTGTGCTGAATACTGTCTACAAAATTATCACTGGTATAACCTGAAGCGATATCAGCCTGCGCATAGGCAAATCCTATACCTGCTATAAGGACGACAGCAAAAATTAGCCCTTTCATTTTGAATTCCGGTTTGAGTTCAGTAATCATTGGTATTTGAGAAAATTGGTTCCCAAAAATTATTAAAGCGGAGCCGGATGGTAAATTTAGTGCCTTCCCTTTCCTTCGTAGTGAAAAAAGGTTGGAAAATCTCATCAAAATCCCTCAGAAGATCATGGATTCTGTATCTCATGGGCAATTCCTGCTGTGAGTAATTC
>Ga0070731_10002278_pt1 | contig 18484 bp, 16 predicted proteins | sample Coa_R1_2_FD_66448 | JGI IMG/M metagenome (GOLD analysis project Ga0070731, IMG submission 66448) | Surface soil microbial communities from Centralia Pennsylvania, which are recovering from an underground coalmine fire - Coalmine... | ecosystem: Environmental > Terrestrial > Soil > Unclassified ... | reverse complement strand
CAACGACCGCTTCGATCGCTGACGTGTCGCCAACTTGCGCCAGTCCCTCATCGTCGACGATGGCGCGCGCAGGGCGGCCGGACGTCCACATCTTCTCGAAGACGTCTTTGGCGACGGAGCTGCTGATCACGGCGGTGTCGGCCAGCGTGACCAATTCAGCCAGTGCGGAGGGGCCGAACGGCACTGCGCCAAGATCATCGCGTCCGATCTCCTTCAGCTTGCGCCGCACTTCGCCCTGAATCCAATTGCTCGCGGCCTTCGCTGGCGCGCCGGCGCGCACCGTCTCTTCGAAGTACTTCGCGGCACCGCCGAGACGGACGAGCACGTCGGCGTCATACGCACTGAGGCCGTATTCGGAGACGAGACGCGCCTTCCATGTCTCGGGCAATTCAGGCAGCGACCGCTCGATCTGTTCGACCCACTCGCGCGAGACGACGAGCGGCGGCAAGTCCGGCTCGGGAAAATACCGGTAGTCGTGCGCATCCTCCTTGCTGCGCATCGAGGACGTCTCACCGGTGTCGCTGTTCCAGAGTCGCGTCTCCATCGCGACGGCTGAGCCCTTCGCGACGAGCGCGGTCTGGCGCGCGATCTCGAAATCGAGCGCCTGCTGCAGGTAGCGAAACGAGTTGATGTTCTTGACCTCGACTTTGGCGCCGAATGTCTGCGATCCAGAGGGACGCAGCGACACGTTCGCGTCGCAGCGCAGACTGCCCTCTTCCATATTGCCGTCGTTGATGCCAAGCGCCACGAGGACGTCGCGCAACTGCGAGAAACACGCGGCGGCCGCGGCCGCGCTGCGCAGATCAGGCTCGGTGACGATCTCGATCAACGGCACGCCGCTGCGATTGAAGTCCAGATAGGTCGCGCGGTCGGAATCGGCGAAGCCGTGATGCAGCGACTTGCCGGCGTCCTCTTCCATGTGGATCCGCGTGATGCGGACGCGCGGCGGATCGTTCGACGGCACGTCGATCCAGCCGCCCGTCGCGAGCGGCTGGTCGTACTGCGAGATCTGGTAGCCCTTCGGCAGGTCAGGATAGAAATAATTCTTGCGCGCGAAGACGGATCGCTCGTGCACGGTGCCGTGCACCGCGAGCGCGGCCCTCGCCGCGAATTCCACCGCGCGCCGATTGAGCACCGGCAGCGCGCCCGGCAATCCCAGGCACACCGGACACACCTGTGTGTTGGGCGCCGCGCCGAACGCCGTCAAACATCCGCAAAACGCCTTCGTCGTCGTGAGGAGCTGGGCGTGGATCTCAAGGCCGATGACGGGCTCGAGTGCTGGCACGGACACTCGAGAAACTTACAACTAACAACTCACAACTCACAACTCAAGACCGAGCTGTCTCCAGTTGGACGTTGTTCGTTGCGCGCTGTCAGGTGTCCGTCGCCTACGCTTTGGGGCCCGCGGCCTTCACGTCGGCTGTCGCGGTCGCCTCGAACGCCTTGAAATTATCGGCGAACATCGCGGCCAGTTTTTTCGCCTGCGCGTCGTAGGCGGCCTTGTCGTGCCAGGTGTTGCGCGGCGACAAGACTTCCGGCGGCACATTCGGACAGCTCTTCGGGACTTCGAGGTTGAGCACCGGATCCCGCTCATACCCAACGTGGTCGAGCGCGCCCGAGAGCACGGCGTTGATCATCGCGCGCGTGTGCGCGATTTTCATGCGCGATCCCACGCCGTACGGACCGCCGGTCCAGCCGGTGTTCACGAGCCAGACCTTCGACTGATGCTTCGCGATGCGATCGCCGAGCAGCTTCGCGTACACATTCGGATCCCAGACCATGAACGGCGCGCCGAAGCATGTGCTGAACGTCGCTTTCGGCTCGGTGACGCCGCGCTCGGTGCCCGCGACCTTCGCGGTGTAACCCGACAGGAAGTGATACATCGCCGCGGCCGGCGACAGACGCGCGATCGGCGGCAGCACGCCGAAGGCATCTGCCGTCAGCATGACGACGTTTTTCGGATGTCCCGCCTGGCCCGACGGCACGGCGTTATCGATGAACGTCAGCGGATAGGCGCCGCGCGTGTTCTCGGTGATCGACGCGTCGTCGAACTGAATCTCGCGCGTGTCCGGATCGCAAACGACGTTCTCGAGCACGGTGCCAAATCGCTGCGTCGTCTCGTAAATCTGCGGCTCGGCCTCTTTCGACAGCTTGATCATCTTCGCGTAGCAGCCGCCTTCGAAATTGAACACGCCGTGCGCGCTCCATCCGTGCTCGTCGTCGCCGATGAGCTGCCGGTGCGGATCGCTCGAGAGCGTCGTCTTGCCGGTGCCGGACAATCCGAAAAAGAGCGCGACGTCGCCGCCCGAACCGACGTTGGCCGAGCAGTGCATCGGCATCACGTCCTTCAACGGCAGCAGGTAATTCATCAACGTGAAGACAGATTTCTTGATTTCGCCCGCATAGTTGGTGCCGCCGATCAGCACCAGACGCTTCGCAAAATTCAGCAGGATGAAGGTGCCTGAATTCGTGCCGTCCGCCGCTGGATCGGCGGAAAACGTCGGCACGTCGATGACGGTGAACTGCGGTTCGTGCGCGAGACGCTTCGCCGCGTCCGGCTCGGTGAGCAGCATGTGCCGCGAGAACAGACTGTGCCACGCGCGCTCGGTGATCACACGCACCGGCAACCGGTACGAGGGATCGGCACCCGCGTACACGTTCTGGACGAACAGATCCCTGCCGCGCAGCGCGGCGACCATGCGTTTGTGCAGCGCGTCGACCTTGGCGGCGTCGATCGGACGGTTCACCTTGCCCCAGGCGACGTTCTTCTCGCTCGAGGCTTCTTTAACGATGAACTTGTCGTTGGGAGAACGGCCGGTGAATGGCGCCGTCTTGCAGACAATCGGACCATGCGCCGCGAGTTCGCCCTCGCCGCGGCGGATGGCCTCCTCATACAGGCTCTCGACGCCCAGATCCCAATGGACCTTACCGGCACCTTCGATTCCGACCGCATCCAATCCGACTTTTCGCTGACCCGACATCGTGTCCTCGTTAATTTAATGCGCGTGGGGCCCCACCCCCACGCGCTCGCGCTCCGGCGTTCGCAGACTCACTATCCTCGCGCGGGGCCGCAGGCGCTTATTAATGCGCGTGGGGCCCCACCCCATGCGCTCGCGCTCCGGCGTTCGCAGAACGCCTTCGCTGAAGCTTCGGCGATTTCGCCGTAGCCTTGGCGGAGGCGAACTCACTATCCTCGCGCGGGCCGCAGGCGCTTATTAATGCGCCGGGTGACCCACCTTCGTGCGCCAGCCCTCTACGCCCCAATATCGGCGCGAGGCAAACGAACAATCGTAGCGCGGATGTTCGTAAAGACCCAATGCGCCGATACGGTGAGCGGTGCAGATTCGCTTCTCCCTGTCGACTTGGGCTCGATTGGCCGTTTGCGCGACCGGCGTGGCCGCGATCGCCGGCTGTGCCCCACTGACAAACGAGCCGACAGCGGTTCAGCAGCCGACGCTGCCGCAGACTGTGAAAATTCGGTCAAACGGGAGAATTCTCCAGATTCCGCTCGAGGACTATGTCGCGGGCACGGTCTTGTCCGAGGTTTCGCCCAGCGGAGAGTCTGACGAGACGGTTGCGCGAATCTTCCAGGTCCAGGCGGTGATCGCCCGCACGTACGCGGTCTTCGAATTGGGCAGACATCAGGCCGAGGGCTTCGACCTGTGCGACACGACGCACTGCCAGGTGTACGATCCGAGCCGGCTGAAGACGTCGAAGTTTGCCGAAAGCGCCCGCGCGGCGGTCGCCAGAACCGCCGGCAAGATCCTGACGTATCGCGGTCGGGCGGCTGAGACCTTGTTTCACGCCGATTGCGGCGGTTATACCGATGCAGCCGACGCCGTCTGGGGTGGCTCCACCGTGCCGTATCTTCCCGCGTCGCCGGACGAGGTCGTGCCGACGACCCACCGCTCGTGGCAGACCGTTGTTCCGGCCGAGAAACTTCGCGTTGCGCTCGACGCCGATCCGCGGACCCGCGTGGGCCGGAGGCTGTCGGATTTGGAGATCCAGACGAGGGACGTGAGCGGCCGGGCCGCACAAATCAAAGTGGACGGCGAGTTCTCGCAAACGGTCCGAGGCGAAGACCTCCGCGCGGTCATCAACCAGTCCCTCGGGGAGCGCGCGATTCTAAGCACGCGCTTCACCGTGCGCCAGATGCCATCCGGATACGCGTTTTCGGGGACAGGTTTCGGCCACGGCGTGGGCCTGTGCCAGGTCGGCGCCGCCGCCCGAGCCCGCCGGGGCGACTCGGTCGACAGCATCCTCGCGCACTACTTTCCCGCAACTACTGCGATTACAGCGCGATAAGGCGACAGGAATAGGCTTCAGGCTTCAGGCTTCAGGCTCCAGTAGACATTAGAGTTACGAGCCTCCGTGCATCAGGCTCTACTGAAGCCTGATGCCGGTCGCCTGATGCCTGTCGCCTGTCGCCTATTCCTGTCGCCCGTCGCCTGTACGCGGTAGAATGTAAACAGTCCCGTAACCTAGCCGTATCCCATGACAGGAGACGCCGCAGCCCCCGTGACGACGAGAGAACTCGACGCCAGGGTGGCGATCGATGTCAAAGCCTTGCAGGCCGCCGGGCGGCTGGACGAGGCGCGCGACCGCTTTGGGGAGCTGGTCGGGCGGCATCAGCGGCGGGCCGCGCGCATTGCTGTGCATTATTTGCGCGATGCGGCCGATGCGGACGAAGCGGTGCAGGACGCGTTCATCAAGGCCTACATGCACCTCGGATCGTTCCGCGAGGAATTGCCGTTCGAGGTCTGGTTCACGCGCATCTTGATTAACGGATGCCTGGATCGGATCAAGTCGAAGCGGCGGCGCGAGAAGTGGATCGCTCCGCCGATGACCGACTCGAACGGCATCGAGCGCGACCCGGCGGAGTATCTGCCGGCCGGCGGCGCGAGTCCCGAAGAGCGGGTGCTCGCCGACGAGCGCAAGCGGCAATTGTCCGCCGCGCTCTCGCAGCTGCCAGAGCGCCAGCGGTTGGTGTTTATGTTGAGTCATTTCGACGGACAGTCGTCGCGGGAAGTGAGCGCCGTCACCGGCCTCAACGAGTCGACCGTTCGCGTGCATTTGTTCCGGGCGATCCGGCGATTGAGGACCATGTTGGGCACTCAAACCGCCGCCGGTCCGGCGCGTGGGAGGATAAGCCGTGCGGCTCGCTGACACGATCTTTCGCAGTGGGCACCTGTCTGAGCAGGCGCTCGTGGACGTGTGCATGACCGGCGATCGCCCGGTCCACCTCGATCGGTGCGACATCTGCGCCGACCGGGCCGTGGAATTGGGCCGCTGGCTCGACGACGTGCGTGCCACAGGCGCCGCCGTGGCGGATGCCGCGTTTCCGCCCGAGCGGCTCGCCGCGCAGCAGACGCAAATCATGCGTAAACTCGCGCAGCTCGACCAGCCGTCGCGCGTGATTAGCTTCCCGATCCATGCGCGGCTCGAAGACCGTCACAACGGCACACGCCGTGTGGCGCCGGTCTGGGTCGGCGTCGGCGTCGCGGCCGGATTGCTCGTCGGCGTCATCGGCGGCCAGGTCACCGCGCGGCTCGAACGCGCCGCATCGCCCATCGCGGCCCCGGCGCCGGTGCAGACCGCCGCCGCCGATCTCGATCGCATCCAGAAGTACGACGAGGAAGAGCAAAACCGACCGGCGACCGGCGCCCTCGACGCGATCGACGCGTTGTCGCCCCGCTTGACCGAGCCCGGACTGATTCTTACGTCGTTTCAGACCCGCGTGAACGATCGGTAGGCTCTTGCCGCCGATTATTTTTCGCAAGGGCCTCGACCTCAAGGAAGCCGTCGCCGGCGAGCTCGCCTCCGCCTATCACAGCGCCATCGTCGATGACATTCGCGCCAACGCGTACGTGCGCGCGTCCGGCCGGTTGACGATTCATCTCGCGCGCGAATTCGGATTCTGTTACGGCGTCGATCGCGCGGTCGATTACGCCTATCAGACGCGCCGGCGTTTCCCCGACAAGCGCGTGTTTCTGACCGGCGAGATCATCCATAACCCCGACGTCAACGATCGGCTGCGCCAACAAGGCATCAGGTTTCTCTCGGATCGCGGAGAAGATTCCGCTGCGCTCGGACCAGACGACGTCGTGATTCTTCCGGCGTTTGGCGTGTCGGTGGCGGCGATGGCGCGGCTGTCGTCTCAGGGCTGCACGCTGGTCGACACGACGTGCGGCTCGGTGCTCAACGTCTGGAAAAACGTCAAGCGCTACGCGCAGGACGGATTCACGTCGATCATTCACGGCAAGACGCAGCACGAGGAGACGCAAGCGACCGCGTCTCAGGCGAGTCAGTTCCCCGGCGGACATTTTCTCGTGGTGCTCAACGAAGATGAAGCGGGGCACGTCTGTGAGTTCATCCGCCACGGCGGCGACTCGACCGCGCTGCTCGCGCAATACGGCTCGTCCGTGTCGCCGGGTTTCGATCCGTCGAAGCATCTCGAGCGCATCGGCTGCGCCAATCAGACGACGATGCTGATGAGCGAGTCGCTGAAAATCGGCGAGATGTTCCGCGCGGCGATGGCGGATCGCTACGGCGAAGCGGAGCTGCCCCGGCGGTTTCGGGCCTTCGACACCATCTGCAGCGCCACGCAGGAACGCCAGGACGCCGTCGTCTCGCTGCTCGACGAGCACGCGCTCGACATGGTGGTGGTCATCGGCGGATACAACAGCAGCAATACTTGCAATCTGGCGCGCATCTGCGCCGAACGCGTGCCGACGTACCACATCAACGACCCGTCGTGCCTCGTCTCGCCGGCCGAGATTCGCCACCGTCCCATTGGGGCGTCGTCGACCTCGAAGGTCGCCGAAGCAGCGACCCACGGGTGGTTTCCCGAGGGCCGTCTGGCGGTTGGTCTGACGGCGGGCGCCTCGACGCCGAATAGCGTGGTAGGACAGGTAATTGAGCGGCTCGAGGCCCTCTCTCAGTAAACACCCCAAAGTGCAAGGTCGTAAGTCGTACCGTGACTCCTGATATCCCGCGAAATTGGCGTTACCTCTCCGCCAGCGGCACGCTAGCGGTTGCAGTCCTCATACTGGCCTGGAGTGTCAGCGCTCCTCAGGCCCGAGCGGCCGGAATGGCCGGATCGCCTCAGGCCTCTGCTGCGGCGCCGCCCACAGCGACTTCCAACGCGACACCTGGTCGCGGTCAGTTCGGCGGCCGCGGCGGAGCCACTGGCCCGGGCGCCACGTGGTGGAAGGACGACTCGGTCAAGAAAGAGATTGGCTTGGGCCCCGATCAGGTTCATCGTATCGATGGCATCTACGAAAAGCGTGCGCGTGACATGGCCTCGTTCGTCGACGAGCTGCACAAGCAGCGCGACCTCCTCGAGCAGATGGCTCGCGAGCGCACCGCGGACGACGCCACCATTACGGTGCAAATTTCCAAATTCGAGGCACCGCAAGCCGAGCTCGACAAGAGCCGGATCCTGATGGACTACAAGATCTCCCGCGTTCTGACAGACGACCAGAACAAGAAGCTTCAAGCGTATTGGGAGCGGCAGCGCGCGGCCGACTGGGCGGCGCGCTGTGCGGCCGATGGCCGCGGCCGCGGGCGTGGGCCGTTTCCGCGTCTGCCCTAGGCGCCGGGGGGTGGAACGCCGGACGGCGTTCACTCGTCGGAGTTCTGTGCGAAGCCAGACAGGTTAGAATGTCGGACTCGCCGGCTGAGATGGCCGTGCCGCAGGCCGGTGTGCGAGGATTCGCCGGGCGCCTGATATCCGGCTCAGATAGTTAGACAGGTGAAGAGGCAACTATGACAAAGCGGTGGTTCAGTGTGAACGCAGGTGTGGCGCTGGTGGCGCTGGTCGGGACGACACTCTCGGCGCAACAGCCGACGATTCCCGGGCAGCAGCAACAGCCGGTGGCGACCGCCCCGCTGACCCAAATGCCCGCCGTCGACAAATACGTTGTCGGCGCGGCGAAACCGCCCGAGGTGCCGGGCGCGCCGTCGATCGACTTGTCGCTCGACGACGCGATCGCGATTTCGCTCGAGAAGAATCTGGATCTGCAAGTGCAGAAACTGAATCCTGCGATTCAGGACTACAACCTGGTTCGGTTGAACGCGGTTTTCCGTCCGACGCTGACGAGTTCGTTTCAGCAGAATCACAGCTCCACGCCATCGACAAACACACTCGATGGCGTAGCGACCGACATCACCCAGAGACAGAACTACAGCGCCGGCTACAGCCAAAACCTTCCATGGCAAGGTGGGGCCTTCTCGGCGACGTTCTCGAGCGGCAGGACCGGGAACAACGTCGTGACTAACACTCACAACCCTTCGTTTACGGCGGCCACCAACTTCAACTACACACAGCCGCTGTTGATGGGGCGCACCATCGACTCGAATCGAAATGCGATCCGCGTCCAGGAAATCACTCGGCAAATCACGGACATCACGCTCCTCGCGGCGATCGAGAACACGAAGGCGAACGTACGGACTGCATATTGGGCGCTTCGCCAGGCCATCGAGGCGATCGAGATCAACAACCGTGCGTTGATCCTCGCGAACCAGCTGCTCGAAAACGACAAAGTCCAGCTGCAGATTGGCACAATGGCCGGCATCGATCTGGCGCAGCCTGAGGTCGCCGTCGCGTCATCGATGCAGCAACTGGTCAATGCCAAGATCACCTGGCAACAGGCCGAGCTGGCGCTCAAGCGGCTTCTGGTCAACGGCAAAGACGACGACCTCTATCGAAGAACGATCAATCCGACTGAGCAGGCGCTGCTCGGCGCGGAGCCGACGGTGAACATCGACGGAGCCGTGCAATCCGCGCTGGCGAATCGGACGGACATCCAGACGGCCAAAAAAGGCATCGACTCCAGCGTGCTGAGCCTCGAAGTCACAAAGAACCAGGTCATGCCCAGTCTGAACCTGAGCGCCGGGTACACGATGAACGGCCAGGGTGGCCCTTCGCTGCAGCAGGGAGTACTCACCCCCGGTGGCTATTTCAATGCGCTCAGTGCGCTGACGTCGAACCCCGGCTGGAACGTCGGTCTGAACTTCAGCTACCCGTTGGGGTTGAGCTCCGCGAGAGCATCCCTGTCGAGCGCTCAACTCCAGCTCGATCAGAGCAAGGCGCAGTTGAAAGTCACTGAGCTGACGGTGGCCACTGACGTCACGCAGGCGGGCCTGAACGTGCAGAACTCCTATCAGTCCTACCTTGCGGCCAAGGCCGCGAGCGATGCCCAGCAGACGGCGACAGACGCCGAGCAGACGAAGCTCAACGTCGGCGTGTCGAACAGCTACAACGTCGTGCAGCAGCAGAACGCGCTGACCGCCGCCCGGCTGACCGAGCTGCGCGCGCTGATTACCTACATCAACGCGGTGGCGGACTTCGAGAAGAAACAGCGAATCGGCAGCTAACACGAAGCATGCTGGGGTGGAGCGTCGTATTTCAGAACGAGTGCACGTAGTGTTTGGACGGAGATCATGAAAAAACTCATTGCAGCTTTTGTGTTGTTGGGATTGGCGGGCGTGGGCGTGTGGGCCTACCTCACCTACGGGGTTGTCAAGGTCGAGCCCACGATCATGGAGGCGACCATTTCGCGCGGCGACATCACCGAGGCCGTCACGGCCACCGGCACGCTCGAGGCGCTCCGTACCGTCCAGGTCGGCTCGCAGGTCTCGGGCACCGTCAGCGAGATGGACGCCGACTACAACAGCATCGTGAAACAGGGCCAGGTCATCGCCCGGATCGACCCGACGCTGCTGCAAGTGCAGGTCGACATCCAGCAAGCCAACATCGAAAAGCAGCAGACCGACATCGAGAGCCAGAAGATCCAGCTCTTGGACGCCCGGCGCACGTTGGCCAGGACCCAGGACTTGCTCGCGGCAAAGCTCACCACTCAGCAAGCGCTCGAGCAGGCGCAGTTGGCGGTCGATACCAAAGTGGCTGGGATCGCGTCCTCAGAAAAGGCGCTGATTCAGACGCAGAAGGCGCTCGACCAGGCCAAGCTCAACGTGTCGTACTGCACGATCACCTCGCCCATCGACGGCGTCGTCGTGCAGCGTCAGGCTGACGTCGGCCAGACCGTTCAGGCGAGCATGACGGCGCCGCAGTTCTTCCAGCTCGCGCAGGACTTGACGACGCTGCGACTGACGGGCGGCGTGGACGAGTCGGACATCGGCAAGATTCGCCCCGGCCAGGTCGTCACCTTCACGGTGCAGGCCTATCCCAAGACGTTCCGCGGCGTGGTCGATCGCGTGCGTCTGAACGCCACCAACTCGAACAACGTGGTCACCTATCAGGTCGTCGCCAACGTCGACAACCAGAATCTCGAGCTGCGGCCGTCGATGACGGCGACGCTGAAGATCATCATCGAGACGGCGCCCAACGTCGTGAAGATTCCGAACAACGCGCTGCGCTTCAAGCCGACCAAAGACATGTATGAAGCGCTCGGCGCGACGCCGCCGCAGCCCGGTCAGCGGCCGGGTATGAACGCGCAGGCAGCCGACGCGAATGGTCAGCCTCCAGCGCCCGGCGCTCCTCAGATGGCCCAGAACGCGTCGGCTCCGGGCGCGCAGCCCGGACAGTCGGCTCAGCCCGGTCAGGGACAGAACGGCCAAGGGCAGAATCGTCAGAATCGGAACGGCGGACGCGGCGGATTCGGTTCCAGCTCCGGCGCGACGCCTGAGCAGATGGCGCAGTTGCAACAGCAGTACGGCCGGCCGGGCGGCGGCAACGGCGGCGGGCGCGGCGGCGGACGAGGCGGACGCGGAAAGAACGCCGATGCCGCGGCGAATGAAGTCAAAGGGCCTCTCGTGCCGTTGACCGATCGCGGCAAGGACAAAGTCGATGACCTGTTCGCGGCCCTCGATCGTCCGACCAATCCCGGGTCTCTTTGGACGTGGGATCCGACGACGAAACAGCTCAAGGCGATATCCGTCCGCACGGGAATTACCGACGGCACATTCACCGAGCTCATCGCCGGCGACGTGCAGCCCAACGTGACGAAAGTGCTGACGGGCATCATCGTGCCAGTAAGCGTCAAACCCGGCGCCAACCCGCTCATGGGCAATCAGCCTGGCCGCGGCGCCAACCCCGGCGGCCTCACGCCCGGCAATCAGGGCGGTGGCGGCAGAGGCGCGGGCGGCGGCGGTGGTGGCGGCGGCAGGGGCGGAAACTAGTTGAGGCATCAGGCAGCATCAGGCACCAGTAGAGCGGCAGAATGCCCTACCGGAGCCTGATGCCTGTCGCCTGGAGCCTATGAGAGCGAGCTGAGCAGTGCCAGTCATCGAAGTCAAGAACCTGACGAAGGTCTACAAAATGGGCGAACACGAAGTACGCGCGCTGCGCGGCGTGTCGCTCTCGATCGAGGAAGGCGAGTTCGTCGCTGTCACGGGTCCGTCCGGCTCGGGAAAATCGACGTTCATGCACATCGCGGGCTGCCTCGATCGGCCCACGAGCGGCACGTACGTCCTGGCTGGCCGGGACGTGTCGAAGCTCTCGAAGGACGATTTGGCGCGCGTGCGCAACAACAACATCGGCTTCGTCTTCCAGGGATTCAATCTGCTGACCCGGACCACCGCGCTCGACAACGTCGAGCTCCCGATGCTCTATCGGTCCAAGAACAAGTTCAAGACCCCTGACCGGCACAAGCGCGCGATGAACGCGCTGTCGGCCGTCAACCTCGGCGATCGGCACCATCACATGCCGAACCAACTGTCAGGCGGCCAGCAGCAGCGCGTCGCGATCGCGCGCGCGCTCGTCAACGAGCCGTCGATGATTCTGGCCGACGAGCCGACGGGCAATCTCGACACGCGCACGAGCATCGAAGTGATGGGCATTTTCCAGCGCCTGAACAAAGAGCGCGGCATCACGGTGCTGCTCATCACGCACGAGCTCGACATCGCGGAATACGGCACGCGTCTGATCCGCTTCCGCGACGGACGCGTCGTGTCCGATGCCGCGGTGGCGCACCGCCGCAATGCGGTCGATGAACTCGCCGCGCTGCCGCCGCCCGAACCGGATACGCCGCCGCCCCCGCCGGCCGAAGCGGAAGCCGCCGCGCACGCCTAACCAGAAAACCGAGGTCGCCGACTATGTCCCTTTACATGACGCTGCGCATCGCGTTCAAGGCGCTCGGCCGCAACAAGCTGCGGACGGCGCTGACGATGCTCGGCATGATCATCGGCGTGGCCGCCGTCATCGCGATGGTCGCGCTCGGCTCGGGCGCTCAGGAGCAAATCGAAGAGCAGGTGAAGTCGCAGGGCACCAACATGATCACGATCCTGCCGGGCAGCATGAATACCGGCGGCGTGCGCACGGGCCAGGGCGGCAACGTGAAGCTGATTCCCGAAGACGCGATCGCGCTGCGCGAAATCCCGGAAATCGAGTACGTGTCGGAGATGGTCACCACCCGCGCGCAGGTCATCTACGGCAACCAGAACTGGAACACGAGCATTCAGGGCACCAACGTCGACATGCCGACGATTCGTTCCTGGACGCCGAAGTACGGCAACTACTTCACCGAGGAAGACGTCAAGGCGTCGGCGAAGGTGATCATTCTCGGATCGAACGTGAGCGACACGCTGTTCGGCGAGGGCATCGATCCGACGGACCAGCAGCTTCGCGTCAAGAACCAGATCTTTCGCGTCCTCGGCGTGATGTCATCGAAGGGATCGAACGGCGGCGGACAGAACCAGGACGACCAGGCCTTCGCGCCGTTCACGACGGTCATGCAGAAGCTGTCGGGCCAGATTTTCCTCAACTCGATCATCGCGTCGACCCGCTCGGCCGATGACGTGCGCAAGGCCGCCGACGCGATCAGCGCGACGCTGCGCATTCGCCACAACGTCGCGCCCGGCGACCCCGATGACGTCATCGTGCAGACGCTCGAAGACATCATCGCGCTGCGCACGCAGACCACCAGCACGATGTCGGCGCTGCTCGCCGGCGTCGCGCTCGTCTCACTCATCGTCGGCGGCATCGGCATCATGAACATCATGCTCGTGTCGGTCACCGAGCGCACACGCGAGATCGGCCTGCGCATGGCGATCGGCGCGCGCGGCTCGGACGTGCTGCTGCAGTTCTTGATCGAGGCGGTCGTCATCAGCGCCGTCGGCGGCGCGATCGGCATCGCCCTCGGCTACGGCGGATCCAAACTGATCACGTACTTCGAGTCGTGGCCCACGCTCGTGCCGCCCGACGCAGTCGTCCTCGCGACGGTCGTCTCGGCGTTCGTCGGCATCTTCTTCGGGTTCTATCCGGCGCGCAAAGCCGCGAGCCTGGATCCGATCGAGGCGTTGCGATTCGAGTAAGGCAAGTTGTGTCGCGTGGTTTGGAGTGGTGCGGAAGTAGCGTAGCGTGATGATAACGGCGGCTGCTCCCCAGCATCCGTCGACGAAGGAGTGATTCTTATGCGACGTATGGCAGCAATCCTCAGTGCGGCCGCTGTGGCCGCGATGGTGGTCGGCCTCGCGGCTCAGAACACCAAGTTCAATGGCAAGTGGGCACTCGATCAGGACAAGACAACGGCAGCCAATCCGGCGGCGGCAGCCGGCGGCGGTGGTGGCGGTGGCGGACGGGGCGGCGGCCGCGCTGGCGGCGGCGGCGGTGGCCGTGGTGGCTTCGGCGGCCCGTTCACGTTGGCGGTCGATGCCAACACGCTGACTCGGACACCAGATGCCGGGGCGAATGGCGCGGCCCCGACGCCGACCGTCTACAAGCTCGACGGGTCCGAGCAGACCGTCCCAATGGGCCGCGGCGGCGACGCCAAAGTGAAGGCGAAGTGGGACGACAGCAAGATGAAGATCGTCATCGACCAGACGCAGGACGGGCAGAACGGTCCGACCACGACGCACATCGAGTACTCGATGGACGGCGACTGGCTCGTGATCGCGACGACCCGTCCCGGCCGCGACGGCGGCGCGGGAACACCCACGAAGCAGTATTACAAGAAGGCCAGCTAGACCGGCCGATAGAGACTGTGTAAGAAACTCTCTATACCGAGCAAAAAGAACACGCCCAAAGGCGCATCGGCCCCTAAGCCGTTGCGCCTTTGGTGTTTTTGGGCCTGAAATCGCATACCTTCGCCAAGTAAGTTTGGCGTCTGGATTGCATTTTTGCGCAGGGCGGCGGCCCCGGCAAATCGCCGGTCCGGCCTGATTTCCCGAGGGAGAACTCCTTTATGCGACGTGTAGCAGCAATTGCAAGTGTAGCCGCGGTGGCTCTTTGGACCGTGAGCTTGATGGCGCAGGCGACGAACTTCGCCGGCAAATGGACGCCGGACGCTGAGAAGACCGCGGCAGCTCGCGCAGGCGCCGGTGGCGGCGCGGCGGCGGGCGGCGGCGGACGCGCCGGCGGCGGACGTGGCGGCGGAATGGCTGGCGGCGGCGACATGACGATCACGCAGGATGCCAAGACACTGACGATCACCCGGACCGGCCCGAACGGCGAGACGAGCACCGTTTACAACCTCGACGGCACCGAGTCCAAGGTCACGATGGGCCAGAACGAGGCGACCGTCAAAGTGAAGTGGGACGGCGCGAAGATGATCGTGAGCCAGACGAGTCAGGGTCAGAACGGCCCCCAGACAACGGTCACCACCTGGTCGATCGTAGACGGCGAACTTCTCCAGGAGCGGGCGCCCCGCACGGAAGGTCAACCGACGACGAAGACCTACTACAAGAAGGCTATGTAGTTCTGGTTCGACCTTCGAAGCTCGGCTTCGAAGCTGAAGAAATGGGAGGGCGGCCCGGCATCGGCTTGGCCGCCCTTCTTATTTGCCCGAAACCCCGGTGGAGCTAACTATCTGGCCGCCATCGGGCAAGGGCGCTATAATCCACCGGTCTCGGCAGTTCGCCGGGCCGACTTGTGAGGAGTGCTCCCTATGCGACGTTTGACAATGGCTCTGGGCGTGATGGCAGCGGTGCTTCTCGTTGCCGGCGTCTCTGCCCAGAAAAATCACAATTTCACGGGAACCTGGACCGCGGACGCGGACAAGAACGGACCGCCGCCGGCCAACGGACGCGGTAATGCCAATAGCGACTTCGAAATCCGGATGGATGACAAGACGATGAATGTCATCACCACCCGCGGCGCGGGCAACACGACGACCAACTCGTACAAGCTCGACGGCTCTGAGAGCAAGAACTCGGGGCGCGGCGGCGACGTGATCACGACGGCGAAGTGGGACGGCGACAAACTCGTCCTGACCGACAAGGCAACCAGCGGCACGACGGCTTACTGGATGGACGGCACCGACCTGGTTCGCGAGGTGACGCGCCCGGGCGCCAACGGCGCGGCCGGCACTCCGACGCGCGCGTTCTTCAAGAAAAAGAGCTAGTTCCGCGAACGTAGAACATCGGAGGGGCGACGTGGCTCAGGCTGCGTCGCCCTTTTGTTTTGGGGACGGGTCTCGCTTGCGTGAGCAAGACCCGTCCCCTTGCACTTCTGACCAATTTCGGATTCGATGTAGGCGCGCAAATCGACCCCGGAGGTCTTCACGCTTCAGCCGACCTCCGGGGTCGATCCCGAAGCTGTCGAATCGTCCGACCGGTCACCGGATCGATCCAGTCTGGCGCGATTTCGCTGAGCGGATCGAGCACAAAGGCGCGCTCTCTGAATCTCGGATGCGGCACCGTGAGCGTGGGCGTATCAATCACGCGATCGCCGTACAGAATGAGATCGAGGTCGAGCGTGCGCGCCGCGCGGAATGACGCGCGCTCTCGTCCGCGGCCGCGTTCGAGAGTCAGCAGCCACTCGATCACTGCCGCCGGTTCGAGATCGGTCTCGCCCACCACGACGGCGTTCAGATAGGCCGGCTGAGGTTCGCTCACGCCGACCGGATCTGTTTCGATGAATGAAGATTCCCGCACGTGCTGGAGGCGCCGTCCAAGCTGCTCGATGGCCCACCGAAGGTGTGCGCGGCGATCGCCGAGATTGCTGCCGAGGGCGATGGCGACAGGGACGGAAGACATCAGAAACGAGATCAGGCGACAGGCATCAGGCTTCAGGTAGAGCTTCTCAGCCCCAAGACGAATGCTTTACTGACGCCTGTCGCCTGGTGCCTGTCGCCTGATCTTTAGAGGTCCCCGACCCACCGCACGGACATGACGCCGCCGCCGGTGCCGGGCGAGCCGGGGCCGTTCGATCGGCGGCCCAGCAGATCCTGATTGCCGGCCGCGATCTGATCGAAGAAGCGCTTGTGCTCGAGCGTCTCGCCGAGCACGAGCTGCAACAGCGTGCGATGGCGCGCCTGCGGCAGTCCGGCGATGTTCGGACGCCAGCCGTCCACGAAAGCCTGGGCGGCCTTCGCGTCCTCGGTCACGAGGGGGACGACGCTTTCCTTCTTGCCCAGCGGCGGGACGGCGGACGCCGGCACGGTCGCGGGTGTGCCGCCGAGCTCCGCAATCGCCGACTCGAGCCAGCTCAGGTGCATGTCCTCGCGCGCGATCACGTACTGGTATGTGTTGTTGAATTCATAGCTGCTCACGACGCGGGCGACGGCGACGTGCCGCTCGCGCATCGTGAGTTTGTCGCGATGAACGTCGATCAGGAATGCGATGAGGTCTGGAGTGTTCACGCGTTTTGCTTCTGTTTGCAGTCGATGCAGACGCGCGTCCAGGGAATGGCCTCGAGCCGGGCGACCTTGATGGGCTCGCCGCAGTCGCGGCAGATGCCATACGTGCCCTTGTCCATTCGCACCAGCGCCTCGTCGATCGCCTGGAGGATTTTCGCGTCCGTCGCCTTGAGTTTCAACTGGATGTGAACTTCGTTGTTGCCGGTGGCCTGATCGGCCAGGTCGCCCTGGCGGCTGTTGACATCGACTGACGCCGGCAGCGGACGCGTGCCGGTCGAAGTCGCGAGAATCTCAGCCTGCTTCTTGAGCAGCTCGTCTTTCAGCCGCTCGAGGAGAGCCGCGTCGAGTGTGGACTCAGTCATGACTCACTGGCGCAGCGCCGTGCCACGCCTTAACCAGCGATCTTAGCATTTCCGGGCTATAAAGACCTCGGAGGTCATTTCCGGTGAGGCGGAGCGAAATGACCTCCGAGGTCTGTCACTCACTTCGAAGCGTCGCCAGCGGTTTACGAAAAACGACATCGGCGCTGGCGGCCAGTCCAATCACCGCGACCGCCGCGGCCGTGGCAACGACGCCGATGCCCGTCAGCTGAAACGCCGGCAGCCATTCCATGTCGAAGAGCCATCGCGCGACGGCCCACGACGCGCCAAGCGCGCCGGCGGCTCCCAGAGCGCCCGCAAGCAGACCGAGCACGCCGTATTCAATCGCGGCCATTTCGGTCAGCGCGCGCGTGCCGGCGCCCAGTGCGCGATAGATCGCGGCTTCGCGCCGCCGCTGAAAACGCGTCATCGAGACCGCGCCGATCAGAATCAACACACCGCCGCCGAATGTGACCGCGCCCGCCACCGTCACGCCGAGCGTCGCGTTGTCGATGACCGTCTGAATCGCCGAGAGCACGTCGCGGACGTCGATGACCGAGATATTGGGCGCAGCCTTGATCAGATCGCGCTCCAACCGGCCTTGCGCGCTTGCGTCGGGCTGGAGCTGCAGGAATCCCACGTAGTTGTGCGGCGCCCGCTCGACCGCCGGGCCGGGCCGCAGGACGAATACGAATCCGCCGTTCTGCGCCTCGTCCCAACTCACCTTCCGGATGCTCGTCACCCGGGCGCGCAGCGTCCGGCCGGCCACGTCAAATTTCATGATGTCGCCGACGCCGACGTTGGCGTCGCGCTCGACGAGCTGCTCGATCGAGACCTCGGTGTCGAGTCCGTCGGGGGTCTTTGCCCCGGTCAGCGGCGCCGTCCAGAACGTCCCGGCGGTGACGCGTTCGTTGTCCTGCACGGCATCGCGAAACGTCATGCCGTACTCGCGCGTGAGCTCGCCCTGCGCGCGCACGTCCTCCGGCGTCGCGAGATGTACGCGCCGGCCGTCGACGCCGACGACCCGTCCGCGCAGGATCGGCACCAGCCTCGCCGGCTCTCGCACGTACGGCGCGACCGTGCGGGCGATCACGTCCACCTGATCTTTTTGGACATCGATCGCGACGAGGTCCGGCGAGTGCTGCCCCACCTGGCGCCGCAGTTCGTCAATCAGATTTCGTTGCACCGCGCCGATCGACAGGATGAAGAAACATCCGAGCCCGACCGACATCACGATGACCCGCGCCTGACTGCCTGGGCGATCGAGGCTGACGATGGCGTGTCGCAGTGCGAAGCGGCGCGACAGGGCCAGCGGCCGGACCACGCGCACCAGCACGCGGCTCGCGCCCATCAGCACGCCCGCGAGGACCACGAGGCCGGCGGCGACGAAGAAGCCCGCGCGAAGCGAGTCCGCCTGCCAGATCGCGACCAGCGCGAGCACGCCGAACATCACCGCGCCGGCGAGGCGGCTGTGCCACGTTTGCCGCCGCGAGGTCTGTGCCGAGTCGGCCCGCAGCAGCAACAGCGGCTTGACGCGCCGCACCTCGAGCAGCGGCACGACCGCAAAAATCAGCGAGACGAGCACGC
>Ga0070731_10002277_pt1 | contig 18484 bp, 16 predicted proteins | sample Coa_R1_2_FD_66448 | JGI IMG/M metagenome (GOLD analysis project Ga0070731, IMG submission 66448) | Surface soil microbial communities from Centralia Pennsylvania, which are recovering from an underground coalmine fire - Coalmine... | ecosystem: Environmental > Terrestrial > Soil > Unclassified ... | reverse complement strand
GAACGAATCGGAATTCGTGTCCCTGCATGCCAAAGCGTCGCTGAACTATCAGATCACGATATCGATCGTCGGCTTCATCGCCATCATTCTTGCGTTTGCCGGCTGGTTCTGGTTCGTTTTCAACGCTGCGGTCGACCAGACGCCGCACCATTTCTACGCGTACCCGATTCTGCTGTGTTGGATCGCGCTCATGGCTGCTATCGTGCTGATTCTTTTGATCTCCGTCGTTTTTATTATCATGGGAACGGTTGCGGCGTCCAACGGCCAAACGTACAAATACCCCTTCGCCGTTACGTTTCTGCGTTAGAAACTGAGAGGACGAAACTGTGTTGATGCAACGCGTTAAACCGCTGTCGCGCATTCTCGCCGAAGGCGCCGACGAAACGCACGGCCTCAAACGATCGCTCGGACCGTGGGCACTCACCGCGATGGGCATCGGCGCGATCATCGGCACGGGAATCTTCGTGCTCACGGGCGTCGCGTCGGCTACGCGAGCGGGCCCGGCACTTACAATTTCTTTCGTTATCGCCGGCATCGTAAGCGGACTCGCCGCACTCTGCTATGCCGAGGTCTCTAGCAAAGTGCCGATCTCCGGCAGCGCATATACCTACACGTATGCGACGATGGGCGAGTTTCTGGCCTGGATCGTCGGCTGGGGCCTTGTGCTCGAATACGCGCTTGGCGCATCGACGGTTAGCGTGGGATGGTCCGGGTATTTTACTTACATCCTCCAGACGCTCTTCCACCTCAACATTCCGCAGGCGTTGCAGCATAGCCATTGGGATGCTACCCCTGGAATCGCTAACTTGCCGGCGGCGGCCATTATCCTTTTGATCACCGCGCTTCTCGTGCGTGGAACGAAGGAGTCCGGTACCGTCAATGCTGTGATTGTTGCGATCAAAGTTGCGATCGTTCTATTCTTCATCGCAATCGGCGTGGGCCACATCGACGTAGCGAACTACCACCTTCCGCCGGGCCCGACCACGGGCGCAGGCGGTTTCATACCCTTTGGTTGGGGGAGCTTCTTCGGAAACGGCCCAGGCATTCTCGGGGGAGCGGCATTCATCTTCTTCGCTTATATCGGGTTCGACGCCGTCTCTACGACCGCCGAAGAAGCTCGCAACCCCAGCAAAGATCTACCCTTCGGCATTATCGCCAGTCTCTTAATTTGCACGCTTCTGTACATCATCGTCGTGGCGATTCTCAATGGAATGGTTCCGTTCAACGAACTTAACGTTAGCTATCCGGTTGCCTTTGCATTAAACCACGTAGGCTTGGCGTGGGCGGCGGTAATAATTTCGTTCGGAGCAATCGCCGGTCTCACGACGGTCCTGCTCGTGATGATGTACGGCCAAACTAGAGTCTTCTACTCAATGTCGCGCGATGGACTAATACCGCCGCTCTTCGTCAAAGTGCATCCCCGATGGCGCACTCCATGGATTTCGCAGATCATCTTCGGAATACTGATCGCGGCCGCCGGAGCGTTCTTCCCCATCGGCATACTAGGATCGCTAACGAATATGGGCACGCTGGTGGCTTTCTGCCTCGTTGCGTTGGCAGTCCCGCTGCTTCGGCGGCGCCACCCGGAACTGCTGGGGTCGTTCCACGTGCCATTCGGGCCCTATATAATCCCTGCGCTTTCCTTCATCAGCGCACTGGCCTTAATCTACTACCTGAAGAACGGCAATCCGCTCGTTTGGGGATTCTTCCCGCTCGTCTGGCTTGGGTTCGTTATCTGGTTCACCGCCGGGTTGATATTCTATTTCTCGTACGGCCGGAAAAAGAGCACCGTAGCACTCGAACAAACCGAAGGCGTCGCCATCGCGCAGCCGCGCGTCAATTAGTGTCCGCCTTCGACAGGCTCAGGGTGAGACGATAGGTTAAGCCTCACGAGAGACGAGCAGCAGGGCGACGCGCTCGGCTCCCCCGCAGCCTTGCATCTCTTCTTGTGCGAGCGCCGCGCCTTGATCGGCGCTCGTCAATCCTTCGAACGCAGCAATCCGGTTAGCGCGCAAAATGAAGAGCGCCGGCAGCGCGCGGCCGACGTCGCCGAACGTCGTCGCTTTTTCGATCGCGGCGCGCACCTGCGGCGCAATTTGCGCCACGGTCGTTAGATGGAGCTTCGCGTCGCGTAGCGCGAGCCGAACTGCGCCCCGCTCGTCGACCACCCGCAGGTCGGAGCGCCTGCGATATCCTGTGAGCCCCGGCGTTAGCTCGATAAGTTCGAGTTCGGCAAGCTCGCAGCGCAGCGACTCGCTCGCTGCAGCGCGCCGCTCTGCTTCGCTGCAATTCTGCGGCACGGAGGATTCCACGAGCGACGTCGCGCCGGATGCAGTGGCTCGAACTTTGTTGCGCTGCGCATCGATCTCGACCTCGACCTGGACGCGATCGGGCGCCGCCCCGGCCGCAACGACGCGGTCGGCGGCCTCTCGTCGAATGCGCGCAATGTCCTGCGGCGACGGCGATGCGATCGTTCGCTCGACGGAATCGCGCACGAGTGCGAGCGAGACCCCGATCGGCGCAATGACTTCTGCATCGCGCGCGATGCGGTAAGGAAGCTGCATGAGCTGCGCCGCCTGCGGTACGAGCGCGCCGGCACCCCCGCCGCCGCCGACGAGCACGACGCTTCGCCGATCGAGCGCGTAGTCGGCGATCAAGGCATCGACGGCCGTGCGCAGCTTGCCGGCCGCCACCGTCAGCACTTGCCGTGCCAGCGCGCGCGCGTCGCCGTGAAACTCGCGCGCGAGCAGCTCGAATGCAAAGTGTGCCGATTGCGCGTTGCCGCTCGCGAACGCCCCTTCGGGAATCGCGCCAAGGACGTTTGCCGCGCACGTTGCGGTAAGGGCGATGCGCCGCCCGTCGCGAGCAATCAACGCCGCGTAGTCACGCGCGTCGCGCTCGGCCGGAGCGATGCGCTCCAAGCGCGCACCTTTCAAGGACTCCATCGGAACGAACGACGCGTAGAGACAGCCGGCGATGTGAGCGCTGCGTGGCCCGACGTCGGCGATGTCATTGCCGCTCAGCCGCACCATGCTGCCGCCCCCGATTCCGAGCGTGCGCACGTCGAGCGTGCGCAGCATGGTGCGATTTCCGCCAACCTGCGCAGCGCGCATTTGAGGACGTCCCGCGCGGATTGCCGAGCAATCCGAGCTCGTGCCGCCGACTTCGATGAAAATTCCCTCGCTCAAACGCTCGTACAGCAACGCGCCGGCGATACCGGCTGCGGGCCCCGAAAGTAGCGTCAGGATCGGGCGCCGTTCGATTTCGCGTACGTCCATCACGCCGCCGTCGCTTCGCATGACCATCAAGGGAGCCGGAATCGCCGCGCTCTTCACCGCGCCTGCGGTCATTCGCGCGGTTCGCACCATTTTCGGCAGTATGGCGGCATTGAGCGCCGCGGTACGCGTGCGAGCGCGCAAGCCGTAGGCGGTGCTGACATCGTGGCCGCTCGTAGCGTCGACGCCATGTGAACGCGCGTACGCGACCGCCTCCGATTCGGCCGCAGGGCGATCCACACCGAAGCTCTGCGTCGCCGCAATCGCCTCCGCCCCGCCGGCGATCAAACTGTTGATGCCCGCGCGTACCTGCGCGTCATCGCGCACCGATGCGAAGGCGAACCGCGGCTCGAAGAGTTGACCCGACTCGAGGCGCACGCCGCCGAAGCGCATTTGCCGCTTTGAAAGCCATGCAAGACCGTCGAGCAAACCAATGACGCCGACGCGCGCCAGATCGCCTTCCAGCAGTGCGTTCGTCGCTTGGGTCGTGGAGTGCGCGATGAATGTGACGCCGCTCGCATCGACGTCGGGATGCTCCAGCAAACGCTCGATCCCGGCGACGATGCCCGCGGCGATGCCCTCGGGGGCATCGTGCGTCGTCGGCACCTTGATGCGAGCGATCAATGCCCGCGTTGCGGCGTCCATCGCGACGACGTCGGTAAACGTTCCGCCCACGTCGATGCCGACTCGTACTTCGACTCCGCTCGCTACGACAGGCCTACCAATCTGCGACGAGTGCGTACGTGACCATTGCAAGTTCCACGTATCCGTCGCGTTCGTATCGGTCGAAGAGCGCGCGCAGATCCGCGCGCATCCGATCGGCGTCGGGCCCGGTGGTGGGCAGATACGATGCCGACGACGCGCGCCCCAGAAGCGATTCGCGGTCGAGCCGCTGCGCCGACGGATGCTCGCTGCGCTGCACGCGCGCATTGGGAAATCCCGCGAATACCTCCATTCCCGTTGCGCGCAACGCCTCCGTATCGTCAGTTGCGTACGCGCGCACGATCTCTCCGTATTCATGAGTGAACGCGTCGCGCTCGTCGCGTTCGTACTGTAGCATCGCGGCGCGGCGGCGAGCGATGCGGCGCAGCTCCGCAAGCGCCTCGGTCGTCGCAAACCAGTGGAACGCCTGGCACGCTACGCCGACGTCGACGCTGTCGTCGGCGAGCCCCGTTCGTTCGCCGGTGCCTTCGAGCCAGCGCACGCGGTCGTGGTGCTCGGCGGCACCGCGCATGTTGCCGTTGGGCTCGATTGCAATGACCAACGCTCCGCGTTCGGCAAAAAGGCGCGCCGAAATGCCGGTGCCCGCGCCGACGTCGGCGATCGTTAGCTCGCGCGCCGGCCCCATGCCGCGCAACACCGTATCGATCGCGCTACGCGGATACGACGGGCGAAACGCTGCGTAAGCTTTTGCGCGCGTTCCGAAGCGAGTCGTCGGCTTCATGCGCGCAACGGTGCGCCGAGCGTTACCTCGACGCTGCGACCAGCACGCTGAATGCCAAATGCGTGCGGCTTCCCGTCGTAGGCAAATCGCTGCGAAAGATACGTGCCGTATCGCCACCACTCCAGACCATCGATCGTCTCAATGACGTCGCCCGACCGAAGCCCCGCGACGTATGCCGGGCCTCCGGCACGGACGTAGGCTCGCAAGTTACCGTCGTCGCTCTTGAAGAACGCATAGAAATACGTCGGCTTGTCTCCCGGGCGCTCCGCGACGCCGCTGCGGAAGAGATTCGTGCTGCGCACCGGATCGGAGAGCGCCCAACGCCGCAGGCGCGCGACACCTTGCGACGCGAGCGCACGGGCGTCACCGTCGTTAGGTGCTGCGGAAATTGCGTGGTCGTGCCACTCCGATACGATCCAACCGCCGCAATCCTCGAGCCGAAGACCTACGTCGAGATCGGTTCCATCCAGCAGTTTGAATTCCGACGTCGTCACGTAGGCATACGCGGCATAGCGTTTCGAGCTACAGTCGGTCGCGTCGGGGTCTTCGTGAAGCCGCATGACCTGCCACGGCGCGGTCGTCAATGCAGCCGCAACCGCATCGGCGGCGGCTTTACTCAACGGCGTTCCGTCATCGTCGACGGCGATGCGGTTGGCGGACGCGGCGGGTGCGTAAAGTGCCGGTAACGTCTCGGCGGCTCGAGCGGCGGGAACGAGCGACGCGAACGGCCGCATTCCGAAGAGCGCCGGCGCCGCGACGACGACGGCGATCGTTCCCGCAATTGCCACCGCCGTCTGATAGGGCAACGTCCGGCGCGTGATCGCATCGATCGGAACGCCGGTGAAGTTGGCGATCCAGACGTTTGCCGTATTCGTCGGATCGCAGACATTCTGCACTTGCACGACCGCCATGATCGCTGCGACCAAGATGACTGCCGGCAAGACGTGCGCCGCATAAAGCGCGGTGAAAATCGCAATGCCGACGCCGAACGGGTTGAGCGGGCCGCGATAAAGCACGAGCGGGCTCGCGACCCCAAAGAGCAGGACGTACGCGAGCGGATTGCGCAGCCAGCCGCCGGCGAGCGGTTTCAAGGCGGCTGCGAACTGCGGCTGCTGCGTCGCCGCCAGCAGCATGCCGATCCCCATGAAAAGCACGACCGCCGGCGCAACGTCCTCGACGCCGCGAATGGCGGATGCGACGAGCCGCTGCACGGCCAGCGACGGCCGCGTAACCAGGACACCGAAGACGGCCGACGCGAGGAACGCCGGAGCGGCGTCCATCTTAAGCACATAGTAGAGCGCGAGCGGCAAGAGCGGCGTGATCAGCGCGATTGCGGGCACGCTCGGCGTCTCTTCCGGCTCTGCCGCCACCGCCCACGTCGCGTAGGCGCGCTCGCGCCTAAGTGCGATCGCGGCGTACGTCACGAGCGCGACAGCATCAACGATGGCAAGAACGATCGCGTAGCGGATCAGCTCTTCGCGCGAAACGTCGAAGAACGTGGTGTAGAACGTCCAATTGGATATGTTGAAGATAAAACCGAGTGCGAACCCCATGAGAAAGAGCGTCGCTGCGATCGTGCGGGGGACACCGGCGGTCATCATTATGGGTAACACGATCGATCCGACCATGATGATTCCGCCGAGGCCCGAGAGCGCCGTGAAGAGCAGTGCGACGATCGCAGAGAACCCGAGGGAGAGCGCGAGCGGGTTCTCGCCGCCGTACTCCGCCGCCAGATCGACGATTCGCCGCGCGATGCCCGTCTCGATCGTCACGCGACCGAGCAGCGCGCCGAAGATCACGGCAACGTAGAACGGCGCGAGCTTTACTGCGCCACCGGTTACGATTGCACCGAGGTTTGCCGCGGGAACGCGGGCGACGAGCGCCATGATCAACGCCATCGCCGGAACCGCGATGAGCGCCGGCATCCAGCGCCGGTACATCAGCACCGCGAAGATCGCAAAAACGAGCAAAATGAGCGCAGCGGTCACCCTTCTACTCCGCTCAGGGTGACACCAGGGAGTCGAACGGCGGGAGGGCGGTGCCGTGAGCGTATGCCTCGGTCACGCGGTAAAACGCGTCGGCGCGCTCAATCGCTTTTTGCGCGGCCAAATGATAGCGCTCGAGGTTGCTCGCGAGATGTCCCTCGCGACTCTCGTAGAGCCACGCTCGACGATAGAGCGGCGCAAGATCCTCATAGGCATCGCGCAGCTCCCACATCCAGTATTTGCACCAATAGAGGTCGCGCTCGGCGCGGTCCCGATCGGAAGCGTGGGTTCGCGCATCGTCGTACATCGCGCGGAGCTCCGACGCCATCTGAAACTTGCGCGCGAGCGCATCGTAGCGGCGCGCGGCTAGAAACATGACGAAAGCGGCGTTAGCGTGCAGCGGCGGCGTGCTGAAGTACAGACTCTGCTCGACGTCTTCCGCCGCCAGCCTCGCCTGGCGCAAATCGGTACTTTGGAGCTGCTCTGTCGCCGCGGGGTCGAAGGGATCGGCCCAAAAGAGCGCATTGGTTTGGCCGTACCGAGCGTCGGCAGGCTCCAGCGTTCGCAGAACTGCGCCGAGGGACGCGACGTCACGTGCATACCGCGGATCGTCGGTACCAAAGAACGCGCTCGGGAAATCCCGCACGAACTGCTCCGGTACGACCTCGCCGCTCTGCCATGCGGCCGCCGCGGCATAGATCACCGGGTACCACGTTGCTTCGTAGAGCGTCTCGCCATCGTCGTGCCAGACCGTTTGAAAAAGACCGAGAACGCGTGACGACTTGCCTTGTGCGATGAAGCGGCGCTCGTTGTCGAGCGCGGCTTCGACGTTTGGAAAGATTTCGTTCCAGTTGCGCGCTCCGGGCGCAACCATCTGCTCGAAGCCGCCGCGCGCGATCGTTTGGATGTACGGCTCGAAGCTCGATTCGTTGCCGTAGTGCCAGTTGACGATGACGGCGCTGCGCGGAATCATCGTCATGATCCTCGGGTCGTTCTCGATGCCGTCGTCCCACAGCATGATGCGCGCGCCTGACGGTGCGATGAGCTCGTTCATCGCAACGATATGGTCTGCGTACGCTCGCGATCGACCGCGCTGCGCTACATAGTTTGCCGTTTGCCCGAGTCCGAGCGTCGCGGTTTCGTCCGAACCAATGTGAAAGAACGGCGGAGTGCCGACCGCCGCAAGCTCTTGACCGATAATGCGCGACAAATATTCCGTCGAGAGCGGAGCGTTGGGGGCCAGAAGAAAACCGTGCGGTAACTCGGCGGCTCCAGCATACCGCTCGAGACGCAGCGTGTTGTGCATGTGTGCGAAGGATTGCTGTTCCGGAATGAGGGCGACGTGGAAGCGCGCAGCGTAACTCGTCAGCTCTCGCAGCTGCTGCGGCGTGATGCCGTCGAGCGGAGCCGGCAGTGGATCGGTCGGGCTCACGAAGACGTGTTCCATATACGGCGAGTAGCCGTTCATTTTGAATGCCGCAATCGTGCGAATGCGCTCTTCGAAGTAACGCATCGTCGGCAACGGTCCGCGCGAGACATCGTCGGAAAGCACGCGCCAGCTTAGCGCCGGGCGATCTTCGATTTGCACGCACGGCATGGTCCACGCGCCGTTCGCACGCACCGGTAGCTGCGCCAGCGTCATCGCAGCGTAGAAGGCTCCCACTCGGTCGGAACTCGCAATTGCTGCGCGTCCGCTGCCGGTCGTCAGCCGATACGATTGGGCCGGCAGCGACGCGTCGCGCGTTGTGACGATCGCCGGATTGAAATGGGCGGTTTGCAACGAGCCGATTCCGAGTGCACGCCAACGCTCGTCGAGTTCGACGCGTGCGGCGGGATCGAAGCTCGCCGCGACGCTCCGTGGAACGCTCGCACCGCGCGAGGCGCAAGAAACGGTTTCAATTCGACTCGGAGAAGGCACCAGGTGCAGCGACATCGCTGCGATCGTAACCAGCAGTGCCAACGACGATTACGTCATCCCAGCGGAATAGGCACGGATCGCCGCGTCGCGACGCCCGAGTAACGCGACGACTTCGTCGAGGTAGGCCGCTACCGCCCCGCAATCCACCGTACCCCCCCGATCCGCGAGCTCGACGGTCTGCGCATCTGTCGCCGCCACCGCGCCGCCGCCATCTGCACCGTGCTTCGTCGCAATCGTGTGGTGGTTTACGAAAGCGTGCGGATCGGCAAAACCGACGCGCAGGATTAAATCTTCCAGCCTCGCGCGTACGTCGTTCGACAGGACGCAACGTACTCCGATGTCGCTCAATGCTTCGCCGAGGTACGAACGCACGTACTCGTCGGAGCGCCGCCGCTCGGCGTCGCCGTCATATCCAGGAAATTCGGCGATTTTTTCGCACAACATCTCAAGCGGTTCCATCGGGTTAGTGCTACGACGGATGGCGGCGGAGGGCCTCGAAGGCCCCATGGGAACATACGCTGGATGAGAAACGCGGTGGCGTGGCCCGCGTACCTGGTTGCGGCGGCCTGCTTTGCGATCGCGCTGATATCGTCGATCGTCAACATCTCGCTGCTCGGTCAACTCAAGCAGGAGCAGCGCGAGGTCGCGAACCTATCGGAGCGATCGAACGCCCTCGCGCGCAATCTCGTCCAAGAGCGAACTGCGCTCTCCGACGTGCTCGATACGCGCTCGCGTCGTTACGCGATCGGCGACGGCGAAGTCATCACGCACGGCGCCCGCATTTATCTTGCACTCCGGGCGTTGCCCGAGCCGCCGCACGGTAAAGTTTATGAAGCCTGGACGCGTGCGCGCGACGCAACGAAAATGAGCGCGTCGCCAACGTTTCTCCCCGATGCCCGAGGTGCCGCACTCGTCGTATTGAGCGCCGATGCCCGCTCGGCCGTGGAAGTCTCCGTCACGCTCGAACCGGATGGCGGCAGCAAAGAGCCGACGAGCAAACCGCTGATGGACGCGCCGCTCGCCACACAATGATCGAACCGCTCTCGCGCGCTACGCGCGAGCCGGCGTTGCGGTACCTCGCGCGCTCGCCCTATCTCAACGTCTTCCTCAGCCACGCGCTTTTGCACGATCCGGCGCCCCCTGCGCAACGAGGCATTGCCGTCGCACTCGATCGAGACGCGATTGTGGGCGTCGCGTATTGGGGGCGACAGATCGCGCTCGCTGCCGAACCCTCGGCGATCGAGCCGTTCGCCGAGTACGGGCGGAGCCGGCGCGGCGAGCGCATGATCGTCGGAGCGAGAGAGACCGTGCGAGCGTATTGGAACGCCGTACGCGATTGGCACGCCCCGCCGCGGCTCGTCCGCGATCGCCAGCTCGTAATGGTGATCGATCGCACGCATCTGCGTCGCTACCAACGCCGCGCCATGGTGCGCCAGGCATCCATGAGCGACTGGAGCGCTGTCGCCGACGGTTCCGCGGAGATGGTTCGGCAAGAGCTCGAGTACGATCCGCGTCGAGGATCGCCCGAATTCGCCGCAGGCATCCGTCAGATGATCGAGCGCAAGCTGTGGTGGGTCGGAAGCGTCGACGGGCGGCTCTGCTTCTTTTGTAACGTCGGTCCTTGGTCCGACCGAACGATGCAGCTGCAAGGAATTTGGACGCCTCCGGAACTGCGCGGACGCGGGCTGGCGACCGCATCGCTCGCCGCAATCTGCGATCGCCTGCTCGACGTTTCGCCGACGTTATCGCTCTATGTCAACGACTTCAACACCGATGCCATCGCGCTCTATCGCCGCGTCGGTTTCGAACATGCCGGCGACTTCCAAACGCTGCTCTTTTGAGTTTCGTTGCCCGAAAAGGCTGCAGCTGCGCCCTTAGATCAACCGCGTGGCAACGAAGATCACTTGCGCGCCTTGGAGCACGAAGGCATTGGTCGGGATCACCGGGTTGCCCGGCGCAGCACCATAAACGATGCCGCCGCCTACGATTGTAAACGGATTGGCATACACGTTCGTCAAATTGGTGCCGTATAGACCGAACTCGTAACCGCCTCGACGGAAAGCCACATGAGCGTCAAGCGTGGCGTACGGCGACCGGTTCAGTTCGTTGTACCAGCCTTCGTAGTTGAGCTCAGCGCCGTAGCGCAGCCCGAGCGGCGGCTCTTGTTCGAGCCCTACATACGCCTTGTGCAACGGCTGCCCGAGCGATTGCTGGCCGGCGATGAGCGTACCGTCCTGGATCTGTGGCGGGATGGGGTTAATGAGAAACGAGCTGTCCACGTCCCAGCCGGCGCGCACGTGGAAATCTCTTGCGAGCTGCTGGTCCGCGCGTAAGTCCATGCCGCGATAGATTGCGTCGCCCGCATTGACCGGCATACTGATCGGACACGCGGTCGGATTTCGTTTGGTCTGACAATGAGGAATCGGAATGACGTTGAGCTGACTGGACTGCGATCGCACGTTGTTTTGATATAGGTCGACTGAAAAGTGTAGCGGGTGCCCCGCGACGCCGAAGATCTGATCGGCCCCTACATCGTAGTCGGTCGCGCGATCGGGTTGTAGGTCCGGATTACCGATGTAGATGATGCCGGCCACCGGCACTCGGTCCTCCGGCGGAGGAACGACGAGCTCCGAGAGTTGCGGCGTTTGGAACGTCGTGCCGACTGACGCTCGCACCGCCGTATTGCCTGTGGGTGTCCAAACGAAGCCGGCGCGCGGATCGAAGCTGCTTCCGAACGTGCTGAAGTTGCTGTCATATGCGGCGAGTGAGTAGTGGATGTGGCTCGTCGGATCGCCGCTGTAGCGCAGCACGGCATACCGTTGCGTTTGCGAGAGTGGAATGGTTTGCACCGGAGGTGCGCTATCAAACGGAAGCACGTCGTTCGCAATGCCGGCGTTCGCTGTCGGTCCGAACGGCGGTCCGATCGGCTGAGCCTCCGCGACGACCTGTCCCTGAACGTAATTCGTAGTCAGGCTTTCAGTCCCGAGGTCGTACTTAAACGATAAGGTTCCCGTGGTGAAGTGGTGATCGAGCTCGAGCCAGTCGTCGCCCAGTGTGTCGCGCTGATTGTACAGATACTGCATCGTCTGCGCGCCGGGTCCCGATACGGACTGCGACGCCAGCGTTGTGAGATGGCTGAAGAGCAAAAACGTTGCCGGACCGCCGTTGAGCAGCTGGCTCCCAAGCGGAAGCTGGGCGTCGAAGCCATAGTTTGACTGATGCGCGCCCAGCGTCGTGCCCGCGAAGCTCTGATAGCCTGCGCTCGACGATTGGCTATTGTCGGCCGGCGAAACGTGGATTGCATCGTCGCCCCCGCCGCCGCTGAAACCGGCCGGCGTGAAGTTGGTGAGCAGCGATGACTCATCTTTACTGACGGCCTCGTTACGAAAATCGAACTGCAGATAACCGTAGCCGTTCTCTCCGCCGAGTTGATAGCGCAGCTTCGTCAAGATCGAGCTACCGTACGAACCGCTGCCGACGCTCTGGAGCGTCTCGGACTGATCGTCCGGGCGGGCGTCGCCGCCGCTTACCGGCGCACTTCCGGGCGGCGGTGCGAGAATGCTCTGATTCACCGACCCCGCGGACGACGTATTGTGCAGCGAAACGGCGTAGCCCAGCCGGTCGACGCTTCCGGTCGTCTGAATCGTCTCACCGAACGTCTGGTACGAGCCTCCGAAGATCCGCAGGAGCGAATGCGGATCGGTCGTCGGCTGCAGCGTCATCACGTTGATGCCGCCGCCGATCGTGTTGGGGCCGATGAGTGAAGATGGCGCGATACCGTAGATGAGCTGCACGTCTTGAAGCGCCGCTGGGTCGAGCAAAGAGAGATCGAAGTCGCCGGTATTCCCGTTGTTCACGTGATGCCCGTCGATGTCGACCAGGGTTTCGGTCGGATCCGGACCGCGCACGGCGAAGACTTCCGTCGCGTTGCTTCCGCCACCCAGCGGCAGAACCGGCGTTACGGAGAGCTGGGGCCAGACCATCGCCGCCGCAGATGGCACGGCCGCCGCCGCAGCGCTCTGCGCATTGAGCATGAGGCTCGGCGCCGATGCCGTCGACACCGCTTCACCTTTTGAAACGCTAACTTGCCCGATGACCGTCAGACTGCCATTGGTGGCACGCGATAGCGCGATCGAAAGAACCGTTGACCGTGCATCGATCGTGACCGTACGATACCCGATCGGCTCGTAGGCAGCCGCCGAAGCGTGCAACGCATAGGTCCCCGGACGCACGTTGGGGATCACGAATCGCCCGTTCGCGTCGCTGCTCGCGCGCTGCGACGTCCCCTGTGATGTGAGCACGACCGACGCGCCCGCGATCGGCGCACCGTCGTTGGTGGTGACCGTGCCGGTTACAACGAGGGCTGCCGTTTGCGCCTGCGCTTCACCGGGCGAGATCGAAAAACTCGCGAGCACGGCGAGTGCCAAAAGTACGCATGCACGCAAGCATGCGATGGGACCGTCCATGTAATTGCTCCTTTAGACGACTGTTGCTGGTGGTTAAGCGAACATCGTCAAAGGAGGACCGCGCTTTGCAAGTAGCAGCGCGCAAGCCGGCCGGCGCCGGCCGGAGACAAAATTATGCCGGCGGAAATTGAAGCTCGACTGCGGCCGCTCGCCGGTCGCGGTCAAGAAACGCTCGATCATGGTAGCGATCGAATCGCGGTGAGCGATCAACCATCGAGCGACGGCATACACGATTGCGACAAAAAGCCCGGCCGCGGCGATCGTCGTAACGACCCCGAGCAGGATCGACCCGCCGAAGGCCTCGCCGAGACCGCGGACGGCAATACCGTCAAGCCGGCCGTCGAGATACTCCATCGCCGGAACGATTGCGAGGCTCGCCGTCACGGCAGCAACCAGCATAGCGACCGTTTCCTGTACGCCCAATATGGGACGCAGCAGCCGCGCGCGGTGCTGCGTTGCAATTTCGCAACAGACGCGCAGGCCGCGCACCGCGAGAAGCACGGCGACCAGCAAGGCCAACCCCGACATAAGCTCGCGCGAGCCATGCCGCAGATGGTCGTAGCTATCGCGGGTCAGAGCGTAGTCGCCGAGCACGTCGATCGCGAGATGCGCCATTGCCGCACCTGCAGCGGCGGCGCACAACGCGAGCGAGGCCATCGTCCGAAATCCGACGCGCACGCGTTGCCCTTCGACGACCCGTATGCGCATCCTCGGAAAAAAACGAGGGCCGATCCGGCGATCGGCCCTCGCGGTTCTTCCCTGCCGAGAACCTAGTGTGAAGGAGCCACCCAAACGGTACCGCCCGCCCACTTCACTTTTGTGGGAAGGCATTGACTCGTCTGCGCACCGGCGTAGGTAACGTCGTTATACAGACTGAGCACATGGTCGATCGTTGCTCCAGGCGCAAACGAGCCGACGTCGTCCGTCCGGCGCAGATAGTTCTGCTGCGCGTTGCGGTATCCGACGAGGAACGTAACGTCCGATGCAGTCCTATGACCGAGATTGACGTAAACGATGCGCGTGCCGCCCGCCATGTGGCTGAGCGGCTTCGGCTTTACGATCGTGCAGCTCTTGATCAAAATCGGGGCCGCAGCACGCGCGGTGCCGGCCGATGCGGTCATCGCTGCAACGCCAACGAGCGCGACAGCGATCGAACGACCGAAACTTATCATGCGGATTTCTTCTCCTACCGGTATTGAAGTAAGCAGGAGAGGGCTTTCCTTGCTTTTGGAAAGCTTCCCTTCATTTGGCCGAGCCGCCGGCAAGCGAGCCCCGCGTCACTCTTGCACGCAGGCGGCCCATGTGAGTTCGTTCTTCGCGTTGCTGAACGTCCACCAACCGCGATAACCTTGTACGCCGGGCGAAGACGGCACGCCGGGATGCTGTTGAATCGGCGGCCCGGGCCATGCGTTGTCGCCCATCGCGCCGCCGATGACCGTATATCCGGTTCCGCAGCCCGCAAACACCGCCTTCGGATGCTGACTTTGATTCCACGCGTGCTTGATAAGGATTCCGGCGCCCGTATGCGCGCACGACGCATACGCGAGTCCGCCCCCAGCGACCCAATATGTATTCGTGTTGGGATCGAACCATGAATCGGTAACCGTTCCGGTTCCATAACCGGTAATGAGGATGCTGCCGACGCGACATTGCGCCGAAGAGAGGCCGCTCGCCGGATAGCCCGTCCGCCATGTAAAATTGGCACCGCCGGCGTTACGGCCGATGCAGGTCGCGAAGGCTTCGGCTGCCGCACTTCCGCGCGGCTTGACGATCCACGCGCTATGTCCTTGGTTTGCATAACCCGTACCCACGAAGCTTCCGTCGCTGCTGCTCGAGCCGCCGGCAATGACTTTGTAGCCTTGCGGACACTGTGCTACTGCCGCCTTTCCCTTCGCGCCCCAGGCCACGCGCTGCTTAAAGTCTTTTGATTTCAGCGTCTGCGGGCGCACGACAGAATTGGAGTCAACCGCTCCGGGGACGCCGGCTCCCGGTCCGCCCGAACAGGCGCAGAGTAGCGCGGCAATAATACTCGCCACGCACGCAGTTCTTAACGTGTATTCCATTACAAAATCCGACCCGCCGGAAACAACTCCGGCTGGCTAGCTTTTTTCCCTATACCGCCTGCTCGCTCCTCGCCCAGGCCGACCGCTGCGCGAGGTGGGGTATACTCTTTCAGAAGCGGAGGTTTTCAATGGATAACGATCGCCCCTATGGCGAAGATGATGAGACGATCGCGCCCGATGTGGCGCCGCGCCGCGATCTGCCGATCGATCCCGCCGACGCCGTCGAGCTCGAGCGCGACAAATACGGCGACAGCAGCACGAATCCGAACCGCGACGATCAAGAAGACGTCCATCGCGGCACGGCCGACGACATCGTTTAGCAAAGGCGTTAACGACGTTGCGCGTTGGAGCACGGAGGAGATACCGCTGCAGGGCCGCAACGCGTGCGCCGCTAATTGCCGCGCAATGAGTGCACGCGGTTTTGGCCACCCTGCGTTAGGCATCGCTGCCGCTCTGGTGGGTTTGGCAGGTTGCGGCGGTGGCGGAGGCACCTCGACTTCAGCTGCGCCCTCACTGCCGGTTGCTGCTCAATTTAATGTGAACGTTGTGAATTCGGTGGTTTCCGGCAGCACGCAGTCCAGCATAAGTTTCACGGTAACAGACTCGACGGGAAACTGCATAAAGTTTCCGGAGCCCTTTTCCGACGATCATCTCGACTATGGTGACTCGGCGAAGCGCATAGTTTGGCTTGTTGACTGCGGTACTACTGGATGGTTTAACGTAAAATTTCACGCACTAGACGTTAAACTGGCTGACACGACTGTCAAGTGGACCGTATCAGAAGCGGGTTTAAGCGAAGGCATCGTGGAGTCCGGAGGACTCTGCATTAAGCAGAGCGGCGGGCTTGAGATAGAGGAAAAAGTTAGCGCGAAGCCGCCCGGCGGTTGTCCGACAAACTAACGGCGAATCTCTCGACGCTATAACTCGAGCATCGCGGTGAGCTCCGGACGCAACTCTTAGCCGATCTCCACCGATAGCATCGAAATCGATCCGCCATCGACGCCCTCCACCGGGAAGCTCACTGGTTCGTCGTCGCGGCGCGTGCCGAGAACATATAGCAACGGCAGATAGTGGTCGGGCGTCGGAACGGACAGCATTGCATCTTCGCCGAGGGCCGAATACTCGATCAAGGGTCCGTGGCGCCCGGCAAGGATGAGTTCCCGTGCTTCGTGCTCGAAGCGGGTAGCCCAGGGATAGGGATCGACAGTGCGGGCGCCCCAGCCGTACGCCTCGAGATTATGGACGATGTTGCCGCTCCCCACTATCAGCACGCCTTCGTCGCGCAGCGGCGCGAGACGTTTGCCGAGTTCGTAATGAAACGACGGTGCCTGCGTCTCATCGATGCTCAGTTGCAGCACGGGGATGTCGGCGCGGGGACGCATATGCACGAGGACTGACCAGGCGCCATGATCGAGACCCCAGCGCCGGTCGAGGCCAACTGGAAATGGGGCAAGCGCACTTTGTACGTCGCGAGCAAGTGACGGACTTCCCGGCGCCGCATACTCCACTTCGAAGAGTTTCGCAGGAAAGCCGCCGAAATCGTGAATGGTCCGCGGCTTCTCCATCGCCGTAACGAGCGTTCGCGGTAGATACCAGTGGGCGGAAATGCACAGAATCGCCGTCGCCCGCTCGAGTCGCGCGCCCATTGCGGCCCACGCCCGCGTATAATCGTTGGTCTCGAGCGCGTTCATCGGGTTGCCGTGCCCGATAAAAAGCGCTGGTAATGTCGTCAAAACTCCGTCGCCCTCGCGAAACCGAGCATCATGGCTCCGCTAGCCGGCGAATTCGCATTTGGCCTAGCGATCACGTCTCTTAGGCCACGCCGATTTGCTTGAGCAGCCCAACCAGATCATAAAACAACTTCTCCTCGACGATTTCCCCATTGACCCAATGGGCCACGGTGCAGAATTCGATGTGAAACGATTTGCCTGTCGGCGGGATCATCTTGCCGTCAGATCCTTTCATCGGGCCTTTCATCGTTCCGGTGAAATCCGCTACTGTGCACGTCCAGTCGCCCATGGCGATCTCAACCTTGTACGGATGGTTAATGAGGTGATTATCTGGAAATGTCTTGAAGAACTCAATCGATTCCGCTTTATGATTCGCCCGGCCTCGCGTCACTTCGGGCCGACCTGGCCAAGAAACAGCGGTGTCTGCAGAATGACGCTTTTCAAATGTGTCCCAATCCTGTGCATTCCATGCATCATCCAGTGTCCTCATGAGCTCGAGATGGTCTTGCACGTCATTCCCCTGTGAAAACGCTACGAGTCATTAACCGATATTCCCCAGACGCCCAGCCTCTTCGAGCCGTAGCCGGGCGATCCCGGTGGCTTTCCGGATTTCTCGTTTCGCCACTAAACAGCCACGGTTTGCGCCCGTAAATGTGCTGCTGCGTTAACGGCAAGAAACTCGATGCGATGATTTGTTGGTCTCCCTTGGAGACCGTCCCGTTCTCTGCACCGCACGCCGCAAGCGACATAACCGCTAAGCAAAGGCTTAATGGAGCGCCGCTTAGATTAAACTTCTTCATTTTTACTGCTCAGGCGATCTCGCATCCGCTGTGTTGCCATGAATAACTAGAACGCGCCGATTCCGTTTGGCGTGCCCCATCCCGCTGGACCCGAGTACGTAAAGTACTGTCCCGTTCCGGCGGTGCAAAGATAGCTTCCACCGCAACTGCCGTCGCTGCCCTTGCTAATGCTGTGCAGATACTTCTTCCGCTGCTGCTTCGTTAGCGTCCAGAACTTCTTACCTGCATGCTGCGAGCTGGCGTTGCCGGCAAGAGCGAAGACACTGGCGATCAGCGGTGTCGCGACGCTGGTACCGCCAACCGTGAACCAGCCGCTTTCCGAGCCATACGAGTCGTACTCCGCAACGCCGTACGCGACGGCGGCGACATCGTTCTGCGTCCGTGAAGTGCAGCTCGGATCGTTCTGCCAGGACGGCTTTGCAATGCCGGTCGCACACCCGCCACCCGTCCAAGGCCAGACGATTTCCTTGTATTTCCGGCCCTTTTTCGCAAGATACGTGCCGCCGACCGAAACGACATTAGGGAACTCTGCCGGTGGAGATGATCCGTAGTTAGAGTCGCCCGCGGCAGCTACGTAGACTACGCCTGGGCTGTCAAATTCGGATTCGGTGACCGTTCCCCATATCCAACTGTTGCTGATGATAGATGCGCCTAGTTTCACCGCTTCCTGTTCGGCCGGGCCGAGATTGTTATCGTCGTTCGCCTCGATCAGATAGATCGTGCAGTTCGGACACGCGGCGGAAACCATCTCGACGTCGAGATCGATTTCGAGGCACCACCCGCTTTGATTGCCATAGCACGCC
>Ga0070731_10002276_pt1 | contig 18486 bp, 15 predicted proteins | sample Coa_R1_2_FD_66448 | JGI IMG/M metagenome (GOLD analysis project Ga0070731, IMG submission 66448) | Surface soil microbial communities from Centralia Pennsylvania, which are recovering from an underground coalmine fire - Coalmine... | ecosystem: Environmental > Terrestrial > Soil > Unclassified ... | reverse complement strand
AGATACCCGCCCGGAGTGAACGAGATGAAACGAAGCAACAGCGATCCCGCGCCGCGCAGCGGAACGTCAGAAATATGCAGCGTCACCGAAACGGCCAGCGCCGCCACGATCGCAAACCAGAGCCGTCCCCGGTCCAGGATCTGGCCGATCGCCGCGATCGGGTTCACATACAGACGGAAAAGTGCTCGAAGATGATGGCCCACGATCGCAGAGGATCAGGTCAATTTCGGATTCGGTGGCGCCGGCGTTCGGCGTCCCCCGCTGCGCCGAGCTCACGAACATCGCGAGTCGGGATTCGCGGCAACAGTTCGTCGAACAACCGAAGCAGCCGCTCGCGCCCGGTTTTCTTCACCTTGCCCATATATTTACGATATCAGCGATTGGTCGCCCAAGGACTGTGCCACACTGGAATTTGTGACGGTGAAACGACGAATTCGATCGACAACTATTCTTTGCGTCCGCCGGGACGGCAAAGTCGTTATGGCCGGCGACGGCCAGGTGACGCTGGGCTCGGAAGTGCTAAAGGCGTCCGCCAAGAAGCTCCGCCGCCTGTACAACGGCAAGATTATCGCGGGATTTGCCGGCGCCACCGCGGACGCCTTCGCTTTATTTGCGCGTTTCGAGACGAAACTGGAGCAGCACAACGGGAATTTGCCCCGGTCCGTCGTCGAGCTGGCGAAGGAATGGAGAACGGACCGGATGCTGCGGCATCTGGAGGCGTTGCTTCTGGTTGCCGACACTCAGGATACCTACATCGTCAGCGGAAACGGCGACGTGATTGAGCCGGACAATGAGATCGCGGCCATCGGGTCGGGCGGGCCCTATGCCAAGGCCGCGGCCACGGCCCTGGCCGAAAATACGAAACTTTCGGCGCGCCAGATCGTCGAGAAATCCATGGCAATTGCGGGCAAGATTTGCATCTACACCAATGATAGTCTGAGTTACGAGGAACTCGGCTGATGGTGATTTATCTTCCCGCGCAAGCCGCTGAAGACGCGCCCGTGCTCGATGAGTTGACGCCGCGCGAGATTGTCCGGGAGCTGGACAAGTACGTGATCGGGCAGGCCGATGCCAAGCGCGCCGTCGCGATCGCGTTGCGCAATCGAATCCGCCGTCAGAAACTCGAACCGGAAATGGCCGATGAGGTGATGCCCAAGAACATCCTCATGATCGGGCCTACCGGCGTCGGCAAGACGGAGCTGGCGCGCCGGCTGGCCAAGCTGGCCAATTCGCCGTTTCTGAAAGTCGAGGCGAGCAAGTTCACCGAAGTCGGCTACGTCGGCCGTGACGTGGAGTCGATGATTCGCGATCTGGTCGAGATCAGCATCGATATGGTTCGCGAGGAACGCCTGAGCGAAGTGGGCGAGCGGGCCGAGCGTAATGCCGAGGAACGCCTGCTCGACCTGCTGATGCCTCCCAGCCAGCCGGAACCTACCGAGAGCGCCGATAGGACCCGCGAAAAGCTTCGAGAGAAGCTGCGCGCCGGGAAACTCGACGATCGCATGGTCGAGATCGACGTGAAAGAGCGTGGGCCGACGTTTGAGGTGTCCACCCAGGGCGGCATCGAAGAGATGGACATCAATTTGAAGGATGTCCTGCCGGGCTTGTTCGGGGGCCGCACGCGCAAGCGCAAGATGCGCGTCGGCGAAGCGCTGGATTATCTGGTTCAGGAAGAAGAGCAGAAGCTGGTCGATATGGACCAGGTGACGCGCGTGGCCATCGAGCGCGTGGAACGCAGCGGGATCGTGTTCCTGGACGAAATCGACAAAATTGCCGGGCGCGAAGCGGGACATGGTCCGGATGTGAGCCGCGAAGGCGTCCAGCGCGATATTCTACCCATCGTCGAGGGCACCACCGTCAACACGCGTTACGGCTTCGTGCGCACCGATCATATCCTGTTCATCGCGGCGGGCGCCTTCCACGTTTCGAAGCCAAGCGATCTGATTCCAGAGCTGCAAGGACGTTTCCCGATTCGCGTGGAGCTGAAGTCCCTGACCGAGCAGGATTTCATCCGCATTCTGAAAGAACCGAAGAACGCGCTGATCAAGCAGTATCAGGCGCTGCTCGATACCGAAGGAATCAAGCTTACGTTCACCGAAGACGCGTTGCAGGAAGTCGCCGGTTTTGCGGCGCGCGTGAATGAAACGACGGAAAACATAGGCGCGCGGCGGCTGCACACCATCCTCGAAAAGCTTCTCGAAGACATCTCCTTCGATGGGCCCGACTTGAAGAAGAAGGTCGTTAAGATCGACTCGGCGTACGTCCGGAAACAACTGGCCGATATCGTAAAGGATCAGGACCTCAGCCGGTACATTCTGTGAGGGCTGCGTATCTCGGGGGAGCTCTGCTCCTGGCCGGTTGCGGGTACATCGGGCCAGTACTGCCTCCCGCGCTCGACGTTCCCGCAAGAATCACCGATCTGGTCATCGCCCAATACGGCGACAGCATCCGCGCCGATTTCACGCTTCCTGCATTGACCACCGAAGGCCTGGTGCTCAAAGATATTCGAGCCGTCGAGGTCCGCGTCGGCGTGATCGTGAATCCTTTTAATCAGCAGGCGTTTCTTGCATCGACCAAAGCCTATCAGGTCCCGCAGACTTCTCCCGGGCCCGTCGATTTCATGGGGATCCCCGCTCAGGACTGGATCGGCAAGGAAATCGGCGTCGTCGTGCGCGCCACCGGGCCGAAGGGCAAAGCTTCGGAATGGTCCAACATTAAAACGCTGCCGATCAGCCAGCCGCTGGCAACGCCCGCTGATTTGACCGTCGACAACGATCGAGAGGGAGTCCGCATCGCCTGGCATGGGCCCGCAGGGCACTATCGCCTGTTCCGTGCTGTTGGCGATGACAAGCCCGAGCAACTGGCGGAAGTCGATCAACCCGAATACATCGATTCGCAGGTCGACTACAGCGCTCGCTATACCTATTACGTTCAGGCGGCCGAGGGTGAGCTGAAGCAGAGCGCCATGGCCATCTCGAAACCATTCGCGCCCGTCGACGTCTTCGCCCCAATGGTGCCCGCGGGACTGACGGCCGAACAGGGCGGCAATTCCATCGACCTTTCATGGGAACGCAACACCGAATCCCGCTTCCGCGGCTACAACGTGTACCGGTCGATTGAGAACGGTCCGTTCGAAAAGATCGCCAGCGTGATCACCGCGCCCACGTTCAGCGACCATCCCGTTGAAGCCGGAAAGAAGTACCGCTACACAGTCTCCGCCGTCGGTGTGAACGATCGCGAGAGCCCTCAATCGGCGCCCTTCGAGATTACCGCGCAGTAGGCCGAACCCCGGGCCCCCCTCGCGCGTATACTGTTCTGAGGGAAAACCCATGCAACAGCATGTGAAGATTCTGGCGATTCTGCATATCGTGCTCGGCGGGCTGGGGTTGCTGGGCGCGCTGATTGTTATGGCGGTGTTCGGAGGCTTGGCAGGCGTAGCCGGCATGGCGGATCACGCCGACGGCGGCCTGATCGCGGGTGGTGTCCTGGGCCTGATCGGCGCGGTGGTCACCGTTGTCGTGCTGGTGATCTCTTTGCCGGGCTTAATCGCGGGAATCGGACTTTTGAGCTTTCAGCCGTGGGCCAGAATCCTGACGATTATCTTGTCGGCTCTCGAACTGCCGGGATTCCCGTTCCACACCGCGCTCGGAATCTACGGATTGTGGGTGCTGCTGTCGAATGAAGGCACAGCGCTGTTCCAGCGTCCCGCGCCCGGATACGCGCGTCCGATTTAAAGCCGCTACCGCGCCTGGCGACGCCGCACCAATCGCTTCCACGACGTTCGTTCCACCGTCGGCGGCCGGAACGCCTGTTCGACGATTTCGGCCTGTTCCTGCTGATGGCGCTTCAACGATCCTGGGGCGGTGCTGGCGCTTTCCGGACGCCCCGCGTAACCGATCTGGCGATGCTGCGCTTGCAGCGTGGGCTGAATCCATCCGCGCACGAAGGCCCAGGCTCCCATGTTGCGCGGCTCTTCCTGCACCCAGACCACTTCGCCCGCCGCGGGATACCGCGCCAGCATGTCGGAAAATTCGGATTCCGGGAATGGATAGAGCTGCTCAATCCGCACGATCGCCGTATCGGTGAGCTTGCGCTCATCGCGGGCGGCCTGCAGTTCATAAAAGATTTTCCCGCTGCACACCAAAATCTTATGCACGGACTTGTGGTCGGCGATGGTCGCGTCATCGATCAACGGACGGAAAACTCCGCTCGTCAACTCATCGATCGTAGAAACCACTTTGGGATGACGCAGCAGACTCTTCGGCGTCATTACGATCAGCGGCTTTCGCAAGCCTCGCCGATCCGGTCCGCCGTGCATCTGGCGGCGAAGCAGATGAAAATACTGCGCCGGCGTCGTCGGATACGCGACACGCATATTGTTTTCCGAACATAGCTGCAGAAAGCGCTCCAGGCGCGCGCTCGAATGTTCCGGACCCTGGCCCTCCTGGCCATGCGGCAGCAACAGGACCATGCCACTCGGCTGGCCCCATTTCGATTCCGCCGCGGCAAGGAACTGGTCGATAATTACCTGCGCGCCATTGGCGAAATCGCCGAACTGCGCTTCCCAGAGGACCAGCGTCAGCGGATCCGCGACGCTGTAGCCGAATTCGAATCCCATCACGGCGAATTCGCTTAACGGGCTGTTGTAAACGTCGAACCGGGCCTGGCTCGGCGCTAAATTCTTCAGCGGGAAATAAACTCGATCGGTCTCCGCGTCGTGATACTCGACGTGCCGTTGGCTGAACGTGCCGCGTCCGCTGTCTTCTCCGCTCAGGCGGACCGGCGTGCCCTCCAGGACCAGACTCCCGAACGCCAGCACTTCCGCCAGCGCCCAGTCGATTTGGGCATTCGCTCCCGCCAGTGTTTCCCGGCGCTTCTTGATGAAACCGCCGAGTTTCGGATGCAGATGAAAGTCCGCGGGGAACGTGGTGATGCGGTCGATGATAAACGCAAGCACGTCGCGGTTCACCGCACTCGGCGGTTGATCCATGGGGATCGACTCAGCCGGGATAGCGCTCAGTTCCTGTAGTTCGTACTGCTCTTTCTGAACCTGCGCCTGATCGTAAATGGAATCCAGGCGCTTCCGCTGCGACTCGCGCCAGGAAGCGGCCTCGCCCGGCGCAATCAACCCGTCATGCTCCAGCCGCTCGGCATACAGCGCCCCCACCGGCTTCTGCGCCCGGATCTTCCGATACAGAATCGGCTGCGTATAGCTCGGATCGTCGGCTTCGTTGTGGCCGTACTTGCGATAGCAGACCATGTCGATCACAACGTCTTTGTGAAAACGCTGCCGGTAATCGTAAGCGATCTGGGTCGCGCGGATGCAGGCTTCGGGATCGTCGCCGTTGACGTGGAAGATGGGGGCCGCGATCATCAGCGCCACATCGGTGCAATACGTCGAGGAGCGCCCCGCCTCAGGATTCGTCGTGAAGCCAATCTGGTTATTGACGACGATGTGCACTGTGCCGCCGGTATTGTATCCCTCGACTTGCGAAAGATTCAGCGTCTCCGCCACCACGCCCTGCCCGGCCATGGCCGCGTCACCGTGAATCAGCAGCGGAATCACACGCTCGCGTTTCGTATCGCCCAGGCGATCCTGTTTCGGCCGCGTCAGGCCTTCGGCCACTGGATTTACCGCTTCCAGATGACTTGGATTGAACGCAACCGTGACCGTAATATCCTTGCCCGCCGAGGTTCGCCGCACCCCCGTCGCGCCCAGGTGATACTTCACATCGCCCTGGCCCTCGATCGAATCCGGATCTACGCCGCCGTCGAATTCGGAAAAAAGCTGGATCATGCTTTTTCCCACGATGTTCACCAGCGTGCTGAGGCGTCCGCGATGGGACATGCCGACGACGCACTCCTGTACGCCTCCCAGAGCGCCGCGCTCCAGAAGTTCGTCGAACATCGCGATCATCGATTCGCCGCCTTCGAGCGAAAACCGCTTGTGTCCCTTGAATCGCGTGTCCAGGAACACCTCGAACCCTTCCGCTTCAAAAAGGTTGTGCAGAATGCGCCGGCGCGTCTCGGGCTCCAGCTCCCGCGGATTTTCGATGCGCTGTTCCAGCCAGCGCCGCTCCTCGGGAATATCGATGTGCATGTACTGCACGCCCATCGTGCCTGCGTAAATCGAATGCAGCCGATCGATCAGCGCGCGTAGCGTGGTCACGCCGAACGAGCCGGCGTGAAAAGTGCGATCCAGATCCCAGATCGTCAGGCCGTGGGCGGACGGTTCGAGATCGGGCTGCGGCGGCCGTTTCGTCCCCAGAGGATCCAGATCGGCGATCAGGTGTCCCCGCTCGCGCCATGCCTGGATCAGGCGCGCGACCGCCGCCTGCTTCATGGGATCGGCGTTGATCAGGGGTGCGGAAGCTTGATCCGCCTCCCAATGCAGCGGACGCGCGGGAACGCCGAGATCCTTGAAAGCCTGGTCGTAAAATTCGTCCTCGCCTTCGAGGAGCGATTGAAGTCGGCCCAGGAACATGCCCGATTCCGCGCCCTGAATCACGCGATGATCGTAGGTGCACGTCACCGTCATCACCTTGCTGATGCCGAGCGAAATCCGCGTATCCTCCGGCACGCCGCGATATTCCGGCGGATAATCGATAGCGCCCGTGGCGATGATCGCGCCCTGGCCGGACATCAGCCGCGGATTCGATCCCATGGTCCCCACCGTTCCGGGATTGGTCAGAGAAATCGTCGTGCCCTCAAAATCCGAAACCTGAAGTTTGTTGGCGCGCGTGCGGGCGATCAGGTCGTCGTAAGCGGCGACAAACTGCGCGAAATTCATCGACTGGGCGTTCTTGATGTTGGGGACTTTCAGCGATCGCACGCCGTCTTTCCCCGCGACATCCACAGCCACGCCGAGATTCACGTGATCGCGCGTGATCCGGTACGATTCCGAACCCTGTTCGGAAAACGCCTGATTCAACGCCGGAACTTTTTCTACCGCTTTCACAATCGCCCACGCAATCAGGTGCGTGTAGGAGAGCTTGCTTTGACCGGCGGCGGAGCGATGCTGATTAATGACGCGCCGATTCTCGTCGATCACCTTGACCGGCATCACGCGCTGGCTGGTGGCGACCGGAATCGTCAGGCTCGCCGTCATGTTTTCCGCGATACGCAGGGCCGGTCCCCGCAAAGGAACCAGATGCTCGCCGGGCGCGATGTTGGGTGTCGCTTTGGCTAACGCCAGAAGCTGCCGGGGCTCCGGCGGCGGCGCGGGGCGTTCGACGGGCGGTGGTTCGGAATGTCCATTGGATTCAAAAACTTGCGTCCATCCCGCATCCACGGTCTTGCGGTCGTACAGATACTGCTGGTACAGCTCATCTTCCAGCCAGCTATTGACACTAGGGGCTTGAGATTCTGGCATTCAGTGGGTCCACTACCATGTTAACTGATGGCCAAAGCACTGATCTTTTCCGACATTCACAACGACGCGCGGGCGCTGGAGCGGCTGATGGCGATCGAAGCAGACTATTATTTCGCCGCGGGCGATCTGGTGAGCTGGGAGCGAGGTTTGGAGAAGATGGGCGGCATCATGAAGCCGCGCGCCGCACGAGTTTACGTCTTGCCGGGAAACCACGAGTCGGAGAAAGATATCGCGGCGTTCTGCACGCGCCATGGCTTCACAAATTTCCACGGCGCAACTTTGGAGGTAAACGGAACCCACGTCGCCGGCCTCGGCTATTCGAGTCCCACGCCGTTCGACACCCCCGGCGAATACACCGAAGACGAGTTGGCAACGCGCCTGGAAAAATTCGCGGAGTTAAAGCCGCTAGTCCTGATCTGCCACGCCCCGCCGCTCGACACCGCGCTCGACCGGGTCCGTGAAGGCCTCCACGCGGGCAGCCGCGCCGTACGCGAGTTCATAGAAACCCATCACCCCGCCCACTTCTTCTGCGGCCACATTCACGAAGCCGAAGGCGTCATGATCGAAATGGGAACCACCCGGGCCATGAACGTCGGCAAAAGCGGATATTTGCTGACGTTATGAGAGGGCGTCCACCCCTCGTGCACTACGTAGCATGCCGTCACAGAACCGCGAGAGCCAGCGAGCGGGTTCCGCCACCTACCTGATAACGTTCGTTTGTTACGGATCGCACTTGCCCGGGCAAGTTGGCACGGTGGACCGCGATCATAATATTCCTGGTACGCGAACGATACCGGAAGACGAGGTCCGTATAGCACAGAGCTCGAACCTGATGAAGCATCCCATGTACCGCCTCGACGCTTTCCGCCGAGATGTCGTGCTCCAAGGCATGAAAGAAGCCTGTCGGCGACGCGGCTGGGGACTAATCGCAGCGCATGTGCGCATGACTCACACTCATGCCGTCATCCAGGCGGACTGCCCACCGGAAGAGGTGATGGGAAGTCTCAAGGCTTACGCGACTCGCGCATTAAATGAGCAAGGCATCGATGATCGTTCGCAACCCCGTTGGGCGCGGCATGGAAGCACTCGATACTTGTGGACGCGGGAAGCAGTCGAAAACGCCGTGCGCTACGTCGTTAGCCGGCAGGGGGATGAAATGGCGGTTTACTGCTGCGCGTCATGACCCGCTTGCTGGCGCGCGCGGTTCGGTGCACCCAGCGGCGGGGACCGCAGTAGTGGGCCTGATCGCGACGAGCAAAAATACGATCATCGTCGACGCCGACGAAACCACCGCCCAAGGCTTATCCGCCAACGCAAACCCAAATGGAATCGGCGTCGAAAACAAAGTCGCCGCGATCCGCGACGGCCGTTGGACCGACTTGAAAATCGTCAGCCAGATCGGCAGCAAGAGCACCGTCGCATCGTAAGCGTAAACGTGCGGCACAATGAGCAGCGACGCGAGCGCTGTCAGGCAGAACATTTTCCAGACCGGCGCATTTCTCACGGCAAACAGGAAAATCCCAACAATCGCGATCAAAATCGCCGCGATCGCCCAAGGAGCCGTGATGTCCAGGTTCGCCGCGAAGCCCTGGTAGCTGATCATCAGCTCGGGGGACGGAGAAAGATGATCCAGGCTCTTGTTCCGAAGCAGCGCGACGTAGAGTTCCGCGCCGCGCCGGCCGCCCAGCGCGAGGCACACAAGAATCTCAGCCGCGGCCATCGCGCAGAACCCGCCGAGGATCCGCCAGCGGCGCTGGGCCAGCAGCGCGACCGGCCACAGCAGGACCAGATGAAACTTGATCAGCATCAGCGCCAGCGCCGCGCCGCCCGCGAACAGGCGATTCGCTTCCGTTAGTTCGTAAGCCAAGATGAGGAGCGCGAGCAACACCACGCAGTCCTGCCCCGTAGCAATCCCCAAGGGCGGCGGCAGGAATAATGTTCCGAAGACCAGCGCATCCGGCCCGAATCGCCGCCAGCCCCACGCCCAGCACGCGATCAGCAGCAGGCTTTGTAAGGCGATCCAAATCGTGAACGCAATGTTGTAAGGCAACAGCGCGAGTGGAGCAAGAATCACCGCATAGAAAGCCGGGCGCACGAAAGGGACCAGCGATTGAACCTGCGGCACGAAGCGCCGCTCGCGCTCCAGTTGAACGTCGACATCGTGCAGATCGGCGAAGCGCCCGTCGAGCGCCAGGGAAGCTCCCGTATAAATGTTCAGAAAATCGTGAGCCCGGGCCGGCGCCAGCAGGCGGGAGCCGAATGCGACCCACATGGCGCACATCCCAAGCGCGACCACCCACACGAACGCCGGCGGCCTCTTGAATTTGGACATCGCTGGTAAACTTATAGTTTAATGACCCTCGACGAACTGGAAAGAGAGTACGTTACGCTCCGCCAGCAGGCTGAAGCTGTGCGGAGCTATCTTTGACGCGCCCACCCGCCGCGCGCAGCTCGCCAAAATAGAAGAACAGACCAACGCTCCGGACTTCTGGTCGAATCCTGAAAAGAGCCAGAGGCTTATGCAGGAGCGCAAGCGCCTGGAAGAGCAGATCGATCAGGACGCGAACATCTCGTCGCTGACGTCGGATCTCGATACGCTATTCGAGCTCGCCCGCGAAGGTGAAAACGTCAACGGCGATATCGAGCGCGAGATCCGTTCCTTCGGCGGCCACCTGGCAAAGCTCGAAGACAAGATGCTCCTCTCGGGCGAAAATGATGCCCGCAGCGCCATCGTCACCATCCATCCGGGCGCCGGGGGCACCGAAAGTCAGGACTGGGCGGAGATGCTGTTGCGCATGTATCTGCGATGGGCGGAGCGAAATCGCTATGAAGTCGTCGTAACCGACCGCCTGGAGGGTGAAGGCGCGGGAATCAAGTCGGTAACCTTCGAGGTGAACGGTGAAAACGCCTACGGGCTGCTGCAAAGCGAGGTCGGCGTTCACCGCCTGGTCCGCATCTCGCCCTTCGATGCGAATGCGCGCCGGCACACCTCGTTCGCATCCGTCTTCGTCTATCCGCAGATCGACGACGAGATCAAGATCGATATCAAAACCGAAGACCTGCGCGTCGATACCTTCCGTGCGTCCGGCGCCGGCGGCCAGCACGTCAACCGTACCGATTCCGCCATTCGCATGACGCATCTGCCCACCGGCATCGTCGTGCAGTGCCAGAACGAACGCAGTCAACACAAGAATCGCGCTTCGGCGATGAAGCAGCTCCGCGCCAAGCTTTACGAATTCGAGATGGACAAGAAGCGGGCCGAAGATCGCAAGCTGGAGGATTCGAAGCTCGAGATTAACTTCGGCAGCCAGATCCGCAGCTACGTGCTCGCGCCATACCGGTTGATCAAGGATCATCGCACCAAGCTCTCTGTCGGCGACGTCGATCGCGTGCTCGATGGCGATCTGGACTCCCTGATTCACGCCTATCTGGTCTTCCGGAAAACCGGCAAGACCGCTTCCGACGGCAAGGACGAATTGCCCGAATAAATGCGGATTACCCTGGAGCAGGCCGCGGCCCGGATTCGCGAGGGCGGTCTCGTCGCATTTCCCACCGAGACGGTCTACGGACTGGGCGCGAATGCACTGGACGCGTCCGCCGTCGCGAAGATTTTTGCGCTGAAGCGCCGGCCTGCCTCCAGTCCCCTGATCGTGCACGCGGCATCGAAAGAAGCGGCGCGGAAGCTCGTTACTGAATGGCCGGCGAAAGCCGAGGAACTCGCGACCCGCTACTGGCCGGGTCCGCTGACCCTGGTGCTGCCAAAATCCGCGAAAATTCCGGATATCGTCACCGCCGGATTGCCGACCGTCGGAGTCCGCGTGCCCGCCCATCCCATGGCGCGCCAATTGATCGAGGCGGCCGGCCTCCCCATCGCCGCGCCCAGCGCGAATCCGTTTACACATCTCTCGCCGACCACCGCGCAGCATGTGATCGACGAGTTTGGAGACGCCGTCGATGTGCTCGACGGAGGGCCCTCGCAGGTGGGAATTGAATCGACCGTCGTCTCGCTGGCTGGCGGGAAGCTCACGCTGCTCCGCCCCGGGATGATTTCGTTCGGCGAAATCGAGCACGCCGCCGCGCCCGCCGATGAAGCGCATGCGGCCCCCGGCATGCATCCGAAGCATTACAGTCCACGCACGCGATTGCTGTTAGTCGAAACACCCGAATCTCTTCCCGATAGAAGCGGCGCATATTTGTGGTGGAACACCGCCCGCCTCACTTCGCGCAGCGTTAAGATGCCGGCTGATCCGGCTGCGTATGCCGCGCGGGTCTACAGCGTCTTGCACCAGCTCGATCTGGAAGGCTGGCCCTGGATCGCCGTGGAGTCTCCGCCCGACACACCGGAGTGGGCGGCTGTGCTGGACCGCTTGAGACGGGCAAGCGTGTAGCTTGCGCTGAAGAACCCTGGAAGCTTACCCTACCGTCAGTGCTTCAGCCCCTGAAGAGCGGCCCGGAACTCATCCAAGAAATCGATCGCACCATCACCGCGACACCGACTCTGTGGTGGCTCGGCCAAAGCGGATTCATCGTGCGCTTCGCCACCATCACGTTTTATGTCGATCCGTGTCTCTCCACCGCGCCTGGCCGGCGACGGCTAATGGCCGCCCCGCTTCAAGGAAGCGAGATCCGGCACGCCGACATGATTCTGGCGACCCACCAGGGCCATCTGGATGCACCCGCGGTTTCGGAAATGCTGGCCGCGTCGAAGACGGCGAAAATCGTCCTGCCCAAAAGCGCCGCGGATAATGCCCACGCAGCCGGAATCCCGTATGAGCGCATGACCACTACAGACGCGGACCTGCGCATCGAATATTTCAAAGACAATCTGTACGGCCGCGTGTACGCGATCCCGTCGGCGCATCCGCACCTCGACTGGACGGGCACGGGAGGCTATCCCTACCTTGGCTACCTAATCCGCTTCGGCCGCTGGACGGTCTATCACGCCGGAGATTGCGCCCCTTACGAAGGGCTCGCGGAACGTTTGCGCCCCTTCAATGTGAGCGTCGCGCTGCTGCCCATCGGCGGCAAGAACTTTTCGGTCAGCGATGCCGCGCAGCTTGCGGCCGACATCGGAGCCGGCTGGATCGTCCCGATGCACTATGGAACGTTCGGCCCGGACAACGGCGAAGAGAACCGCTTCATCGCGCACATGCTCGGGCAGCGGCCGGAGCTGCAATTCAAAGTATTTCAATGCGGCGAACGCTGGACCGTTCCCGAAGACTAACGCTATCATGAGACTTCCGTGAAGATCGATATCTTCAACCACATTCTTCCCGAGCGTTTTTTCGCGGAGTTTCTTCGCGTCGCGCCCGGCATGAAGGACATGGGCAAACGATCGCGCGACATCCCCATCATGTGCGATTTGGACGCTCGCTTCCGCACTATGGACGAATTCGGCGAATATTGCCAGGTAATTTCATTGGCATCGCCGCCGATTGAAGCATTCGCCGAACCCGGCGTCTCGCCCGTACTCGCCCGGATGGCGAACGACGGCATGGCGGAGCTGGTTGCGAAACATCCGGGTCGGTTCCCGGCATTCGTCGCAGCGCTCCCGATGAACAATCCCAGCGAATCGGAGAAGGAGCTGGACCGCGCGCTGGGCCAGCTCGGCGCCGTCGGCGTGCAGATGTATTCGAACGTTGCCGGAAAGGCGCTTGATGCGCCCGAATTTCTGCCGTTGTTCGATGAACTGGCCAAACGCGACCGTCCCATCTGGTTGCATCCGGCGCGAGGCGGAAATTTTCCGGACTACCTCACCGAAGAGCGCTCGAAATACGAGATCTGGTGGACCTTCGGGTGGCCGTATGAAACCAGCGTCGCGATGGCCCGCCTGGTTTTCTCCGGAATGCTCGACCGCCATCCCGAGTTGAAGATCATCACCCATCACATGGGCGCGATGATCCCGTATTTCGAAGGCCGCGTCGGCTACGGATGGGATCAGATGGGCCGGCGGACGTCGGATGAGGATTACGTGGCGCTGCTCAAGTCCATGAAGAAGCGTCCCTTCGATTACTTCAAAATGTTTTACGCCGATACAGCGCTGTTCGGCGCGGACGCTGCCACCGAGTGCGGTCTCAAGTTTTTCGGAGTGGATCGGGTGCTGTTCGCCTCCGACACTCCCTTCGAGCCGACGCCCGGCCTGTATATCCGCGAGACCATCCGCGTAATCGAGAACCTCGGCCTGACGCCGGAAGACAAAGACCGCATCTATCGTAAGAACGCCGTCCAGTTATTGAAACTCACTTAATTCATGCCTCTTTTCGCAAAGAAACCCCAGGAAACCGCCGCCGTCACGTATATTTCGTACACAGGCGTTGAGAGCCGGATCGACGTTCCCGTCGGCGATTCGGTAATGGAAGGCGCGATCAAGAATAGCGTCGACGGCATCGTCGCCGAATGCGGCGGCGCGTGCATGTGCGGAACCTGCCATGTCTACGTCGACGAGGCGTGGCTCGGCCGTTTGGTCCCCATCCAGGAAGACGAGAACGCCATGCTCGACACCACCGCCTGTCCGCGCCAGCCCAACAGCCGCCTGGGATGTCAGATCCCGGTGAGGAAAGACCTCGACGGCTTGATTGTCCGGACTCCCGAGACGCAGCAATAAATGAGCCCGCGCGTCGTCATCGTGGGAGCCGGGCAAGCGGGCTTTCAGGTAACGGCATCGCTTCGCGCCGACGGCTTCGACGGGTCGATCGCTCTCATCGGCGAAGAGCGCCATTTGCCGTACCAGCGTCCGCCGCTGTCGAAAACCGTGCTTGCCGGAAAACAGCAGATCGACAGCGTCGCATTCCGGCCCGAGCGTTTTTATCACGATCATCATGTGGATCTGATTCTTGGGGAAAGGGTCGCGCGGATCGATCGCGCGAACCAACAGGTCATTCTGTCGAACGGGAGCGGCGTGCCCTACGACACGCTCGTGCTCGCGACAGGAGCCCGCGTTCGCGAGCTTTCCCTTGCCGGCGCGCTCTATCTCAGGGATCGGGATCACGCAGTCAGCCTCAAGCAGCGGCTGGATGCCGCGGAGCACGTAGTGGTCATCGGCGGAGGATTTATCGGCCTCGAAGTCGCGGCAGTCGCTCGTGAGTTGGGTAAGACGGTGACCGTGATCGAAATGCAATCGAGGCTGATGCCGCGCGCGGTCGCGCCGATCCTCTCCGAGTTCTACCGCGAAGCCCACACGGCGCGAGGCGTAAATGTGCTACTCGCCACGGACGCGACGGAAATCCTGCGCGATCGGAAGGTCGATCTGGTGGTCGCTGGCATCGGCGTCGTTCCAAACCTCGAGCTCGCGCGCGACGCAGGTCTTGCGATAGGAAATGGCATTCTGGTCGACGATCACCTGCGTACGAATGACGAACGTATTTTCGCCATCGGCGATTGCGCGGACCACCCCAACCAATTCGCGGGCGGCCGCGCGCGCCTCGAATCGGTTCAGAACGCGGTGGATCAGGCAAAATGCGTGGCCGCGCAAATGGTTGGGAAGCCGGCCGCATATGTGGCCGTGCCGTGGTTCTGGACAGACCAGTTCGATCTGAAGCTGCAAATGTGTGGCCTATCCAACCGCGCAGACCGCGTCGCGGTCCGCGGAACGCTCGAAAATCAGAAATTCTCCGTGTTCTATTTCCACGCAGATCGCCTGATCGCGGTGGATTCGATGAATCGTCCCGCGGACCACATGATCAGCCGCAAACTGCTCGCCGCCGGAACTCATCTGACTCCCGAACAAGCAGCCGACGAAAGCGTCGATTTGAAATCGTTGCTTGCGGAACCCACTCGGTAACGCTCATGGCTCGCGAGGACCCACTCGCTGTCGCTCATGGTTCAGTGCGGCGGCTTGCGTTGCATTGAGGCTTACGCCCGAATACGCGTCGGCACCGAGCCGCGAACACCAGTGAGCGGGTCCAGCAAACGTCCAGAAACGCCCGAACAAGCAGCCTCGCACCCGGTATTGGGGGGTCCGCGTCGCCACCGAACCGCGCACGCCAGTGAGCGGATCCATAAACGCGTGACAATTTAGGTATGGAGAACGAATCGGTCGCCATTATCGGCGCCGGCATCATCGGCAGTTCCATCGCCTGGCGGCTGGCGCAATCGGGCGTGCACGTCACCCTGTTCGACGCCGGAACCCTGGGCGGCGAAACCAGCTCAGCCGGAGCCGGAATGCTCTCCCCCGGCGGAGAGTTCGAAAAGCCCTCCGTCTGGTTCGATCTGGGCACTGAAAGCATGCGCATGTATCCCGCGTTCGTCGACGAACTGCGCACCGCGACCGGCGTCCCCGTCGATTTCCAGATCTGCGGCTGCCGCCAGTTCGTCGAAACAGAATCCGCGCGACGCCGCGCCGAATTCCAGATCCGCGCGGGTGTTCGAGTGGAATTGACGCCCGATGGTCTGTTCTACCCAATGGACGCGTTCGTCGATCCCACCGACGTCGTCCGCGCGCTGCGCGTCGCTTGCAAAGCGCAAGACGTCGCGATCGTCGAACAGCATCCGATCTCTGAAATCGCATCCGAGCAGTATCGGGCCGTCGTGATCGCGTCGGGCGTGTGGTCCACTCAGATCCGAGTCCGGCACCGCGGACAGCCCGTGCCCCTGCCGCCTGTGAAGCCGATCAAGGGCCATCTGATCGGCTTCCAGCTCGCGCCCGGCGCATTGGGCCCGATGCTGCGCCGCGGCCACAGCTACGTGCTTCAGCGCTCGAATGGATTCCTGGTCGCCGGGTCCAACGAAGAAGATATCGGCTTCGATCGCAGCATCGACCCCAAAATCTGCGACGAAATTCATCATCATGCCGCCGAGCTGTTCCCTCCGCTCGCGAACGCGGCCCCCTGCGCCCGATGGATCGGATTGCGTCCCTTTTCCCCCGATGGTCCCCACATCTCGCGCGTCGACGGAACGAACGTCTGGCTCGCGTACGGGCATTTTCGCAATGGCATTCTTCTGGCTCCACTGACCGCGCAGCGCATTGCCGGCGAGATCGCCGCGTTGCCCCGATGAAGACCAACGCCGCGCGGGTGCTCGACTCACTGGGAATTCATTGCGAGCTCCGCGAATACGAAGTCGATCCCGAGGATCTGGCCGCCGAATCGGTGGCGAAGAAAATCGGTCTGCCGCCTGAGCAGGTCTTCAAGACGCTGGTCGTCAGAGGCGACCGGAGCGGCGTGTGCCTCGCCGTCGTCCCCGGCGATTCGGAGGTCAACGAAAAAGCGCTCGCAAAATTGACCGGCGATCGCCGCGTGGAGATGGTTCCCCTGAAGGAAGTCCAGCCGCTCACCGGCTACATTCGCGGAGGCGTAACCGCGCTCGCGGCGAAGCGCGACTTCCCGGTGTACGTCGACGAGACCATTGAGCTGTTTGACCAGATCTCGATTTCCGCCGGAGTTCGCGGCACCCAGATCCTGATCGCGCCGGCCGATTATTTGAGGGCCGTGAACGGCGCGCTGGGCGCGATTGCGCGCGAAAAATCGTAATCGCAGGCGATTCGCGTTACGCTTAAGAAAGCAAGCCTTCCATGCGGCGCAAGCCTGAAATTATGAGTCCGGCCGGTTACTGGCCACAATTGCGCGCCGCCGTGGAAGCCGGCGCGGATGCGGTCTACTTCGGCCTGAAACATTTTTCCGCGCGCGCGAAAGTAGGCTTTTCGCTCGCGGAACTGCCCGAGGTAATGCGCACTCTGCATGGCCGCGGCGTCCGAGGTTACATCACCTTCAACACTCTCGTCTTCGAGCACGAACTCCCGGAAGCAGCCCGGACCATCGCCGCCATCGCGGAAGCCGGCGCGGACGCGATCATCGTGCAGGACTACGGCGTGGTCCGCCTGGCGCGCGAGGTTGTTCCGGACCTGGAACTGCACGCCAGCACCCAGATGAGCATCACCAATTCCGAAGGCGTCCGCTTCGCGCAAAGCCGCGGCGTCCAGCGAGTGACCCTGGCGAGAGAGCTGTCGCTCGACGAGACCCGCCGGATCGTGAGCGACACCGGCTGCGACATCGAAATCTTTGTCCACGGCGCTTTATGCGTGGCCTATTCCGGGCAATGTTCTTCGTCAGAGGCGTGGGGCGGCCGGAGCGCCAACCGCGGGCAGTGCGCCCAGGCCTGCCGTCTGCCGTATCAGATGATGGTCGACGGCCGTCTCGAACCGCTTGCGGATTCCCGATACCTGCTCTCGCCCGGCGACCTCTACGCGCTCGACCAGGTTCCCGAGATCGTCGACATCGGCGTGGCCGCGCTCAAGATCGAAGGCCGATACAAGGACGCCGAGTATGTCGCGCTGACCACGCAAGCATATCGGAAGGCCGTCGACGAGGCATGGGCGGGCAAGGCGTCGGCCATTCCGGCCGAAGAGAAGCTGCGCCTGGAGCAGGCGTATTCGCGCGGCCTCGGCGCGTTCTTCCTGACGGGAACGAATCATCAGGCCGTGGTCAACGGTCGCGCGCCCCGGCATCGCGGCGTGCTGATGGGACGCGTCGCGCGGGTGGATGGCGATCAGGTTTTGCTGACCCCCTCGGACGCACACGAAATTGCTCCGCTGAAAGCCGGCGACGGCGTAGTCTTTGACGCCGCCGATTGGCGCAGTCCGGAGGAAGCGGAAGAAGGCGGACACATCTATCAAGTCTCGTCGCGCGATGGCTGCCTGCAACTGCACTTCGCGAATGGAGCCATCCGATTCGACCGCATTCGCGCAGGCGATCTGCTCTGGCGCACTCACGATCCCGACGTGGATCGCGCGGCACGCCCATTCCTGCAACCAGCCAATCCAGTGTCGCGCCAGCCAGTGGACGTCCACGTAATCGCGCACGAAGGCTCCCCGCTGATCGCCGAATGGACGCTCGCACGCCGCCCGGAAATTCAAGTCACCGTGCAGTCGACCGCGCCTCTCGCCGCTTCCCAAAACCGGGCGATGACAATCGAAAGCTTGCGAGACCAGTTCAGCCGATTGGGGAACACGCCGTATGAGCTCGGAGCCGTCACCGCCGATGTCCAAGGCTCGCCATTCGTGCCGGCCTCGATACTGAATCAGTTGCGCCGCGACGCGGTGGACCAGGTGCAGGCCCTGCAAACTCGACTGCCGGCGATGCGAATCTCGCACATCGCAGTCGACGCGAGGCCGGCGAATC
>Ga0070731_10002275_pt1 | contig 18488 bp, 14 predicted proteins | sample Coa_R1_2_FD_66448 | JGI IMG/M metagenome (GOLD analysis project Ga0070731, IMG submission 66448) | Surface soil microbial communities from Centralia Pennsylvania, which are recovering from an underground coalmine fire - Coalmine... | ecosystem: Environmental > Terrestrial > Soil > Unclassified ... | reverse complement strand
CCGGCAGAAGGCCCGCATCGTGCGCGCGCACGATGCGGGCCTTCTGCCGGCGGGCGACAACGGCACCTACTTCCAATTCTTCCCGCTCGAGCGGGCGCGCGTGTCGGCTTCGTGTCCCGTCGAATTGGGCGGCAAAGCGCTGCGGATGGGACGCGACGTCCTGCCAGACAACACGGTGCTGGCGACCGTCGAGGCGCCGGTCGTGATGGCGTCTGCTGATGCATTGACGGGCGTCGACGTCGCCGGCAAAGCGCTGGTCGTGCGCTATGCGCCGGCGACGCCTCCGCCGGCGCCGCCGCCGCAGCCGCCGAATCAGACGCCCGCGCTGCGGACGTGGATGCGTGGGATTCAACGCAGCGTCGCCTCGCAAAATCCCGCCGCCATCGTGGCGATTGTCCCCGATGAATTTCACGATCAGTGGGATCGCGTCGCCGTGTCGTTTCCGCGCGGCACGTACGGACTCGATCCCGACGGGACCGCCGCGCCGCACGTGACGCCCAAAGGCATGCCGATTCTTTACGTGCGCGAATCGGCGCTCGGCGGTCCGGTCGCGGCCGGCGCGCACCTGGTGGCGACGATGTTCACGGACAACTTTCAGTATCCGTCTGTCAACGTGATCGCGAAGGTGCCGGGCCGGGATCCGGCGTTGGCCAACGAATACGTGCTGTTCAGCGCGCATACGGATCACGACGGCGTGCGGTTTCCCATTGACGGCGACAACATCTGGAACGGCGCCGACGACAACGCGTCGACGGCGGTCGCCATCCTCGCGATCGGACGCGCCGTCTCGGCGTCGCCAGGCCGCCGCACGGCGCTCTTCGTCTGGCACGGCGCCGAGGAGCGTGGGCTCATGGGCTCGCGCTGGTACGTCAAGCATCCGACCGTGCCGTTGACGTCGATTGCGGCCGTGCTCAACGGCGACTTGATCGGCCGAAACGACATCAACACGGCGGCGCTGCTCGGCGCGACGCCACCGCACCGCAATTCGCCCGAACTGGTCGACATCGCGCTCGCCGCCAATGAGGCGGTCACCAAATTCACGATCGACTCCTCGTGGGACGATCCCCAGCATCGCGAGGGTTGGTACTACCGGAGCGATCACCTGCCCTACGCGCGCGCCGGCGTGCCCGCTCTGTTTTTCACGACGCTGCTGCACGTCGATTACCACACGCCGTTCGACAATCCAGATCGGATCGACCTCGCAAAGCTCGCGAAGATGACGCGCTGGATGTACGCCACCGGCCGCACGGTGCTCGAATCCGACAAACGCCCGGCCGTCGATCCGAACTTCAAGCTCGAGCGCTGCCGCGACTCAACGGGGAACTACTGCGGCGGTTGACACGGCCTTCTTTTCTGAAGGGCACGGGCGTTTCTTCTTTGCGTGCTCCGCGTCTTGGGGTGCCGCGGATCCCTTCTTCGTGCTCCTCGTGTGTCCCCAAGGAACCATCGCGGCCCTCGAGCGGTCTAACTCAATAGAAGGGGAGGACCTGGGCGTGCGGTCTCCTGAAGGGGGCACTCGTGCGCGTCATGGTCGATATCGGGTGGACGCTGGCGATCCTGGCCGGCATCACCGGAACCGCGATGGTGGTCTTCGGCATGTTTGATGACTTGGTCATCATGGTGCGATCGGTTCGATCGAAGCGGCGATAGACAAGATCCTCACGACTTCCCGCGCGTCGCGCGCATCCACGCCATCCCGAAACTGATCTATCGTGCTCCATGGATTTACGGATTCATGGACGATTGATCGTGACGTTGGGCGCGTGCCTTGGCGCCGCCGTGGTTGCCGCGCAACCGGCGCCTTCGGCGTCGCCGGCCTTTTCATTCGCCGAGCCCGGGATTTCTCCCGATGGCCGAGAGATCGCCTTCACGTCGGGCGGAAACATCTGGTCGGTGTCGGCCGCCGGGGGCGAGGCCCGGCTGCTAATCGCCGACGGCGCAACCGATCGGCGTCCGCTGTTCTCGCCTGACGGCGGCCGGCTGGCGTTCGTGTCGACGCGTACCGGCGGCGGCGATATCTACATTCTCACCACGGCGACCGGCGACGTCCGTCGGCTGACTTTCGACGACGGCCTCGAGATGCTGGATGGATGGTCGCGCGACGGACGATGGATCTATTTCGAGTCGACGAGCCACGACATCGGCGGCATGAACGACATCTATCGCGTACCGGCCGAGGGCGGCACCCCGATGCCGGTGACCGACGACCGGTACGTCAACGAGTTTCAGGCCGCCCCGTCGCCCGACGGACGCAAGATCGTCTTCGCCGCGCGCGGCATCGCCTCCAATCAATGGTGGCGGAAGGGCAGCAGTCACCTGGATGAATCCGAGTTGTGGTCGCTGGATCTGACGCGGCCCGGCGCCGGAGCGCAGGCGGCCGGCGGCGACACCGGCTATTCCGAAGTTGCGGGGAACGAACACGCGCGCAACGTCTGGCCGATGTGGACTGCCGATGGCGGCGCCCTGTATTTCGTCTCTGACCGTCGTCCGGCCCAAGCGGGCGGTGACTGCCGCCAATGCGAGAACATCTGGCGCCAGGCGCTCGCGCCATCGAGCGCGCCTGCGGCCGTGACGAACTTTCGCGACGGCCGCGTGCTCTGGCCGTCGATCTCGGCCGATGGCAAGACCATCGCCTTCGAGCGAAACTTCGCGATCTGGACCGTCGATACGGGATCTCGCCAGGCGCGTCAAGTCGCCATCACGCGCCGCGGCGGCGTCGCGGGCCCGGCGCCCGAGCGGCTGCGGCAGAGCAATCGCTTCGAGGATCTCGCCCTGTCGCCTGACGGCAAGAAAGTTGCGTTCGTCGCGCGCGGCGACGTGTTCGCGGCATCCGCGAAAGACGCCGGCGACGCGGCGCGCGTCACCCATACGCCGGCGCTCGAATCGCAGCCGGCCTGGTCGCCCGACAGCCGCACGCTCGCGTACGTGTCGGCCCGCGGCGATGGACAGCAGCTCTATCTTTACGATTTTGCCGCGTCGCGGGAACGCGCGCTGACGTCCGGATCCGCGACCGATCTGTCCCCCGTGTTTTCGCCGGACGGATCGCACCTCGCGTTTCTCCGCAATCGCAAGGAACTGCACGTCCTCGACATTGGATCCGGCGCCGATCGCGTGATGGCCACGGCGATCTTCGCCGACACGATCAGTTCGCCAACGCCGGTCTGGTCACCGAACGGCAAGTGGATCGCGGCGTTCACGATCGGCGCGAAGTCGTTCATCAACGTCAGCCTCGTCTCGGTTGACACGCCGGGTCCTCCGCGTCCGGTCAGCTTTCTGGCCAACACGCTCGCGGGCAGCATCGCGTGGAGTCCCGACGGCACGTACCTGCTCTTCGACACCGGCCAACGCACCGAGCCCGGCCAAATCGCCCGCGTCGACCTCACGCCGCGCACTCCAAGATTCCGCGAAGACCTCTTCCGCGACTTATTCAACTCACCGCCGCCGAACCCGTCGAACCCGCCGAACCCGCCGAACCCGCCGAACCCGTCGAACCCCGTGAACCCCGTGAACCCGTTGAACCCCCTGAACCCGCTGAACCCGCTGAACAACGTCGAACCCGTTCTCGCCTCCATCCGCGATCGCCTCTCTCTTCTTCCACTCGGCCTCGACGCCGGTGACGCCATCATCAGTCCCGACGGCAAGACGGCCGTCGTCATCGCGGCCGCGGCCGGTCAGACGAATCTCTACGCGTACTCGCTCGACGATCTCGCCGTCGAGCGGCCCGTCGCTCGCCAGTTGACGACGACGAACGGCGCGAAGCGCGACCCACATTTCAGCCCTGACGGCAAAGAGGTGTATTACCTCGATGACGGACGCATCGACATCGTCTCGGTCGAGCGCCGCGAATCGCGGCCGCTGGCCGTGACGGCGGAGTTGACCGTTGATTTCTCGACCGAGAAGACGGTGATTTTCGATCAGGCCTGGCGCCTGCTCGCCGACAACTTCTTCGACGCCGGATTCAACGGCGTGGACTGGAACGCGTCGCGCACGACCTACGGCGCGCGCGTCGCGGCCGCGGCGACGCCGGACGAGATGCGGCGGGTGATGAGCCTGATGATCGGCGATCTGAACGCCTCGCACATGGGCGTCGCGGCCCCTGGCGGACCACCGCCGGTCGTCGGCCGGCTCGGTCTTCGCTTCGATCGCGACGAGTACGAACGATCGGGCCGGCTGCGAATCACCGAGATCATTCCGCTCGGGCCGGCGGCGCTGGTGCGCGATCTCGCGGTGGGCGACGTCCTCGCCGCGGTCGACGGCAAGCCGATCGGCGCCGGCGTCAGTCTCGACGATCTGCTCACGAACACGATCGATCGGCGCGTCGTCCTGACCGTGGCGCGCGACGCCGGCGCGCCGCGCGAGGTCGTCATCCGGCCGACGAACCAGGCGACCGAGAAGAGCTTGATCTACCGCGACTGGGTCGAGCGCAACCGGGAATACGTGCTCAAGAAAAGCGGCGGACGCTTTGGATACGTCCACATGATCAACATGAGCGCCGCGGCGCTCGATCAGCTCCAGATCGATCTCGACGCCGAGAATCACATTCGCGACGGCGTCGTCATCGACCTGCGCAACAATACCGGCGGATTCGTCAACGCGTACGCGATCGACATCTTCGCGCGCCAGCCGTACCTGCGGATGTCGACTCGCGCGCAGCCCGAAGCGCCCGCGCGGTCCGTGCTGGGGCAGCGGGCTCTCGAATCGCCAACCGTCCTCGTCGTCAATCAGCACTCGTTGTCGGATGCGGAAGACTTCACCGAGGGCTATCGCGCGCTGAAACTCGGGCCGATCGTCGGCGAACCGACGGCCGGCTGGATCATCTACACGTGGGACACGACGCTCGTGGACGGCACGACGCTCAGACTGCCGCGGATGCGCGTGAAAGCGTCCGATTCGAGCGACATGGAAAATCACCCGCGACCCGTCGACGTCGAAGTGACGCGCCCGATCGGCGAATCGCTCACCGGCACCGATTCTCAGCTGGACGAAGCGATACGGACGTTACTGAAGAGGCTGGGAAGGGCGGAGTGACAAATCAACTTGGAACTTAGAACTGGGAACTCAGAACGGATGAACGCACTTACGCGGGCTGGCTATTTTTAGCGAAAGTCGACCAGCGTCAGTCCGTTCGTCCGTTCTAACTTCAGAGTTCCAAGTTCTAAGTTGACGAAGGGTTGAGTTGTCTAGCCTCCAGCCACCTTCGGTATCGTCACTTGTTGCCTCGCTCTGACTGTGAGGCCTTTCGGATCGACTTTGACGCGGATGAAGTGGATGCGGCCGTCGCGGTCGGTCGACTCGGGCTGGACGCCGAGCAGGTAGTATGCCGACGTCTCCTTCAACACGCGATCGAACGCGATGTCGCCTGAACCGGCGGCGATTCGGATGTATTCACCGCCGGTCTCGCCGGCGATTCGCTGCAGGCCGAGCGCCTGGAGATCGCCGTCGCGCACTTGCGACAGATACCGATCGGTGGCTCGCACGGCCGGCTTGTCGCCGGTGGCCGATCCCACCGTCTGGTCTGTGTCTCGAGGATTCTGCGTTCTGACCGACGGCGCCGACGCCGAGTACGTGTCGAGATAGCTGTTGTCGATGTGCAGCACATACAACGTCGCATCGGCCGCGGCGGCGTACTTGCCGGCGGTCTGAATCAATCCAGCGACGTCGGGCTGCGCTCCGACGCGATCCGACGTGAACAGTCCGCCGCTGAGATACACGACCGTCTTCGGCCCCGAGAACTGCGTCAACGTGCGCAGCAGCTGGCGCAGGCCGTAGTAGCTGCCCTCCGACTGGGATTGCGCGAACGCCGCGCGTCCGTCGGCTTCGGCACGCAGGCGGATACCGCAGTTGGTGTCGAAGGTGCGCAGCGCGTCGCCGCATTCGCGGTCGATGACCTGCGCGAACACGCGTCCGTCGCCGGCGGTGATGTCGGCGATCTCCGAGGGCGAAATCGAGAACTCGCCGTTGAACGGCTCCGCCAAGCCCTGCATGTGATCGAGCGAGAGGTCGATGGTGTGATGGAAATGCGTCAGATCGAGCCGCGGCGATCCGAACGGATACGCGTAGAGGCCGACGACGTCGTCGGGCTGCAGCCGCGCGAGAAAGCGCTTGGCCGTCTGAATCACCGCCGGCAGCGCGCTGCTCTTGAAGCTCATCTCGTCGACGGCGAGGATGAAGACGCGGCCGCGCACCTCGGGCACGTCGCCCTGAATGAAATCCAGATCGTTGAGCGTCTTGGGAAAGACGTTCATCGGCGAGCGCAGAGGATACTGGATCAGGCTCGCCGACAGCACGCGGCGGACCTGGCCGTTGATCCAGGCGTGAAAATCCTTCGTCGTGAGCGTGCCGATCGGACCGCCGTCGCCGCTGAGCACCTGCGTGTTGACGGCCACGACCTCGACCGTCGAACGGAAGGTCGGCTGCTGGCGCGCAAGCAGCAATCCCGACAGCACGGCCGCGATCGGAATCCAGACGAACCGCGCGCGCATGATCTACCGTCCGTCTCTCGGGATCGCCACTTGTTGCCGGGCCCGCACGACCGCGTTCTTGACGTCGACCGCCTTCACGCGAATGAAGTGCACGCGGCCGTCGCGATCGATTGGCTCGGGCTGGACGCCGAGCAGGTAATACGCCGACGTCTCCTTGAGCACGCGGTTGAAGAACGTTTCCCCCGTGCCCGCCGTGACGTGGAAGTATTCGCCACCGGCTTCGGCCGCCACACGCTCGAGGCCGAACGCGCTGAGCTGGCCGTCGCGCTGCTGGCTGCTGTACATGTTGCTCTGCCGATCCTGGCATTCGCCGGACTTGGTCGGCGGCGCATTCGCCGAGTACGTCTCGAAAAAGCTGTTGTCCATGTGCAGGGCGTAGACGGTGGCGTCGGCGGCGGCGGCGTACTTGCCGGCCACGGCCATCATGCTCTGAACGTCCGGCCGTCCGCCCACGCGGTCGGCCGTCGTCAGGCCGGCGCTGAGCAGCATCACGGTTTTCGGGCCGCTGATCGACGCCAGATGCTGCAGCAGGTCGCGCAGCCCCGAGAAGCTCTCGGCGGACTGCGTCTCGAGATAGCTCACGTACGCGTCGGCCTCGGCGCGCAGACGGTGCGGACAGTTGTTGTCGATCACGGTGCAGACGTTCTTCACCATCACCATGCACTCGCGCTGGTTGACGCTGTTGAACGCGAAGCTGTCGTTGGCCGCGATGTCGATCGCCTCCGACGGCGTCATGATGAACTCGCCGACGTAGTTCTGACGCAGGCCCTGCAAGCGGTTGAGCGCGACGCCGACCGCGGTGTGGTAATGCGTCAAGTCGAGACGCGCGGGGCCGAACGGGTAGGCGTAGAGGCCGATGACGTCCTCGGCCGGAAGTTCGGCGAGAAACTTCTTCGCCGTCTGAATCACCGACGGCAAGGCCTGCGTCGAGAAGCTCATCTCGTCGACGACGAGGACGATGACGCGTCCGCGAATTTCAGGCACGTCGGTTCGCACCTGTTCAGGCTCGTTGAAAAACGACGGGACGAGGCTGCGCGGCTGCTCGAGCGGATACTGGACGCGATCGGCCGAGACCACTTTGCGGGGCTGGCCGTTGATCCAGACCTGAAAATTCTTCGACGCCAGGTTGTCGATTGGCTGTCCGTCGTGGTCGACGACTTGCGTGTCGACGGCCACCAGCTCGACGCCGGATCGAAATGTCACCTGCTGCGCGAGCATCGCGACGGGAAGCACAGCCGCGGCGGCAGCCGTCCAGAGCACGGTGCGGGATGAAGGGCCTCTCATGAATCGCTACTTTCCGTCGGTCTTCGGGATGGTGACCTGCGAGCGGAAGCGCACCGTCGCGTTTTTCACGTCGGTCGTCTTCACGCGGATGAAGTGGGTGCGGCCGTCGCGGTCGATCTGTTCCGGCTGAACGCCCAGCACGTAGTAGGCGGAGGTTTCTTTCAGCACGCGGTTGAAGAAGGAATCGCCGTTACCGGCCGTGATACGGAAGTATTCGCCGCCCGCCTGGCCCGCAATCCGCTCCAGGCCCACCGCGCTCAACTGCTCGTCGCGCGGCTGCGTCGTAGACGCATTGACCAAGCCTGTCTGGCACGGGTTATAGGTGTTTCTCGCCCCGTTGGCCGAGAACGTGTTGAGGAAATTGCCGTCGAAATGCATCACGTACACCATCGCGTTCGCGGCGGCGGCGAGTTCGCCGGTGGCCGACATGATGCCGCTGATATCCGGACGCCCGCCCGCGCGGTCCGCCGTCGTCAATCCGGCGCTGACCAGCACGACGACTTTCGGTCCCGAGATGGCCTTGAGGCCCTGCAACAGCGTCCGCATTCCGTTGAAGCTCTCAGAGGCCGCTGATTCCAATTCGCCGACGGCGCCATTCGCCTGCGCCTTGAGCCGCAGTGCGCACTGGCTGCCCATGTTGGGCGGCAGTCCGCTGTCGCGGTCGACGCAGCCGTTGCCGCTGCTCTGGGCGTCGTTGCGGGAGATCCCGGTGGCTGCCGATACGGCCCCGACGTTGCTCACCAAACACTCCCGCTGATACGCCGATTGCAGCGCGCTGGAGTCGTTCGACGCGATGTCGACGATCTCGGACGGACTGAGAAACAAATCGCCGCCGCCCATGCCGCCGACGTCGGAGGTCTTCATGCCCTGCACGCGGCTCAGCTGCACGCTGATCTGGTTGTGATAGTGCGTGAGGTCGATGCGGCCGCTGCCGAATGGATACGGGAACGCGGCGACGATGTCTTCGGGCGCGAGCGTGCCGAGAAACCGCTTCACGGTCTGCAGCACGTCGGGCAGCGCCTGAAACGAGAAGCTCATCTCGTCGATCGCCAGCACGATCACGCGGCCGTTGACCGGCGGCAGGTCGGTCCGCTCGACGCCCGGGGTGTCGACGGGCGCGTCGATCAGGTTTCGCGGCGTCTGCAGTGGATACTGAATCAAGTCGGCCGACACGACCTTGCGCGGCTGCCCGTTGATCCAGACTTCAAACTTGTCGACGCCCAGGTTGGAAATGGGCGCGCCGTCGCGATCGATCACTTGCGTGTCGACCGCAACCAGATCGACGCCCGACCGGAAGGTCACTTGCTGCGGCGTCGCGGTGGTCGAGAATCGCAGCCCGCTGGCCACGATACACAGCGTGACAAAGGCCACGCCGAGCGCTTGTCCTCGTCGTCTCGATAGAACTCCCATACGCCACCCCATCCAACGGCGGCCCAGGCAGGCGCCGGTTTCTGGCAGACTTGGCAACGAACCCCCATGATACGGCGGGTCGTCGGGCATCGCCATCGAATAATGCCAATCTCACGCCAGTGGGAAGGCCGTGATTTGGCTGGCTTACGCGGCCTGATACAAGGTGTGGCTAACCGCCGTTGGTCCCTCTGGGAATCGTCACTTCCTTGCGAGCACGCAGCGACGCGCCCTTCACGCCGACGGTTTGGACCCGGATGAAATGCGCGCGCCCGTCGCGGTCGACCGGCTCCGGCTGCACGCCGAGCAGATAGTAGGCCGACGTCTCGGTCAGGACGCGATTGAGCGCAATTTCACCCGTGCCGGCCTGAATCCGAATGTAGTCGCCGCCGGCTTCGGCCGCGACGCGCTGCAGACCGTACGACTCCAAATCCGCGTCGCGCGACTCGTGCGTGATGCCGTTGGACATCCGCGATTGACAGGGGTTGACCTGCATCGCCGCCGCCGAGGCGGCGCCTGCGTCGGTGAAATGCGTATCGAAGTGCAGGACGTACAGCGAGGCGTCGGCCGCTGCGGCGAGTTTGCCGGCCTGAGTCATCATGCCTTGCACGTCCGGTCGTCCGCCCGCGCGATCCGAGGCCGTGAGGCCGGCGCTGATCAACACGACCGTCTTGGGTCCGGACAGGACCGGCAGACTTTGCAGGAGATCGCGCAGGCCGGCGAAACTGATCGCCGAGACCGATTCCATCGTGCCGACGAACTCGTCTGCGATGGCCTTGATTCGGCGGCTGCACGACCCTTGTGCGCCTCCGCTCGCCACGGTGCCGGAGTCCTTGTCGAAACACTGGCCTTTCGAGGGAACCAGACACTCGCGTTCGTAGACTGCCGATTCCACTGAGGAATCGTTCGCGAAGATGTCGATCGCTTCCGACGTGGTCAGTGAGAACTCGCTCGTCGGCATCGTCGGCCGGAGTCCTTGAATTTTTCCGAGCTGCACGCCCGCGGCCGTGTGGAAATGCGTGAGGTCGACCCGGCCAGTGCCAAACGGATACGGATACGTCGCGACGACGTCGTCAGGCGGCAGCGATGCGATGAACTTGCGAATCGTCTGATTGACCGCCGGCAGCGCCTGCGCGGTGAAGCTCATCTCGTCGATGGCGATGACGATGACGCGGCCCGTGATTTGCGGGACGTCGGAACGCAGGATCACGTTGGGCGCGTCCGGGCCGAGCTGCGTGATCGATCGCGCTGAGGCGAGGGGGTATTCGACGTGATCGGCCGACACGACCTTGCGTTCCTGGCCGTTGATCCACACGTGAAAGTTGTTGGCCGCCAGGTTGCCGATGGGATGTCCGTCGCGATCGACGACCTGGACGTCGACCGCCACCAGGTCAACGCCCGAGCGGAAGACCGACTGTTGCGAGTCGGCCGTCGTCGAGAATCGCGGCCCGGCCGCCAGCAGACACGCGACAAGGGCCGTTACGCTGAGCAGGCGCCTGCTGCGCGCGCCATCGATTGTCATATCTCCGTCCGTTCCGCGCGCGGAGACCAGGCAGTCTCGCGCGCCTGCAGCCTCTGGCCAGGCAAGATCATGATACGACTGATCGGCGGGACATGGAGACCGCCCGCGAATGGAGTCTTCCCGACTGCCGGCGTCATCTCATCCGGGCCGCGTGATCCTGCAGGTCGCCGACCTGACGCGCTCGATCGACTATTACGAGCGCGTGATTGGATTCCAGGCCGTCGCGAGAGACGGCCGACGCGCCGTGCTCGGTCCGCACGGTTCGCCACGGCCGCTGCTCGAGCTGCAGGAGCTGCGCGGCGCGCGGCCTGTTCCACATCGCGGCCGCCTCGGGCTGTACCACTTCGCGATTCTCGTGCCGGATCGCGCGGCGCTTGGGCGGTTTCTCGCGCATCTGGCGGCGCATCGCATCGCGCCCGGCATGTCGGACCACCTGGTCAGCGAGGCGCTCTATCTTTCAGATCCTGACGGGCTTGGCATCGAAGTCTACGCCGACCGGCCGCGCGACACCTGGCGGTTCGCGAACGGTCAAGTCGCCATGGCGGCCAATCCGCTCGATGCCGACGCCGTGATCCGCGCGGGACGGGGCGAGCCGTGGACCGGCATGCCGGATCGCACCGTCATTGGCCACGTGCATCTTTTCGTCGCCGATCTCGACAAGGCGTCGGCGTTTTATCACGGTGGGATTGGATTCGATCGCATGGTGTGGAGTTATCCCGGCGCGCTGTTTCTCTCGGCCGGCGGCTATCACCATCATCTGGGCGTGAACACCTGGGCCGCGCAGGCGCCGGTTGCGGCGGCCGATGATGCACGCCTGCTCGAGTGGGAGCTTGTCGTCGGCGCCGAGTCGACAGTCCACGCGATCGCCGCGCGCCTGGCTGCGAGCGGAACCGAGTACGAGATCGAGAACGGTGTTCTTCGGGCGCGCGACCCGTGGGGAACGACGACGGCGATACTTGCAACTGAGAACTTGGAACTTTGAACTGTGAACGGTGGAGTGCGCTGGCGTTTGTCTACGTTGTTCAAATCTTCAAGAAGTTGGCACGCAACAGGTTCATCCGTTCTGAGTTCACAGTTCGAAGTTCAAAGTTAACCGGGTTCTTTGTACCGCCGACCCGCTTCCGTTATCTCGCGTCGAATGTCGTCGACAAGCGAGGCTGGAGCCGTCACGCGTACGCTGGCGCCGCATCCGAGAATCCACGTCTTCAGCGCCCAGTCGTTCGACACGTGCAGGCGCATGTGAATGCCGCCGCCCGGGCGATCTTCGATCACTTGAGAGTCGTGCCAGACCCGTCCCCGAACGTAGGGCGCGAGGCGCGCGTCGAATTCAAGGTCGATCGCTTCCGGCTCGCCCGAGAAGACGCCCAGCGACGCGCCGAACAGATCCGCCGGCAGCTCCCTCGTCTTCTTGAACACATCGTCGGTCACGCTGAGGCGCTCGATTCGATCGGCGGCAAACGTCCGGAACTCGTCGTACGCCGGCACCCACGCGACGAGGTAGACGCCGCCGTGCGCGAGCGCCAGGCGATACGGCTGGACGGTGTATGACTTCGCGCGATTGCTTGCCGCCGAAAAATAGCGCATCACGATGACGTGCCGGTCGCGGGCCGCGTCAAACACGCGCCGCGTCATGTCGAGCAGCCGATCGGATTCCGGCCGCGATCGAGGGCCCGCCTTCGCGGACAACACCTGCGGCAGCGTCGACAGGAATTCGCGCAGCCTCGGATTGAGCGCGCTCTCGATCTTGTCGAAGGCCGCCGTCAGTTCGTCGGCCAGGGGCCAGCCGCCGATCGACAGGACGACGGAGCGGCTGAGATAGAGCGCCGCGACATCGGTGACCGACAGGCCTTCCTGCACGGATCGAAACGGCTGCGTCTCGAGTTTCCAGCGCTTGGTCTCGTTCTCTTCGCCCTCGTCATAGACGGCGAATCCAGCTTCCTGCAGCGCCTGCAAGTCCCGCCGGATCGTCCGGGTCGAGACGCGCACCTTGTCTGCCAGCTCGTGGATGGTCACGCCGGCCCGCCGCGCCTCGATCTCACGAAGGATCTGCCACTGCCGTATGACTTCGGCGTTTCGCATTGTCGGCTCAGATTATCGGTTGGCCGGTGTCACGCGAACGTAGCCGATAGTCGCTCCGAATGTGCCCAAGAGTGCCCAGAACTTCACTTCCTATGGTCATTCGACCCATCCCCGCTTTCCAAATCTCGAAAACAGCCCGTTCTGCCGTGTGACCTTCCTTGTCACATGCTTTGCATACCTTGGTCAGAGACGGAGCTGACCATGACTTCCAGAGAGCATTTTGATGGAACCGCCGCCCGCCAACTCGACTTCGATCAATTCGACCCCGAAGCACCGGCCGAGCGCCGCCGGGCCGAACGTCGCCCGGGCCCGTCGCTCCGAGTGCTGCAAAAAGACGTCTACGCCGAGCTCACTCGCCGCCGGCGGAGAGCGCAGATCGCCGCGAGAAAGTGGATCGAGTGAGCTGAGTGAAGATTCGTCAACTTAGAACTTGGAATTCTGAACTGTGAACGGGCGAACATTCTGGCGACTGCCATCAGTCGGAGTTCAGCATTGATGAATTGATGAAATGTTGGCCCGCGTCAGAGTGTTCGACCGTTCTGAGTTCTCACTTCTAAGTTCTACGTTGACTTCGCAAGTGTCCTTGTCACCTCATTCCGCAGGTTTTCCATCGTCGCCGCATAGTCCGTTCCTTCGACAAAAATCGGCTCCCCAAAACTGATTGTGACCGGTCCGGATCGGCCGGGCAGTAACTGGCGCCACTGAAAGCCGCGGGCGCGCGGCCAAAGCGGGTAGACGCCGGAGATGGCGACCGGCACGAGCGGCGCCTGAAGATGCGAGCCGAGAATCGCGGCGCCTTTTCTGAATTTCTTGACGTCGCCATCGATGGTGCGCTCGCCTTCAGGGAAGAGAATCAGCACCTTCTTCAGTCGAAGTCCCGCCGCGCCCGCTTTCATCGCGCTCACCAGGTTCGAATCGGGATCGACGGGGACGATGTTCAGCGCTCGGGCCGCGCGTGCCATCAGCGGCGACTCGAAGTATTCGGCGGCGCCGACAAAAAATAGGCTGCGAACGATCGAGAAGGGGAGCGCTGCGGTCAGGAAGAAACCGTCCAGGTGGGATTGATGATTGGGGCACAAGATGAACGGCCCGGCCGCTGGCAGATGGTCGCGGCCTGTGACGCGAAATCCCAGGATCAACCTCGCCAACAGCGCTCCCGCGCGGACGATGACGAGACAGGTAACGGCGACGAGGGTTTTCGATCGGCTCAGGTTGGACTCGACCGAAAGATCCGGCGGGTCGTTCAAAATGTCCGTCCATGCCTGATCGGACTGCGCCGCTGCTTGCGCGGGCGTGGTGGACTCGGTCGCCTCCGGCGCGCGGTCGGCTGCCGACACCGCTTCGATCAATTGGCGCAGCGTGAAAATCGTCGCGCGTGCGGCTGGCGCGACGCGACGTCCCGCCCGGCGCTCGAGCGCCGCGAGCAGCTCGACGCGCTCCATCGAGTCGAGGCCGAGATCCAACTCGAGGTTGGCATCCGGCCGCAGATCCGATCGTCGCAGATGCGCAGCGGCCGCGTCGATCGAGTCCTGGTGATCGGGAAGATGCAGCCAGTCGATTTCCGGCGGCGTGAGCGCACGGGTCGCCGCGGTCTTCTCGGCCGCGCGCTCGTGGACACGCCGCTCGATCTCATGCCGCCGCAGCTTGCCGGTCGTCGTCCGCGGCAGCGGCTCGAGCGAGATGTCGTAGCTCAGGATGCGCTTGTGCGCCGGCAGCGATGCCGACGCCGTCTCGATCTCGAAGCGAATCAAGTCGCCGACGTTGACGACGCCACGCGCGCGCAGCGTCTGTTCGTTGGGCACGATCACGGCGTGCAGGCGCTCGGCCGCCGGTTCGCCCGGCCGCGCGTAGCCCAGCACGCACAGCTCCTGAATGACGGGCGACTGCCGGTAGTGCGCTTCGATCTCTTCGGGATAGAGATTCTTGCCCGAGCTGAGGACGATGATCTCTTTCAGCCGCCCGGTGATGTAGAGACGGCCGTCGGCGTCGAGGCGTCCGAGGTCGCCGGTGTGCAGCCATCCGTCGGCGTCGATCGCCTCGCGCGTCGCGTCCTCACGCCGAAAATACTCGCGCATGACGATCGGCCCGCGGATCAGGATCTCGCCGTCAGCGCGCGACCCCGGAGGTTCACGCTGAGACGAGGAGCGTTCGGGGACGGGTCTTGCTCGCGCAAGCGAGACCCGTCCCCGCTCTTCGTCTGAGCCTGAACCTCCGGGGTCGATCTTGATCTCCACACCCGGAAACGGCTGACCGACCGAGGTGGTGAATCGGTCGGTGGGCCGGACAATCGTGGCGCCGCCGGACGTTTCGGTCAGGCCGTAGGCGTTGAGCAGCGTGAAGCCGAGCGCGTAGAGATCGCGGCCGATCGCCGGGTCGAATCTCGATCCGCCCGTGATGAGCAATCGCATCGAGGCGCCGAGCTGTTGATGCACGCGCGCGAACCAGCGGCGGCCGGGATTCCAGCCGAACGACTCGCGTAGCCGACGATTAACCGCCAGCAGCGCGCGAAAGATCCGCGCGGCCATCGCGCCTCGCCGCGCGACTTCGGACGTCACGCGCTGGTGAATCAGATAAAAGAACTGCGGCACGCACGCGAAGATCGTGATGCCGCGCGTTTGCAGCGCGTCGAGGAGCGTCGCCGAACTGACCGTCTCGAGAAACACCACGCGCGCGCCGGCGGCCAGCGGCAGCAGCAGATTCGCCATCTGCGCGAGCGCGTGAAAGAGCGGCAGCACGCCGAGCACCGCGTCCGCTTCGGTGACATGGACCACGGCAAAGGCGGCCTCACGCTCGGCGTCGAGATTCGCATGCGTGAGGACGACGCCTTTGGGATCGGCCGTCGTGCCGGAGGTGTACAGAATGACAGCAGGGAATGAAGGACACGAAGGTGTCTGAAGATTGGTTTCGAAGGGCACGAAGATCGGCGGCGGGGTGGCCCCGGCCCCGATCTCAGCCGGACCTGGGATCCCTCGAGACGAGCCTGTGAGCAAGACGAGCTGCGGGGCGCCGCCGGCGATCGCGGAGACGGCGTCGCGCGCCGTGTCGAGATAGCGCGGCGTCGTGAAGAGCACACGCGCGCCGCAATGCTCGACGATCGTGCGCACCTGCCCGGCCTTGTAGGCCGTGTCGAGCGGCACGGCGACGGCGCCAATCCAGAGCGTGCCGAGATATGCGGCAATCCACTGCGCGTCGTTGTCCGCAAGAATCGCGGCCCGATCGCCCGGCGCGACGCCCGTGCCCGCGAGCCAGGCCGCATACTCCCCGGCCCGCGCGATCAACGCGGCATACATCATCGTCTCGACGCCGTCCGCGCGCAGTTTTTCGATGGCCGGCCGATCCGGAAATCGCCGCGCCGCGTCGGCGATGCGGGCGCAGAAGTTGAATGAGGGCACCGGTATCAAAATTATGGCAGGTACGACGGGTACGCGGGTACGACGGGTACGCAAGGTACGACGGGTACGTCAGGTACGGCGGGTACGATGAATGACTGGGATAAGATGACCGGCAGGAGTTGTGTGATGCGAAAACTGCTGTGGATCTTGGCCGCCGGCGCAAGCCTGACGGTCGTCGCAGCCGCTCGCCAGCCGGCTCCGTTGGAACCGAAGCTGAAAGTCGGGGATCAGGCGCCGGACTTTTCACTGCCCGGCACGGACGGCAAGACGCACAAGCTGTCCGACTACAAGGGCACGACCGTGATCCTCGCGTGGTTTCCAGCGGCGTTTACAGGTGGTTGAACGGCCGAATGCAGGTCGCTCCGTGCGAGCGGCGAGACGATAAAGAAATACGACGTGGCGTACTTCATGGTCAGCACCGATACGCCGGAGAAGAACAAGGCGTTCGCGGATCAGGAGCAAGCCGACTTTCCGATGTTGTCCGATCCCGGCATGAAGGTCGCCGACGCCTACGGCGTGCTGCGACCACCGAATCCGGCGACGCCCGATGCGCACCGGAATGCCGCCCGATGGATGTTCTTCATCGGACCCGACGGCAAGATCCTCTGGATCGAAACGAAGGGCCACACAGCAGACGCCGGCGAGTTTCTTTCAGCGAAGCTGGAAGAATTGAAGATCAAGAAGAAATAACGGCGCGCGCGAGTCTTTCGCGCCGCATGTTGGCGCGAAGGAGCAGAAGACGATGAAGCGAGTAGTGGTTTCGATGATGTTCACGGCGCTGGCGGCCGCGGCCGCCAGCGCATTTCAAGGCGCGCAGTCCGGAACGATGGCGCCGGCCGCGACCATTTTGAACGTCGGCGACAAGGCGCCGGACTTTTCGCTGCCCGGCACCGACGGCAAGACGCACAACTTGTCGGAGTACAAGGGCACGGAAGTTGTGCTCGCGTGGTACCCGGCGGCGATGACCAGCGGCTGCACGCTGGAATGCCGATCGATTCGCGACAACTCCGAGACAATCACCAAGTTCAAGGTCGCGTATTTCATGGCGAGCGTCGATACGCAGGACAAGAACAAGCAGTTCGCCGATCAGGAGAAAGTGAACTTCCCGATGCTGTCCGACACCGACAAGAAGGTCGCGATGGCCTACGGCGTCGTGCCGCAGTCAGGCGCCGGCGTCGCGAAGCGCTGGACGTTCTACATCGGACCTGACGGCAAGATCCAGTTCATCGACAAGAACGTCAACCCCAACGTCAAGACCGCCGGCGCCGATCTCGCCTCGAAGCTGACCGAGTTGGGCGTCAAACAAAAATAACGAAACGGCCTCCGAGGTCGTTTCATCTGCACATGTCCGATCCCATCACGCACTATAAGTCCTGGTTTGCCGAGGCGGCCGCTGCCGGCGGGATGGACCCCAAAGCCGCGTGCCTGGCGACCGTCAACGAGCAGGGCCGCCCGTCGAACCGGATGGTGCTGATTCAGTACTGCGACGAGCGCGGCTTCGCGTTCTTCACCAACCTCGGCAGTCCGAAAGCGCGGGACCTCGCGATGAATCAGGCCGCGAGCCTCTGCGTCTTCTGGCCGATGATCGAGCGCCAGATTCGAATCGACGGCGACACGATGCGCGTGCCCGACGCGGAGGCCGACGCCTATTTCGCCTCGCGTCCGCGCGAGAGCCAGATCGGCGCGTGGGCCTCCCGGCAAAGCGAGACGCTGCCGTCGCGTGACGCCCTCGAAGATCGCCTGAAACAGGTCGAAGCGAAATTCGCCGGCGGCGCGGTGTCGCGGCCGCCCTTCTGGTCCGGGTTTCGACTCGTGCCGTCGCAGGTCGAGTTCTGGTCGGGCAAACCCGGACGGTTACATCACCGCGAGCTGTTCGCACGCCACGGCGGCGGCTGGACGAAGCGACTCTTGTACCCCTAGGACGCACATCGATGAACGGTGACCGGTAATTGATGAACGAAGAATCGATGATGGCCAATCGACGAACGATGGCAGATTGCGAATTGCAGATTGACAATCGCAAATTGCAGGTCGCAAATTGCAGATTGACGATCGCAGATTGTCGATTGTCGATCGATCATCGATTGTCGATTTCCGATTCTTCGTTCATCAATTACCGATTTCCGTTCATCGATGTGCGGGTCGCCAACGTGCGGGTCGCCCATGGCTGTTGAACCGGCCGGCGCCGCCGATCCCAAAGAGCCCGCCGATCCCGCCGGCCCGGGGGTTCAGGCCGGCCGCAATCAGGCGGTCGATCCAGATCCGGGCGAGAACGATCGCGTCCTGCTCGAAGGACCGCATTCGCGGCTTCGCGAAGTTCAG
>Ga0070731_10002274_pt1 | contig 18490 bp, 17 predicted proteins | sample Coa_R1_2_FD_66448 | JGI IMG/M metagenome (GOLD analysis project Ga0070731, IMG submission 66448) | Surface soil microbial communities from Centralia Pennsylvania, which are recovering from an underground coalmine fire - Coalmine... | ecosystem: Environmental > Terrestrial > Soil > Unclassified ... | reverse complement strand
TCCAAGTTTTCCGGCAATACGGCCTTCGCGATTCAGTTCGCGGACACCGCCTACCGGTCGTTCCGCTTGACCAGCCTGACTGGCACGGGATTCTAGAGCCCTACTCCCACTCGATCGTGGCAGGAGGCTTGTGCGTCAGATCGTAGAACACGCCGCTGATTCCGGGCGCCGCCAGTAACTCGCTCGACATGCAATCCAGCAGCGCTTCCGGCATGCTCACCGACTGGGCCGTCATCCCATCCACCGAATCGATCGGACGCAGCACCACCGAATCCGGCGCAGCCTCCGTGCCCAGCGGAATCAGCACCACGGGGAATTGCCAGATCCGTCCGTCGAATCCGCTTTCGTGCGAGAGACGCCGCACAATGGCATCCGCATGCCGCAGCCGTGCGATCCGCGCGGCCGACAAATCGCTCACCCGCACGCGCATCTCGGCCAGCGGCGCGGCGCTCCGCACGCGCGCAATCACGCGGTTGACGCCGGCAATCCGGTTGATCAGTTCGGTAGCGCGCTCGTGATCCAGCGATTCCACGCACAACACCGGCGCGTAGCTGCGGCTGTCGCCCTGCACGCCCACCGAATGGACCGGCAGAATGTAGCCTTCGGGCGTGGCTTCCACGGCGCCGTCACTGTCCGAACAGAGGCACCGGATGGCTAGCCCGGGGCCCGGGAATGGATGCCGGTCGAGCACCTCCGCCGGCAGGCCCAGCTCGCGCCCGATCTCCCGCACCTCGTCCTTATAGTAGGAACGCAAAGGCTCCACGATGCGCCCCGCCTCCATCAGCCGCTGAATGCCGGGCACGCGGTTATGATGCGTCTTGATCACCGCGGCCTTTTCCGTGCCGCCCGATTCTATAGTGTCCGGATAAATGGTGCCCTGCCCGAGAATCCAGTGGCCGTCCAGCAGGTGGCGCGACTCGATGATGCGCTCCTGCACGCGCACGAACTCCTCGCCGATGATGTGGCGCTTCCGTTCCGGATCCCGCACTCCGGCCAGCGCGCTCAGGAACTGTTCTTGCGCGCATTCCACCGTCAGGCCCGGCATGCGGCTCACGTAGTCCGTCTCGCCTTCGCGCATCAGGCCCGTATCCACATACACGCCGCGCACGCGCCCGTCGCCCAGCGCCCGCTGGCAGAGCGCGCAAGCCACTGTGGAGTCCACCCCGCCGCTGACGAAGAAGAAGACATTGCGATTGCCCACGCACCGCCGGATGTCGTCTTCGATTTGCGGCACGCGGTTGCGCGGGTCCCAATCGCGTTCGCAACCGCAAATGGCGAACAGGAAGTTCGACAGGATCTCGCGGCCTCGCGTAGTGTGCGCCACCTCGGGATGAAACTGCACGGCGTACAGGCCGCGCGCCGGCGCTTCCATGGCCGCAATCGCGCAGGTGGCCGTGCTCCCCAGCACCGCGAATCCGGGCGGAGGAGCAGTCACCAGGTCCCTGTGGCTCATCCAGATCTGTTGCCTGCCGGCGACGCCCGCCAACAGCGCGCTGCCGCGGCCGTCCATCTCGAACGTGGCCAGGCCGTATTCGCCCTTGACGCCCAACTGTACGGTTCCGCCCAGTAAATGCGCCATAAGCTGCTGGCCGTAGCAAATGCCCAGCACGCGGGCGCCGCTTGAGAAAATCGCGGAATCCACGGTGGGGCTGGCCGGATCGTACACCGAATTGGGGCCGCCGGAAATGATCAGGCCTCTGGCGCCGGCGAGTTCCGCGGCGGGAGTCTCGCTGGCGCGCACCTCGGAATACACTCCCAGGTCGCGAACCTTACGTGCGATCAGGTGACAGTATTGGCCTCCGGCGTCCAGAACGATGATCTGGGCGGCGGTCGTCACCTGGCGAGTGCGTGCTCCGGTTGCATGCGTTGTACGAGAGTTTTGCGCGCCGAATCCAGCAGCGTCTTAGCCTTGGGCATGGCGTCGACCGCCCGTTCCACTTCCGGATCGGTCTCGATAAACACCCGCTCGCTCTCATCCAGGTTGAACGCGGTGATGTACATCTCGCGCTTCAGCATCCGCTTGATCCAATCGCCATCCTGGGTGAATTCGGCTTCTGTGAAATCGTAACTTTCCTTCAGCAGATAATCGTGGAATTCGTTCAGCGTGGTGGCGTCCGGAGACCAGCCTTTAGGCAGCTTGGCGGTATGCTGCCCGAAGTAATTCCGCGAGAAGTTGAAGAAGGCTGATTTCGCGTAGAGCTGCGCCTGCAGATGGTCGACCTTGGGTGCTACGTATTTCTCGTCCGGCGTAATCCCACCGCCGCCGTACACCGTGCGGCCGCTGTCGGTCATCTTCACGTCCTGCATGTTCTTGGCGTTGTCGTCCTTGTGATAGTAGTAATCGAAGAACGACCGGTGGCTGTAGTCGCGCTGAATAAATCGGCCGCTGGGTGTGTAGTACTGATACGTAGTGAGCGCCAGGCCCGTATTCTCCGAGAGTGGATAAACGGTTTGCACCAGCCCCTTGCCGAAGGTGGTTTCACCCAGCACCCACGCCCGGTCGTGATCCTGCAGCGCCCCCGCCACAATCTCCGCGGCCGAAGCGGATGAGCGGTTCACCAGCACCACCATGGGATAATCGTGCCCGTGATTGCCGTTCCTGGCGGAATAAACTTTCTCCGGCGAGGAGCGCCCGTGGTGGGAAACGATGGTCTGACCTTTTTGCAGGAACTTGTCGGCCACCGCGATGCCCGCGTTGAGCAGCCCGCCGGGGTTCTGCCGCAGATCCAGCACCAGCCCGTGGATATTGTTTTCGCCCAGCTTCTTCAGGCTATCATCCAATTCCTTGCCGGTGGTTTCGTTGAACTGTTCGATAAACACGTAGGCGATGCCCGGCTTCAGCCAGATGGCATTCTTCACGCTGTCGCGCGAGATCTCGTCGCGGATGACCGTGAACGTAATAGGCTCCGTGCTGCCCTCGCGTGATACCACGATGACCACCTGCGTCCCCCGCGGGCCCTTCAGCAGATCGGCCACCTCGGTGGTGGTCAGGTTATCGGTGGCCTTGTCGTTCACCTTGGTGATGATGTCGCCCGGCCGCAGACCGGCGCGATAAGCCGGGGAGCCGGCGAACGGCGCCACCACCACGGTCTTGCCGTTGTAAGGCCGTACCGACATCCCCACGCCGAAATAATGGCCCTTCTGGTCTTCGCGCAGGAGCTGATATTCCCGCGGATCGAAGAAGTTGGAGTGCGGATCGAGCGTGCGCAGCATGCCCGGAATGGCGCCCTTGTAAATAGCTTTGTCGGGATCGATCTTGTCGGCGAAGTTCCCTTCCACCAGGCCGTACACGCTGGTAAAAGCTTTCAGGTTGGCGCCGATTTCATCGCCGTCCGCGACGGTGGCCGCCGCCTCCACCTGGGGTCCGAAGATGCCGCCCGCAAGGGAACAAAAGAGGATAACTGCCAGAAAAACGAAAAATGATCGCCACGTATGGGGCATCCGGAAACCGTCCTTAGTCCAAGTATACCTGATGATTGGACGCAGCAGGACCGCGTTTGGTCTCCCGCTGGTTGCGAAACGGTGCGCGCAGCAAACTGAAGGGGCGCGTTTTGCCGCGCCGCCATACAAGCCAGGAACACTCGCCGTCTTCAGCGTCGATGCCGGCGGTCACTGCCGCTATTACTTAGCCTTCAGCTTCTCCCGCTGCTCCCGCAGCACCGCCTTGCGGCTCAGCTTGATCTTATTGCCTTCGAGCGCCAGCACCTTAACCAGAATCTGGTCGCCCTCCTTCAACTCGTCACGCACTTCCCGCACGCGATTCTCGGCGATCTCGCTGATGTGCAGCAGGCCGTCGGTCCCCGGGAAGATCTCGACGAACGCGCCGAAATCCACCAGCCGCACCACCTTGCCCAGGTACGTCTTGCCCACCTCGGCCACCGCCGTGATGTCGCCGATTATCTGCAGCGCCTTGTTGGCCGCGGCTTCGTCGGCGGACGACACGTGCACCGTGCCGTCGTCCTCCACGTCGATCTTGACGCCGGTCTGCTCGATGATCCCCCGGATCACCTTGCCGCCTGGGCCAATGACGTCGCGAATCTTATCGGTCGGAATGTTGATGGTGTAAATCCGCGGCGCATACTGCGACATGTTGGCGCGCGGCTGCTTCAGCGCTTCTTCCATCTTGTCCAGGATGTACATGCGCCCGCGCCGCGCCTGCTCCAGCGCTTCCTTCATGATCGCCGCGGTGACGTTCGGCACCTTGATGTCCATCTGCAGCGCGGTGATGCCGTCGCGTGTGCCGGCCACCTTGAAATCCATATCGCCGTAATGATCTTCGGCGCCTGCGATGTCGGTCAGAACGGCGTAGTCGTCGCCTTCCTTCACCAGCCCCATCGCCACCCCGCCGACATGTGAGGCCAGCGGAACGCCGCCATCCATCAGGGCCAGCGACGCGCCGCAAACCGTTGCCATCGAACTCGAACCGTTCGATTCCAGAATGTCGCTCACCACGCGCAGCGTATAGGGGAACCCGGTCTCCGCCGGAATCATATGCAGCAGGGACCGCTCCGCCAATGCTCCGTGGCCGATTTCGCGGCGGCCTGGACCGCGCATAAATCCAACTTCTCCAACGCTAAACGGTGGAAAGTTATAGTGCAACATGAAACGCTTGGAGGCTTCCCCAGGTTCCAGCAGTTCGATGCGCTGCTCGTCATCCTTGGTGCCCACGGTCACTGTAACCAGCGCCTGCGTCTCGCCGCGTGTAAACAATGCGGAACCGTGCGTGCGCGGCAGCACCCCCGTTTCGATCGTGATCTGCCGGATCTCGTCGAACTTCCGGCCATCCGGACGCCGGTGGCTCTTCAGCATGTCGTCGCGGAAGATGCGCTCCTTCAGGGCGTCGAAGATCTTCTTGCCTTCGTCGTGCTGTTCCTCCGTCAGGGGCTCCAGCACCTTCTTCTTCAGCTCGGCGACCCGGCTGTAGCTCTCCAGCTTGGGATACTTCTGGGTGTTCAACGCGTCGGCCAGCTCCGCGCGCACTTGCTTCGAGATCTGGTCGTAGAGCGCCTGGTCGAGCGCCGGCGTCTCGAAGACCCGCTTCTTCTTGCCCGCCTTGGCCACCAGCTCGTGAATGCCGGCGGCGATCTTCTTGCAGCAGGTGTGGCCGAAATCGATGGCCCCGATCACCTCTTGCTCGGAGGCTTGCTGCGCGCCCGCCTCCACCATCACGATGCCGCTCTCCGTGGCCGACACAATGATGTTCAATTTGGACTCGCGGCCCTCCGAATAGGTGGGGTTGGCGACGTATTCGCCCTTCAGCATGCCTACCCGCACTCCGCCCAGCACATGCTGGAACGGGATATCCGAGATGGCCAGCGCCGCGCCCGCGCCCACGATGGCCAGTGAATTGGGGTCCTGCTCCGGATCGGCCGAGAGCACCATGGCGATGATCTGCGTTTCGTTCAGCAGCCCTTCGGGGAATAACGGACGCACCGGCCGGTCGATCAACCGGCTGGTGAGAATCTCTTTTTCCGAGGGACGGCCCTCGCGTTTGATGAACCCGCCCGGAATCTTGCCGGCGGCATAGGTGTACTCGCGGTAGTCTACCGTGAGCGGGAAGAAGCCGGCGTTCGGCTTCGGATCTTCGGCCATGCACGCGGTGACCAGCACCACGGAATCGCCCGAACGAACCACGACCGCGCCGTTCGCCTGTTTGGCCATTCTGCCCGTTTCGAGGGTGATCTGGCGGCCTCCCAGATCGATTTCAACTGTGTGTGACATTAAATTACTCTCCAACCTCGGCCGCCCGTTGCCCGGGAGCCAATGTTTTATTTGAGACTGGAGTTGACAGGACGAGGCGGCCCAAAAAAAAGGGCTTAATCTAGCGGCGAATGCCGAGCTTTTGCAGAAGCGCCTTATAGCGGTCCGGGTCGGTGTCGCGGAGATATGTCAGCAGCCGGCGCCGCTTGGCCACCATGGTGAGCAGGCCCTTTCGCGAGGAATGGTCCTTCTGGTGGGTTTTGAAATGCTCCGTAAGCTGCGTGATGCGCTCACTCAACAGGGCGATTTGTACTTCCGGCGATCCTGTATCGGCCTTACCGCGCCGGTTCCGGGAAATTACCTGCTGCTTTGCCTCAGTCGCCAGTGCCATGCTCGAGTGGTTGCTCCTTGTCTTCTCTTTATCTCGTTTTGGTTACGCAGAATAGCATACCACAGCCCGAACCGCCTTTGCATAGGCTCGTCTTTATCGCGTCCATGGGCGCCAGAGCGATCAATTTCGGCTTCCCTCGCGCCGGCCGCGGAGCCCCTGATTTTCAGCGCTAGCCGTTCTATCCGTGTTCATCTGCGTTTATCTGCGGCCATGTATGCTTCTCTTCACGGCTGCCTCTCCCGCGCCCCGCCCAACGCGATCCCGATCACCGCCTGCCGCCCGCCGCTGGTCCAGGCTTTTTGGATCTCCTGCTCGTTCATGCCCGCCAGCCGCCCCACCAGGATGAACGGCGGCAGCGCATAGCGCAGCTCCTTCCACTGCGCCATCTCCACCACCGAATCGAGCGCCCGCTCCCGGATCTGGCTCAACCCGCCAGCTCCATCCTGGTCGGTCAGGTTTACCAGCGTGTCGGCCGCGCGTAGCCGGTCGCTGAGCACGATGGAATTCAGCATTTCCACGATCCACACTGGCGAAACCCGGATACCCAGACGTGGCTGCAGCCGCGCCAGCACCGTGATGGCATTCAGGGAACGCAGGGCATTGGTGCGCACCGCTTCATCCGGATCCTGCAGCGCGTACTCCAGATCGTTCAAAACATCTTTCTTGTTCGCGGCGTAGCCGATGATGGTGGCCGACATGGCGCGCTGTTCTGCATCCTCGGAATCGCGCAGCGCCGCGCGCAGCTCCGGTAGGTGCGCGCCCGCGAAATCCGCGAATTTCTCCTGCAGGTCGCGCGCGTCCGGATCGGCCATCAGCGAATGGCCATTGGTAAGGTCTTCGGCCGTGCTGCCGCGATGCGCCGCGTTGCGCACGGCTTCCAGGAACTTGCCGTACGTGTCGCTCACCTCCTCCGGCAGGGCTTCATCGCCCGACGGTGCAGTGCGGTAATCCAGATGGCGCGCCCCCTTTTCCTCGATGCCGATGAATAGTGTGGTCTTTCCCTCCTCGCAGCACACCGCTTCCACATGCGCCAGCACCACGCCGGAAACCGCTTCTAACGTGTCCTCCAGGTCGCCCTTGGAAGGCGGCAAGGGATCTCCCGCCTTGAGATGCAGCGCGTGCAGTAGCTTCTGCTCCGAGAGTTTGTGCAGGCCGTAGAATTCGATTTCACCGACCCGGGGCGCGTCGGCGGATAGCAGGGCGGCTGCCGGCAAGGCGGCTGCCAGCAGGGCGGACCAGAGAATTCTCACGAACTTATTGTGACGCAATCACCCTCGGCCGCGGGTACACGGCTCCCTTGAACCCCCCGGCGCCGGCATCCGCTAACAAAGGTAAGACTCGGTAAATCCACGAGTTATACATGTCTTGACCCGATAACCAAACTCAGTATTGCTTGCCATCGATAGTACCTGACAGGATGTAGACGGGCATCGCCGCTCACGGTTTACCAAGGTGCCGGGGGTGCGTGCCTTGAGACTAGCCGGAAGGAAACGTATATGCGGTCAGGACGTACAGGACGTAAAGGTCATAGCATTCTCGAGCTCACTCTGTTTCTTCCCTGGGTGTTGTTCCTGTTTGTCGGCGCATTCGACTGGGGCTTCTACTCCTGGGCCCTGATCTCCACCCAGAACGCCGCGCGGGTGGCCGCCATGTACACGTCGTCCAACATAGGGACTTCCACGGACTCCGCCGGCGCCTGCAAATATGCCGCCGCGCAGCTCGCCTATGCGCCTAACGTCGCCGGGAATCCGGCCATCAATTCCCCAACGGGCGTCGGCACCGGATCAAACACCTGCACCGCCGCCCCCATCACGGTGACGGCCACCTCCGTGACCGGACCGGATGGATCCACGGCGTCGCAAGTTTCGGTTACCTATCAGACCCCTGTTCTCATCCCTATCCCCGGCGCGCTCACAGGTCAGATCAGCATCACGCGCACGGTTGAAATGCGAGTGAGGTCGTAGCCATGAAACTCTCTATGCTGCGGAAGAACCGTCGGGGTTCTTCCATGATCGAGTTCGTGCTGGCCGGTATTCCGGCCCTGTTTATTCTCATATCCACCGTGCAAATGGGTCTTGGAATGTGGGAATATCATACGCTCGATTCAGCCCTCCAGCAGGCCGGCCGCTACATCGCGGTTCGGGGCAGGGGATGCACGCAAAACGGCAACACCTGTAGCGTATCGATCGGCACCATAGCCCAGCAGATCGCTACCTTCGCCATTGCCCTGCCGCCAGGAGGGCTCAATGTGACGCTGACGCCCCCCGGCGGAGCCGCCACCGTGTGCAACCCGCTGAATACCTGCAACGCCAATGCGACGATTTGGCCTGCCTCGCCATACAACGCTCCCGGTATGATCTTCACCATCACCGGAACTTTCACCTGGAGCCCGATTATCGGCATGGTCTGGCCCGGCACTGTCCAATCGACGGCGTTCCATTCTTATACGCTGGGCGCTTCCACGGCTCAAGAAATCATGTTCTGAGGTGCATCTATGCCAGCAAACCGGACAGAACGCGGCTCCGTACTTGTCATGTTCACTCTCAGTCTCTTTTTGATGGTGGGAGTGCTCGGCCTCGTGGTGGACATCGGCTGGTGCTATTACCGCAAGCAGGTTGCCCAGTCCGCCGCGGATGCCGCGGTACTGGCCGCCGCGGCGGCATCCACATCCGCTCCGGATGTCTTTACTTGCGGTACCAACGGCATCGCCTGCCAGGATCCCACCAGTTGCGGCACAAGTATTCCAAACCCGCCCACCACCAACCTCCAGGTCGGTTGTCTCTACGCCCAGACCAACGGTTTCAGCGCGGGCAGCGGTCAGACCGTCCTGATCTCCGCCAACACCACCAGCCCTTCGCCCGGAGCTCCCGGCGTGCAGGTGCCCTACTGGATCACGGTCAGTATCAACGAGCAGGAAGCCCAGAGCTTCTCCGCCATTTTCGGCCAGGCGTTCCTGAACGTCGGCGCGCACGCCACGGCCTCTGTTTTTCCGGCTCCCGGTGATTGCGTTTATGCGCTGGCCGGCTCCGGCGTCGGCCTGAGCGTCAACGGTAACGTGGCCGTGCAAACCAAGTGCGGTATCTACGTGGACTCCAACTCCTCCAGTGCCCTGACCGCCTCCGGCAGCAACTCGACCATTACCGTTACCGGCGCGGACATCTACGTGGTGGGCGGCGTCTCCACGCAAAACAGCACTCAGGTTTCCCCGACCCCCACTACCGGCGCGTCCGTAGCCTCCGATCCCCTGCAATTCATGCCGGCGCCCACCGTGGGAGCCTGCACCAGTGCGGGAGTAAACCTTACCGGCCACAGCACCCAGACCATCAGTCAGGGAGTGTATTGCGGCAGTATCAGTGTAGGTGGCAACGCCTCGCTGATCATGAACCCCGGCACTTATATATTGAAAAACGGCTTTAGCGTGGCTGGCGGCGGGACTGTAACCGGCAGCGGCGTCACTTTATATAACCTCTCCGGAACCATTGCTGTCTCCGGCGGTGCGAACATGACCCTGAGCGCTCCCATCAGCGGCACTTATCAGGGAGTCACCATCTTTCAGGATCGATCCAACACCAGTACTGTGAAGATCGACGGCGGCGCCACCCAGTTCATCAACGGTGTGATCTACACACCCGCGGCCGAGCTGGACTATACGGGCGGTTCCGGCACCACGTCACTGAGTACGCTCCTGGTCGGCAACACCGTAGTCTTTGTAGGCAACAGTTACATCACCGCCACGCCCACCACCGGGTATAGCGGCGGCGCCGGTGGACCTACCCTAATTCAATGACACCTCAAGATGCGCCGGTCACTTCGCGGAACAAAACCGGTCCAATCTCAAAGGACGCCATCGTCCGGCGTCGTCTGGAAAATGGCATGTTGTGGAGCGCCATCGGCTTGGCTTGCGCGCTCCTGCTGCTGGTCCTGCTGGGCAGCGTGAGTATCCTTCCCCCCATGGCCGTAAAGATTTGCGGGACGATCCTCATCTGGCTTTGCAGCATGTTGATGCTCACCGCGGTCGTGTACGCAACGAAGTTCGCGGTAAACAAAAGTTAAATGACGCAGGGCGGGCCATCGTTCACGGGCCTGCCGTGGGTGCGTCCGTACAAGGAGAAAAGTTGTGAAGAGACAGATCTGGCGAAAAAGAGTCGGCGCATTCTCTCTGCTGTGTGTGGCGGCGGCCATCTCCGCGCCCGCGCAAACCTTCAACAGTCTCGTAAACTTCGACGAGTCGAATGGCTCCAACCCGTTTTACGGGGCGCTGGTGCAAGGCCTCGACGGAAACCTGTACGGGACCACATCCGCGGGCGGTGCCGGCGCGGCGCCCGGCTATGGCAGCGTCTTCAACTTGACGCCGGCCGGCGCGATGTCGCAGTTGTACAGTTTCAGCCGGTCCGACGGCTCCAACGCCCTGGGCGGCTTGATCCTGGGCGCCGACGGCAACTTCTATGGCACAACTCAGTACGGCGGCGCGAACAATGACGGCACGGTTTTTCAGATCACCTCCAGCGGCGCTCTGATTACCCTGCATAGCTTCGACTCCGCCGACGGCGCCAACCCCTTCTGCTCGCTGATCCAGGGCACTAACGGCTCCTTTTATGGGACCACCGTCTATGGCGGCGTCACTGGCTACGGCACCATCTTCAAGATCACTTCCAGCGGCACGCTGACCAGCTTGTACAGTTTCTCCTCTACCGACGGCGCCAATCCTCTGGGTGCGCTGGTCCAGGCCCCCAACGGAAGTTTCTACGGGACTACCCAGTATGGCGGCGCCAACGGCTATGGCACGGTCTTCAAGCTCACCGCCACCGGAGTCCTGACCACGCTGCACAGCTTCGCCTCCACCGACGGCGCCAATCCGCACGCCGGATTGGTGGTGGGCGCCGATGGAAACCTGTACGGCACCACCGCATACGGTGGAACCTCGAGCAACGGCACCGTTTTCAAAATCACCCCTGCCGGCACCTTAACCACGCTCCACAAGTTCAAGGGATCTGACGGTGCTAACCCCTTCGGCGCGCTCGTCCAGGCCGCCAACCTGACCTTTTACGGGACCACTAGTTCGGGGGGCTCCACCTATTCCGGTACGGTCTTCTCTATCACTACGGCCGGCACCGTCGTCACCCTGCACACCTTCGAAAGCACCGACGGCGCCAACCCCTACGCCGGACTCGTGCAGGATACCGGCGGCGACTTCTATGGCACCACCGGCTTCGGCGGGACCTACAGCTATGGCACGGTTTTCAGCCTCTCCCTCGGCCTGCCCGCGTTCGTCGAGACGCTGCCCGCCGCCGGTAAAAAAGGAGCGGCCATCAAGATTTTGGGAACCGATCTGACCGGCGCTACCGCCGTTACTTTCAACGGAATTTCAGCTCCGTTTACGGTGGTTCAGCCTTCCGAGATCACCGCCAGAGTCCCCGCCGGCGCAACTAGCGGCAAGGTCCAGGTGGTTACGCCCAGCGGTACCCTGACGAGCAAAGGCTCCTTCCGCGTGAGCAAATAATACGGTTGTTCCGGGTGGGTAGACTCTTGGTCTGCCCATCCCACCCCAAAAGCCTCAGGCCTCGCTGCTGGCCGTGGGCTCGGGCGGCGCGGGCACTGCGCCGGCGTTCGCACTGTCGTCGGCGTCTTTCCGCGTCTTGCGCGCGTTGAACTCGAACAATGACCCCAGGAAAAAGCCCAGCGTGCAGATCCCCACGATCACCGCAATGATGACGAACTTCATCATAAACTCCAGTAGACCGTAACTACCGGTATGAAAAACAGTCGCCTTCGGATAAGGTACTAACAGCGCATACGCCCCGTTGTGCCCCAAATGGCGTCGCTTGCGCCGCGCCCCGAATTCTCCTAACAATGGACCATGTACCTTTCTCTTAACCCGGCCGTTGTCGCCGGCCGGGTCCCCTGGCCCGAGTTCGCCCGCCTGGCCGCCAAAGTCGGCTTTCCGGGCGTGGATGTCGACCTGGTCGCTGCCCGCAAAGCGGGCTTACCCGCCACCAACGCCCTGCTCGATGACCTGCGCATCAAGCCCGCGGCCATCAATCTGCCCGTCGAATTCCGCAAAGACGACGCCGTCTTCGCCAGGGATCTCGCCCAGCTCGCGGACGCCGCGTCGTTCGCCACCGCCATCTCCTGTCCGCGCATGATCACCTGGCTGATGCCTTCCAGCAAAACTCCCAAAGTCGAGCTGCGCGCCCTGTACCTCAAGCGATTTCGCGCCGTGGCCGACGTGCTGGCCCGCTCCCATGTGCGCCTTGGCCTGGAGTTCCTGGGACCGCTGCACCTGCGCCGGCAGGAACCCTACGAATTCATCTGGCGTATGCCCGAAATGCTGGCCTTCGCCCGCGAATGCGGCCCGAATGTGGGTCTGCTCTTAGACGTGTGGCACTGGCACCACGCCGGCGCCACCACCGCCGACATCGTCAAAGCCGGCAAAGACGCCATCGTCCACGTGCACTTCAACGACGCGCCCAAGCTGCCGCCCGATCAGATCCGCGACGACCAGCGCCTCATGCCCGGCGACGGCGTCATCAACCTCAACGGATTCCTGATGGCGCTCCACGAAATCGGCTACCAGGACGCCCTCAGCGTCGAAGTCTTCGGCCGCTTCTTGAAGGACATGACCCCCGAGGCTGCCGCGCGCCGCGCGCTCGAATCGTCCCGCGCCGTAATGCAAAAGGCCGGCGTGAATGCTTGAAAATCTGCTCACCGAACAGGTCAATCCCGCCTCTGAAGGCATCGACGCGCAGCCCACCCCGCGCATCCTCGAAATCATGAATGCGGAAGACAGCCAGGTGCCCAACGCCGTGGCCCGCGAGATCCCCGCCATCGCCCGCCTGGTGGATGCCATCGTGGCCGCCGCCGGAAAGGGCGGACGCCTGTTCTACATCGGCGCCGGCACCAGCGGCCGTCTGGGTGTGCTGGATGCCGCCGAATGCCCGCCCACTTTCAACGTCGACCCCCAAATGGTGCAAGGCATCATCGCCGGCGGCCCGGCGGCCCTCGCGCAAGCCACCGAGACCACCGAAGACGATCCCGCCATCGGCGCGCGCGACCTGCGCGAACGCGGCTTCACCGCCCGCGACGTGCTCGTCGGCATCGCCGCCAGCGGACGCACGCCGTATGTGCTGGGCGCCGTCGCCCAAGCCCGCCGCCTGGGCGCCCTTACCGCCGGGATCAGTTGCACGCCCGATTCGGAATTGGCCCGCGCCGTGCACATAGCTATCACGCCGCTGACCGGGCCCGAGATCGTGGCCGGCTCCACCCGCATGAAGGCGGGTACCGCCACCAAGCTGGTCCTCAACATGATCAGCACCGCGGTATTTATCCGGTTGGGATACGTGTTCGGAAACTTGATGGTGAACGTCCAGCCTAAGAACAGCAAGCTCCGCGACCGTGCCCGGCGCATCATCGCCCAAGCGGCCGGCGTCACCTACGATCGCGCGGGAGATTTGCTGATAGCCGCGGGCGACAACGTCCGCGCCGCCATCGCCCTGGGCAAAAAGGGCGCCTAACTTTTTATGGATAAATTCGTAATCAAAGGCGGCCCTCGACTGCAGGGCGAGATCCCCATCAGTGGATCGAAAAACTCCGCATTGCCGGCCCTCGCGGCCGCCCTTCTCACCGATGAGCCGGTCACCCTGCGGCGCGTCCCGCGCGTGCGCGACATCCGCACTATCGAGCGGCTGCTGGTCGATATCGGTACCCAAATCACCGTGGAAGACCATGCCGTCCGGCTGCACACGCCCCGCATCGTTTCCTCCGAAGCGCCCTACGAGCTGGTCAAGACCATGCGCGCCTCCTCCCTGGTGCTGGGCCCGCTGGTGGCCCGCACGGCGCGCGCGCGCGTCTCTTTGCCCGGTGGATGCGCCATCGGCGCCCGCCCCATCAATCTGCATCTGCTCGGCCTGGAACACCTCGGCGCGCGCATCCGCCAGGCCCACGGATACATCGAAGCGGAAGCCCCCGACGGGCTGCGCGGCGCGGTGATTCACTTCGACCGCATCACCGTCACCGGCACCGAAGACCTCATCATGGCCGCCGTGCTGGCCAGCGGCGATACCATGCTGCGCAACGCCGCGCGCGAGCCCGAAGTCACCGATCTGTGCGCCCTGCTCACCAAAATGGGCGCGCAGATCGAGGGAGCCGGTACCTCCACCATAAACATCCACGGCGTCGACAAGCTGCACGGCGCGGATCACACCATCATCAGTGACCGCATCGAGGCCGGTACTTTCCTGATCGCCGGCGCCATCACCGGCGGCGACTTGAAGATCACCGGTTGCGTGCCCGAGCACGTCAGCGCGCTGGTGGCCAAGCTCCTGCAAGCCGGGGCCGAAATCACCCAGATGGACGCCGCCACCCTGCAGATCCGCGCCCCTAAACGCCTGCGCTCGGTGGACGTGACCACCGAAGAGTACCCCGGCTTCGCCACCGACCTCCAGGCCCAATACATGGCCCTGATGACTCAGGCCCAGGGCATCGCCATGGTGGTTGAGACTATTTTCGAAAACCGCTTCATGCACGCCCAGGAATTGGCCCGCATGGGCGCCAATATCCGGCTGGAAGGCCGCCAGGCCATCGTAGCCGGCCCCTCCGATCTGACCGGCGCGGGCGTGATCGCCTCCGACCTGCGCGCCAGCGCCTCCCTGGTGCTGGCCGCGCTGGCCGCCCGCGGCGAAACCGTCATCGACCGCGTCTACCACATCGACCGCGGCTACGAAAAAATCGAGGCCAAGCTGGCCCAGGCCGGCGCCGAAATCCGCCGCGTCGACTGAGCTTGTGGGGCAGGCCCATTTGGCCCGGCGGCGGCCTCAAAAGCGCAAAGGGGCGCGTTCTGCCGCGCCGCCATACAAGCCAGGAACTCCTTAGATTCAAGCGGCGCGGGTCGCCCCGTCTTGCGCGTGTTACTCAAAAGCGCAAAGGGGCGCGTTCTGCCGCGCCGCCATACAAGCCAGGAACTCCTTAGATTCAAGCGGCGCGGGTCGCCCCGTCTTGCGCGTATTCCTCAAAAGCGCAAAGGGGCGCGTTTTGCCGCGCCGCCATGCAAGCCGGGAACCGATACACTGGAGCCGTCTGCTTTTCCGAACATCTCATACTACGGAAGTAAAACCCAATAATGGAGGAAGCATCATGATTGTCGTCACCACACCAACAGGCACGATCGGCCAACAGGTGGTCGAGAATGTCCTCGATAGCGGCGAGCCTGTCCGCGTGATCGCGCGCGATCCCGCCCGCCTCCCCCCGCAAATGCGCAAGCGCGTCGAGATCGTGCAGGGGTCGCACGGCGACATCCAGGTCGTCACTGAGGCGTTCGAGGGCGCTGACGCCGTGTTCTGGCTGGTGCCCCCGGACCGTCGAGCCGCCAGCGTCATGGCCGCCTATCTCGACTTCACCCGGCCGGCCTGCGAAGCTTTCCGCAGCCAACGGGTCCAGCGCGTGGTCGGCGTCTCGGCCCTGGGCCGCGGGTGGCCTAAGAACGCCGGGCTGGTGTCGGCGTCGCTGGCGATGGACGACCTCATCGCCGCCACGGGCGTGAGCTACCGGGCCCTGACCATGCCCTCGTTCATGGACAACATCCTTAGGCAGGTCCAGGCGATCGGAAACCAGGGCATGTTCTTCTCGCCGATCTCCGGGGACCGCAAGCTTCCGGCTTGCGCCACTCGCGACATCGCCGCCGTCGCCGCCAAATTGCTCCTCGATCGCTCCTGGAGCGGGCAGGGCAGCGTCCCGCTCCTCGGCCCCGAAGATCTGTCCTTCAACGACATGGCCAAAATCATGTCCGAAGTGCTGGGAAAACCCGTGCGCTTCCAGCCGATCCCCTTCGAGGCCTTTAAAGCCAGTCTGGCCGCGGCCGGCATGTCCCAGGCCATGGCGCAGGGCATGCTCGATATGCTGGTGGCCAAGAACGAAGGCCTCGACAACGCCGCGCCGCGTACCCCGCAGTCCACCACCCCCACCAGTTTCCGGCAGTGGTGCGAGGAAGTGTTGAAACCCGCGGTGCTTCAGCTTGTCGAGAAGTAGCAGGCCGCGTTTTACAGGAGAAAGAATCTATGCGTCTCACTGGCAATACCATTCTCGTCACTGGCGGGACCAGCGGTATCGGCCGCGCCCTTGCCGAGGTTTTCCATCAACGCGGTAATCACGTCATCATCGCCGGCCGCCGTCTGAATCTGCTCAACCAGGTCACCGCCGCCCACCCCGGCATGTACGGCATGCAACTCGACGTTGCGGATCCGCGCGCCGTTGACGCGTTCGCGGCCCGCGTCCGGGAACAGTTCCCTAAACTGAACGTTCTGGTCAACAATGCCGGAATCTCGAAGCGTGAAGACCTCACCGCCGGCGCCATCGATCTCTCCGGGGCGCGGTCTATGATTCAAACCAACGTCGTCGGCGTGCTCCAGCTGACCGCGGCACTACTCCCCAGCCTCAGACAGCAGCCCGACTCGACGATCATCACGACAACCTCCGGGTTAGCCTTCGTTCCTCTCGCCCTTTTTCCTACGTACTGCGCCACCAAGGCTTTTCTTCACTCCTGGCTGCAGTCGCTCCGGTTTCAACTGAGGGAAACGTCCGTGGAGGTCCTCGAACTGATCCCGCCGTACGTGCAAACGGAACTGAGTGGGCCTCAACAGGCGGCCGACCCCCGTGCCATGCCGCTGGCGGACTATATCGCCGAAGTGATGGAGGTTCTCGACGACCCTAGCCGGTCGGGTGATGAGATCCTTGTCCAACGCGCCAAAACACTCCGCTGGGCCGGAAAGAGTGAGGATTACGAGCGAATATTCATGGCCAACAACGAACGATGATCGCGATGTAAACGAGCATTTTCGAAAACGCTTCATGCCCGCCCCCCCTTTCTATCGTCAGGGCTTCTGGCCGCCATGTTGCTGTCGTTGCCATCCGACGTATACCGAACGGTCTCGCGGTCAGCCTATCGAATCGGCACGCGTGTAACGCGCGCCCTGCGGCGCCGAAATCCGTCAGGGCCGCTTGACGTCTTCCCCATTGGCATAATATACTTATGCATATGATCGATAGGCCTAATCCCGTAACGCCTCCGGGCGCCCTGCCCCTGCTCATTCTGCGGGTTCTTCACAGCGGCGCTCTGCATGGATACGCGATCGCGCAGCGCATCCACATCCTCTCCAGCGAGGTGCTGGCAGTGGAGGAAGGCCTGCTCTACCCGACCCTGCAGAAGATGCTGGCGAAAGGGTGGGTAATGGCCGAGTGGGGCACGTCCGAAACCGGACGCAAGGTCCGCTTCTACCGGCTCACGCCCGATGGCCGCAAGCAGTTGAAGGAGGAGCGCAGCCAATACGCCCGCGTCTCCCAGGCGGTCCAGGACGTTCTGCGCGACGCGTAAGGGAGGCTCCCCATGAGAGAATTCTTTCGACGTGTTGGCTACAGGTGGAATCGGCGGCAACGGGATGCGGAACTCGCATCCGATATGGAATTCCATCGCGAGATGGCCGCCCGGTCCGGACACCGGAACTTCGGCAACATGCTGCAACTGCGCGAGCAGGCGCGCGATGCCTGGGGATGGACTTGGATCGACCGCCTGGGGCAGGACCTGCGCTATGGCCTCCGCATCATGGCCCGATCGCCGGGCTTCACCATAACGGCTGTACTGGTTCTGGCGGCCGGCGTCGGGATTAATGTAGCGGCATTCAACCTGTTCGACATGGTGGCCTTGACGCCGCTTCCGGTGCCCGAACCCCAGAGCCTGGTGCGGCTCGAACGCCGTTCGCCCAATGCCTATACCAGCGAGATGGCGTACCCGTCGTTTCTGTTCTACCGCGAACATGCGAAGACACTGTCGGCCGCCATGGCCACGCTGGGAGTTCCGCCCGTGCAGATCGACGACGATCTGGCAGGCACCAGCTGTTCGTTTGTAACGGCAAATTACTTCACGGAATTGGGTAGTCGGGCGGCGTATGGCCGCCTGCTCGATCCCGCCGTTGACGACGCGCCCGGCGCCCCGCCCGTAGCAGTGATCGGTTATGGGCTGTGGCAGCGGCGGTTCGCGGCGGATCCAAACGTTGTCGGCCGCACCATCCGCCTGAACAAAAAGTCGGTGACCATTGCCGGCGTGGCGCCTTCGGCGCTGGCCGTTCTCGCAGGACAGTATCCGGACATCTGGCTGCCCATGCGGCAACAGCCGTACTTGCTGGATGGCAGCAAAGTGCTGAGCGACTTCAACGATTCGAGCGTGCGCATGTGGGGCAGGCTGGCCCCGGGCGTCTCGGCCGGGATGGCGGAGCAGGAACTGCGAGCGTTGACCGGCGAATTGCGGCGGCAGCATCCCGGCGCTGTTTGGGACAAGGAGTTCATTCAGAGTTCGCCGGGAGGCCATTTGCAGGTCATGCAGCCCGAGATGTACCAGGTGGCGGCCATGGCGGG
>Ga0070731_10002273_pt1 | contig 18502 bp, 18 predicted proteins | sample Coa_R1_2_FD_66448 | JGI IMG/M metagenome (GOLD analysis project Ga0070731, IMG submission 66448) | Surface soil microbial communities from Centralia Pennsylvania, which are recovering from an underground coalmine fire - Coalmine... | ecosystem: Environmental > Terrestrial > Soil > Unclassified ... | reverse complement strand
GATCTCTTACTTCTCTTGGCCAATCGACGCCAGGTGGTCCCATCGTTGGAGGGGCCCGGAACCGAGGGGCTCTGAAGACTCCTCGCAGCCGCGTCTAGCCGCCCGTTATGTGCCGGAATAGGTCACCCTGGCTCCGGTCAGGGGGAGGTCGGAACCCCGGCAATCCCGGAGCGGTCAGCGGATCCCGGATCAGCCCTTGGTTCAGAACGCCAGTTCTGCGGCCGGCACCAGCGTCGGCGCTCAGCGGTACTCGGGATTGGCGAAGTCGAATCGGCACCCGGCGTCCCACGCCGAGCGCTGGTTGCCGTGGGCCGGGATACCCCCGGCATCCTTGAGCTGCCTGGCCAGGTGCAGCAGGTTCCACGTCATGAAGGTCGTGTTCCGGTTGGTGAAGTCGTTCTCGGGCCCGCCCGAACCAGGGTCGAGATAGGACGGACCGGGGCCGGCCTCGCCGATCCATCCGGCGTCGGCCTGGGGTGGGATCACGTACCCAAGGTGTTGCAGCGAGTACAGGATGTTCATCGCACAGTGTTTGACGCCGTCCTCGTTCCCGGTGACCAGGCACCCACCGACGCGGCCGTAGTAGGCATATTGGCCGGCCCCGTTTAGCAGGTGCGAGTTCCCATAGAGCCGCTCGATGATCTTCGTGCAGATCGACGACTTCTCTCCGAGCCAGATCGGCGTGCACAGAACAAGGATGTCCGCTGCCATCACGCGCTCTGAGATCAAGGGCCATTCGTCAGCCGTCCAACCATGCTCGGTCATGTCGGGCCAGACCCCGGTGGCGATGTCGTGGTCGACAGCGCGGATGTGGTCGATGGTGACGCCTTGACGGCGCATGATCTCCATGGCGATGGTGGCCAGGCCCTCCGTATGGGACACCTCGGGTGAGCGCTTGAGCGTGCAGTTCACGAAGAGCGCACGAAGATTCGAAAAGTCCCAACGGCTCTGCTCGCAGAGCTGCTCCTGCATTGCATTCAGCGTCACAGCCATCACCTCCGTTGCGCTCGTTGACCTCTGGTCATGCCACCCTCACCGGTGCTACTCCTGACGCTCCCGCGGCGGATCATCTGCTGGTCCGTCGCTACGCCAACGGCGATACAGCGCCGTGAGGTCATCACGGGCTTGGGGCGACAGGTCATCCGAAGTGATCGACCCGCTGGTTGCGATGACGGCCTGGATCTGCTCCAAATACGCAGAGCAGTTGGGGCACGACCGCATGTGGGCCTCGAAGCGGCGGCGTTGACGCCGCGATAGGGCTCCTTCGAGGTAGTCGGTGACGAGCTCGACCGCCTGCTGGCATTGGAGATCCCTCTGGCGCAGGAGCCGCATGGTCAATCCTCCCCCATCACGGCCAGCAGCGCCTCTCGGAGCCGGTTGCGTCCTCGATGGAGAAGGATCCGCTGATTGCCCGCAGTGATGTCGAGCACGTCGCAGACCTCCGCGTTGGAGAGGCCTTCGACGTCGCGCAGGAGCACCACTTGGCGCTGGCGCTCAGGGAGCGAATCGAGCGCGGTCTTCAAAGCAGGGGCCCACGTCAACGCGTCCACGCGGGCATCCGCCTGCTCTCCCCACGGCTCCACGGGCGCCGCCCAGGCTCCGGACTCGTCGAAGGACGCTGCATTGACGGCGCGGCCCGACTCCATCGGCAGATGGCGATATTCGCTGGCACCTGCCGACCGGGCTCGGTTCGCCAGGATGCGGAAGAGCCAAGTCTTGAACGAGGAGCGGCCCTCGAAGCGCTCGAGGCCCCGGACCACCCCCATCCAGGTGTCCTGGACAGCTTCCTCCGCAACTGCTCGGCTCGGCACGAGCGAACGGGCGAAGCGGAGCATCGGCTGCTCGTAGCGCTCGACCAGGAGAACGAAGGCACCTTCGTCGCCGGAGCGCAGACGCTCGAGCAACTCCGGGTCGGTCTCCATGACCCGGATGGTAGAGCGGCGGTCGACAACTGTGGGTGGCGCCCCAAGTGCCATGCATGCTGGTCCCCCATCGCAACAGAGCCGTTACACGTGGGCGCCCGCGTAACGGTTGACGAAGTGACACGGACAGCACAGGTGACCATCCCCCGAGATCGAGGAGATCCCGAAATGCGCAAACTCGTCCACATCGCTGCCGGTGTGGGAGCGGCCCTGGGAGTGTCCGCCTTCGCGCCCTTGGCGGCGGCAGCAGCCCAGGGTGCGGCCGGCGGTTCTGGTGCCGACCATGTCGTCTTTGTCCAAACTGATGCTCTCGCCGGCAACCAGGTCGTAGCCTACGATCGTGCCAATGACGGCACGCTGACCTGGTCCGCAACCTACGACACCGGGGGCCAGGGTGGTCAGCTCAACGGGTCGTTGGTCGACCACCTCGCCTCGCAGGGTTCGCTCACCTACGACGCGGCCGCCGGTCTGCTCTACGCAGTGAATGCCGGGAGCAACACCGTCTCGGTCTTCGCCGTGGACGGGGACCGCCTTGTGCTCCGGCAGGTGGTGGATGCTGGTGGGACGTTCCCGGTGAGCGTGGCCACCTCCGGCACGCTGGCATACGTGCTCAACGCCGGTGGGCAGGGCTCGATCTCGGGCTTTCGCGTCGTCGGCGGTCGGCTCCACCCGATCGAGGGTTCGACGCGCTCGCTCGGGCTCACGATCCCGACCGACACCAACCAGTTCACGCATGCTCCGGGCCAGGTGGCGTTCACTCCTGACGGGTCTCAACTGGTCGTCACCACGAAGGCCAGCTCCAACGCCATCGATATCTTCGCCGTCGACCGCAACGGCCGAGTGTCGGCCGCGCCCGTGGTGAACAGCGAGCCGGGCACCGTACCCTTCGCCGTCACCTTCGACCCCAGCGGGCATCTGCTCGTGGCGGAGGTGGGAACTAACGCCTTGGCCAGCTTCTCTCTCGGCGTCGACGGCACGGCAACACTCCTCGACGCGGTTGGCACCAGCCAGGCGGCGACTTGCTGGGTGGCGTCAGCGCAGGGCTACTTCTTCACCTCCAACGCCGGCAGCCCATCGCTGAGTGGATTCGAAGCTGCTCCCAACGGGCAGCTCACCGACCTCGGCAACACCATCACCGACCCTGGCACCGTCGACGCCTCGGCGTCGAGCGGCGGTCAGTTCCTCTACGTCCAGACCGGGAAGAACGGCATTGTGGACGAGTTCGCCGTGAACACCAACGGCTCTCTCAGCGAGGTGGGCTCGGTAACGGTCCCCGGTGCGGCCGGTGGCGAGGGAATCGTCGCGAACTAGCGACCACAGCGGCCTCGGGCTATGGGATGACGATGCCGTCGGAGAAATCCGGCGGCATCGTCATCCCGACCTCGGGCATTTGAAGACAGGGAATTGCTGGGTTGGGGCTGCAGCCTGACATCTATGAGGACCGAGCCGCTGACGGTGTTGGGTCTATCCTGGCTGTCGAGTGCTCCCCATGAACCGTACCGATGTCATCCGAGCGGCGTACGAACGAATCAATGCGAGGGACTTCGCTGGAGCTGCCGGCTTCTTCGCGCCTGAAGGTGAGTTGTCTGACGTCCTACTAGAGGGCGAGGTTGTTCAAGGCCGAGATGCGATCTTGAAACAGTGGAACGAGCGCTTTGCGAACGCCAGTGTCGTCACCATGTTGGGTGAAATGCTGGAAGTCGGCGACACCATAACCGTGGTTGTCTCTTACAAGGTCTACGAACGGACCTCTGGTGCGCCCGTCGGCCAGCCCCTTATCGCCACCCAGCGCTTCAGCTTTCGCGGCGGTCTGATTGCGCGAATGGACACTACGGTTCTTGATGAGGTGCCCGAGGAGCTGAAGGAGTTCTTCGGGGTCGTATAGACCCAAAGTCGTTCATCGTGGCTGCACAGGCCACACAGAGCTTGGCTTTGCCGTTCCCCACCTAGGTCCATCGTCTGCCGTAACATTCCGAAGCGGGTTACCAGGACGGTCTGACCCCAGAACATGCTCACCGCGGCTCAGGCCAGGCCATCCTGTATTTCCTGTATTTGCCGGTAAGCGCTACCTGCCCTTTGACGTGACCTCCGAAAACGCGCTCGTGCCTACAGGTTCGGAGGGTTCTTGCCGACACCAAGGAGAAAGGTGCCGGAGGGACACATGGTGCGCAGGGGGTGGATCTTCGTCGGGGTCGTGCTGCTCGGCGGAGGCCTGGCGGGGGCCATGTGGGAGGACCCCCACCACAATGCCTGCACCGCGGGATTGGGTTCCTTCGGATCTCTGAGCGGAGACGTGGCCCGCAACTGTGGCTTCCACAACACGATGTTCCTAGTGGCGATCGCGGCGGCGTTCTTCGGGCTCGCCGTCATGGTGGCGGCCCTGCTGTTCAGGTCCTAGTCCGCACCGCCACCGCATCGCGCACGATCGGCGCGCGGGGCGCAGGTCTGGGCGGCGTCCCTAGGAGTCGAGGCCGAAGAGCTTCGTCACCCCGTGGTCACGGCCAGCTGTGTAGCCGCCGTCCACCACAAGGGCGTGTCCGGTGACGAACGAGGCGTCGGCGGATAGAAGGAAGGCCGCAGCCGAAGCGATCTCGTCGGGTTGACCGAAGCGATCGAGCTTGTGCTCCGAAGCGATCTCACGCCGGGCCTCTTCCATGCCTGGCATGCCGAAGATGCCCTGAGTCATGGCCGTGTCAATGAAGCCGGGGCAGATGGTATTGACCCGGATCTTTCGACCGGCGTAGTCGATGGCCATGTTCTTGGTCAGGATGACCACCCCGCCCTTGGAGGCTGAATAAGAAGAGCCACCCGCGGTCCCTTCGATCCCCTCGATGCTGGCGATGGTCACAATGGCGCCACGCTCCGCCTCGACCAGCTCCTGGTCGACCATCCGGGCGAGCACGTGCTTGGCCGTGAGGAAGGTCCCCCGCAGGTTCACGTCGAGCACGTGCGACCACTCCGCTGCGTCGAGGAGGTGCACGGGGCCACCGCCGGCCACGCCCGCCGCGTTGACCAAGCCGTCGACCCTCCCCCACTCTGCCACGGCCTTCTCGACCATGGCCTGCACCGAACCCTCGTCGCTCACGTCGGCCGAGGTCGAGGTCCAGGTGTCGACGGGCCCAGCCGCTGCTGTCTCAGGGCGGGGAGGCTCGGCCAGATCGGCCCCGAGCACGTGGGATCCCTCTTCGAGCAGCCTCGCCGCCGTGGCCCGGCCGATCCCCGACGCGGCACCGGTCACGATCACGTGCTTGCCCGCCAACCCTCGCATCTTCCCTCCCAGCCTCACGCCGGCACGTGCGGTTGCCGCGTCGGCGAGCGGGATGATAGGCCCCCACCGATCGCCAACCGCCGAGGATGAGGAGTACCGGTGCGCTTCGCCCTCTTCTACGAGATCCCCGTCCCCATGCCCTGGGGTCCGGACGATGAGCACATCGCCTACAAGAACGTGCTCGAGCAGGCAATCGCCGGCGAGCGCTACGGCTGGGACGCCTTCTGGACGGTGGAGCACCACTTTCTCTCCGAGTACTCACACTGCTCGAACCCCGAAGTGCTCTACGGCGCCATCGCCTCGCGCACCGAGCGCATGCGCCTGGGCTACGGGGTCCGGCTCATGCCCCAGCCCTACAACCATCCGGTGCGCACGGCCGAGTCGGTAGCCGTGCTCGACCTTCTCTCCGACGGCCGGGTCGACTTCGCCACCGGGCGGTCGGCCACCCGGGCCGAGCTCGAGGGATTCGGAGTCGATCCGGCCCAGACCCGGCAAATGTGGCAGGAGGCCATCGAGCATGTGGTGGGGTGCTGGACCAACGACGAATACGAGTTCTCGGGCAAGTACTGGAAGATGCCACGTCGTCGGGTGCTGCCCAAGCCACTCCAGAAGCCCCACCCTCCGCTGTGGGGGGCGACGAGCTCTGACGACGGCCACCGCCAGGTCGGCTCCTTGGGGCTCGGGCTGTGCTCGTTCGCCGTGGGTGTACCCGTCGAAGAGGTCAAGGCCAAAGTGGGCATCTATCGACAGGCCGTAGAGGCGTGCACCACCCCCATCGGCCAATACGTGCATGACGATGCCGCCACCTTCACCATGACGCTCTGTGCGCCGGACCGAGACCAGGCCATCGCCTTGGCCCGCGAGTCGTTCGAGTGGTACCCCAAGACCGGCGCCCGGCAGATCGCTTCGATGACCGACTGGATGCTCGAGCAGAACCAGGATCTCGGCTCGTACGCCTACGCCGCCGACTTGAAGAAGGTCGACGACGAGGGTGCACTTGACCTGCTCACCATGGAGTACCTGGTGGACGCCAACGCCTGTGTGGTCGGCACCCCAGAGGATTGCATCAAGACCTGCGAGCTCTACGAGCAGGCAGGCATCGACACCTTGTTGTGCCTAGTCAACCCGTACAAGATCCCACACGCCACGGTCATGCAGACCATCGAGCTCATGGGCACCGAGGTGATCCCCCGCTTCCGGCACTAGGGCAGGTCACCGCGTCTCGGAGCGCGTCAGAGTCCCGACCTTTGTCGGGACTCTGGCCCTCGACCTGCACCTGGCGTCAGGCCGCAACGGTCTGGTCGGAAGGGTGTCCGGTGAGCGCACTGATCCGTGGAGCCAGGCGAGCGTTCAGCCTCGGTCTCACCGCCTCGGTCATGCTCGCCGCCCTGTCTTTCGACGCCGCCCAGGGGTGACTCCCGGTTCCACCGTTACCCCGGCGCCGCTGCTCTCGACGTAGGAGTCGACCGCGCGGACATGATGTTGTCGTACTACGAGTCGTGAGTCGTCCGTGTCACGGTCCTGGAGGTCCCCTGGTAAGACCAGGCGCGCCAGAGCCCAGCAAGAAACTGGGCCGGCGACGGGGCCACTAGGTTCTCATCCGTGAATCGACCCGGGCCGAGGGGGCGCCCGTCGATCGAGGAGATCGAGGACGCAGTCATCGATGGGGACCGGCCCCTGCGCGTCGGCACAGCCGGGTCAGCCCTTCGCCAACGCACGTTTCGCATCGTCTACCTGGGAGCATTCGCGTCGAACATCGGCACGTGGATGCAGAACGTGGTGCTCGGCGCCTACGCCTACTCCCTCACCCACTCGAGCACATTCGTCGGCGTCATCATCTTCGCCCAACTGGGCCCCGCCCTGTTGTTCCCACTGGTGGGTGGCCTGCTGGCCGACCGAGTCGACCGCAAGCGGCTGCTCATCATTCTCTCGCTCGAGCAGCTCGTCTTCTCGTTCCTTCTGGCCTGGATCGTCCGCGCTCCGCACCCGTCGCTGGTGCTCGTCACCGTGACGGTCCTGCTCGTCGGGGTGGGCAGCGCCATGTTCGGGCCCGCCTACTCGGCCATCCTCCCCGGACTGGTCCGCCGCGAGGATCTTCCCGGCGCCATCTCGCTCAACGCCGCTCAGATGAACGGGTCCCGGGTCATCGGCCCGGTCATCGGCGGCGTCGTCTACCACTTCGTCGGACCGAGCTGGATCTTCGCCGGGAACGCGGTGACCTATCTGTTCGTGGTGGTGACCCTGCTCATGGTCACCCTCCCCACTGGTCCAGCCGCTGTCCGCCAAGCCAGCACATGGCGGGAGCTGACGGTGGGCCTCACCGTGGCGCGGGCCGACAGAGTGGTCCGGCGCTGTCTGGTCACGGTGTTCACCTTCTCCCTCTTCGCCTTGGCCATCATCGGCCAGATGCCGGTGGTGGCCGCCGACAACCTCGGGATCAACCCGCACTCGGCCGGCTACGGCATCCTCTATGCCTGCTTCGGCACCGGGGCTCTCCTCGGCGCCCTCTCCATCGGCACGGTCTTCTCCCAGACGTCGAAGCCCGTGCTGGTCCGCATCGGTCTGCTCGGCTACACGGCGTCGCTGATCACCTTCGCCCTGCTCCGCGACGCCGCGCCCGCGTTTCCCGTGGTGACGATCCTGGGCGCCTTCTACTTCGCCTTCATCACCGCGCTGAACACAACCGTGCAGGCGCAGCTCGACGACGCCGTGCGGGGACGGGTCATGGCCCTGTGGATCATGGGTTTCGGCGGCACCGTCGGCTTCGGCAACCTCGTCACCGGCCCGGTTGTGGCTGCGGTGGGGATCACCAACGTCTTGCTCTTCGGCGCCGGCGTGGCCCTGCTCCTCGCTTGGTACGCCGATGTCCGAGCCTCCGCCCCGTCGGCGGCGCTCCCTTGGACAGGGCCTGCGCAACAGGAACCGATTTCCGGCTGACACGATCACGACGACGACGCGAACGAACGGCACGAGCCGAGAGCGACACGTTGGTGGCCCAGGGGCGGGCCCAAGCGCAGGAGGCGCTGGCCGCCATCCGCCCGGCCAACCTGACGCCCCAAGCGCTGCAACAGCTCGAGGAGACCATCGAGGGTTACAAGCGGGCGAACACCGGACTGGCACGCGAGCTCGAGCGGGTGCTGGCCGCCATGCGCAGCCTGGCCGCTCCTCCCCCGCCACCGCCACCACCCGCCGGGCCGCCGGGCCGCCGGGCCCACCGAGCCCTCCTGAGGCTCCAGCTCCCCGCTTTCCCTTATCAGGCTGATCTAGCGCCCGCCCGGCCGAAGACGAACGTCGGGCGACAACGCGAAGGCTGGTTCAGCCGATACGCACGCCGCGGGGCAGCTGTAGCCGCGGCGTGCGCAGGCGCCGCGTCGTCACCAACAGGAGGAACCCACCGAGGGCGAGGTCGAAGCCGAGCCCGTAGGGCCACACCAACGCGGCGCGGGGGCGGTCCGAGGTCAAGGCCGACGCACCGACATCCGGGGGCGCGCGCAGAGACCGCACCGCCCGGCTGATACTCCCCAGAGGATCGAAGCCGTCGTCTTCGGAGTTGCACACCGTCTGGGTGCCACCGGACCCGACTCCGACCGAGAAGCAGTGCTGCCGGAGTGGCGCCACCGGGGCCGCGTCGGCCAGGACGACGAAAGGGTTGGGCGCCAGGATCCACCATGTGTGATCCGTGCGGGTCACCTGCTCGGTACCGGTGCCCGATCCCCCGTAGTGCACGGTCACCGTCTGACGGGTGGTCTCCGTCGCCAGCCCGAACAGCACCAGCAGCCCAACCGTCAGGGCGAACATCGAGGCGTACGACAGGACGCTCGACGTGGTGCTGCGCGCCAGCAACGAGGAGAGACCCAGGGCGATGGCGCAGACCACGCCGATGAGGAGCGCCATGACGAGGCTCACGACGAACACCCGGAACGCGGGCACCCCGCCTTCGGCCATGCACCAGACGACCAGCGGGGCCGACGAGGCCAGGAACAGACATCCTGTCCCCCAAGCGGCCAGGAGCTTCCCCGCGGCGATGTCGAAGGCGGAGAGCTGCGTCACCTGGAGCACGCCGAGTGTTCCCCGTTCGCGGTCACCGTTCACCGACTGGGACGTCAGCGCTGGCATGACGACGAGGGCCAGTCCCAGCATGAACAACTGGAGCGCGCCGTACATCACGGTGCCCCGATGCCCGTACAGAGACGAGGTGTCGGGCAGGGCGGCGCGCAGAAGGAACGTGAACAGGAGCAGGACGACGAACCAGCCACCGAGCAGCCAGCGCCACCGGCCGGCCCGGACCCGGATGGTGAGCTCGAGGCGCGCCACGGTGAGCATGCCCGTCATCCTTCGCCCCTGGTGAGTCCGAGATAGGCCGCTTCCAGCGAACTGGTCACGGGGGTGGACGCCACCACAGGGACGCCGTCAGCCACGAGGCGGCGCACGAGTTGCGCCACCTCCTCCTCGGACGCCACTTCCAGCTCGACACCGGTGGGCGTCACATCGTGGGCCAGGCCGTAGTTGGTGAGAGCAGTAGTGAGCATCGCCGCGTCGAGCGCCCGCACGCGCCATTTCTGCACTCCGATGGAGGGGCCGAGCTCCGTCATCCGGCGCTCGCCGATCACCACGCCGTGGTCCACGAACACCACCCGGTCCGCCATCTGTTCCAGGTCCGAGAGCACGTGGCTCGACACCACCACGGCGGCCCCCTCACCGGCGAGCCGCCGCAGGAGGCTCCGCAACTCGACCCGGCTGTGGGGGTCGAGGCCGGCCGCCGGCTCGTCGAGCAGCAGGACCCGCGGCGAGTGCAACAGCGCCCGCACGAATCCCAAGCGCTGCTTCTGGCCGCGCGACAGCACGTGCACCGGTTGGTCGCGGTACTCCGCCAGCCGGGCCACGGCCAGGAGCTCGGTGGCCCGAACGACCGCCCGCTCGCGTCCGAGCCCCTGGCACTCCCCGGCGAACCTGAGGTACTCCCAGGAGGTGAGGTTGTCGTAGACGCCGAAGACGTCGGGCACCCATCCCATCACGGCGCGCACCGCTCGGGCGTTGGTCTGCGGGTCGTGGCCGGCGATGCGGACGGAGCCGGTATCCAGTTGCAGCAATGTCGCCATGGCCAGCAGCAGGGTGGTCTTGCCGGCCCCGTTGGGGCCGACGAGCCCGGTCACCTCGCCATAGGGCGCCACGAAGTCCAGTCCCCGCAGCGCCTCCACGGCGCCGAATCGCCGATGGGCCCGCACCACGACCACTGCAGGGGTGGACGCGGGTGCACCCGGGATGCCACCGGTCACCGCGGTGTCGAGCGTCAGTGCAGGCCCCCTCGCTCCTGTGCGGCGGGTTGTCGGATGGATGGTAGCTCCGGGACCGGGACATTTGCGCTGGTCGACAGGCGTTTCGGGGTCGCCCGCGAAGGATGCACGGGCTCCGGGCGCCGCTGGACTCCTGGCGACGCTGCCCCGAGTGGGTGAGAATCGCCTCGGCAGACGGGAAGCCGCCATGGGCCGCGGGGGGTTGCTCATGCGACAAGGGACGAGGTCCGAGCGACATGGTCGCTGCGGCCGGCGCCGTACCCCGGCCGCGTTGGCATTGGCGTCGGCCACGATCGCGTCGGTGGCGCTCGGGACCGTGCCCGGCCTGATCGGCCCGGCGGTGGCGCAGGGAGGCACCACGCTCCCCGGCACGACGTGCCCCGCCTTCCCGGCCGACGACGTGTGGAACACGCCCATCACCGGCTTACCGGTCAACGCCAACAGCGCCACCTGGCTATCGACGATGCATGCGTCAGGCGCCTTCCTCCACCCGGACTACGGACCGTCGGGCAACGTAAAGCACCCCTACGGCATTCCGTGGCAGATCGTGAACCCGGCACAACCCCTGGTGTCGCTGCGATTCCTCTACGCCGACGAGAGCGACCCAGGTCCCTATCCCCTGTCGCGCTTCACGCCCATCGAGCACGGCTCCGACCGCCACGCGCTGATGGTCAACCCGTCGACCTGCACCCTCTACGAGCTCTTCTCCACCCACTACCACCGCCGCGGGCTGTCGCGGGCCGGATCCGGCGCCATCTGGAGCCTCCAGTCCGACGCCTTGCGCCCCGCAGGGTGGACGTCGGCTGACGCGGCCGGCCTGCCCATCCTGCCCGGGTTGGTCAACTACGACGAGGTGACGTCGGGGGCCATGGACCACGCCATCCGCTTCACTGTCGACTGCACCCAGCAGTCCTACCTCTGGCCGGCTCGTCACGAGGCGGGCCAGTCCGACCCCAACTGCCCGCCCATGGGGGCGCGCTTTCGGTTGTCGGCGAGCTTCAACCTGCCCGCGTCGCAGTGCGACACCATGTGCCAGGCCGTCGTCACCACCATGAAGACCTACGGGCTGATCCTGGCCGACAACGGGAGCAACTGGTTCTTCCAGGGGACGGCCGACACCCGTTGGACCTTCACCAATGTCGACCAGCTCAAGCAGATCCCGGCCAGCGCCTTCGTGGCCGTGGACGAGTCGTGCCTCATGGTGTCGGCTGACTCCGGCCAGGCGCGGCAACCGGGTACACCGGCCTACACGGCCAACTGCGGCTGATCGCCGGCGCCCGTGTCGTCACCGCGCCCGAGGGCGCGGCCACCATAGGATCGGGCGCCATGTCCACGCCGATGTTCGTCGTCACCCACGTCGCGCCCTACCAACACGGCCCGGCCGGCGTGCACGGGGTGCTCCCCCAGGCGGCCATCGCCCTGTCGGAGCTGGCGACGCTTGCCGGGCTCGAGCCCCGCGTGGTGACCGACCCCACCGCGCTCGACCCGGCGGACCTGGCCGGTGGCGGCGTCCTCTGTCTCTTCACCATCGGGGAGACCCCGTGGTCGGGCCCGCAACGCCAGGCGGTGGTGGACGCCGTGCGGGCCGGGCGGCTGGGGGTGCTTTCCATCCACTCGGCCTCCGACGCGTCGCGGGCGTGGCCGGAATACGGAGAGCTGGTGGGGGCGCGCTTCGACGGCCATCCCTGGACGGCGGACTTCGACATCACCGTCGTCGACCCCGCCCACCCGTCCACCGCGCACCTTCCTGCCACCTGGCGCTGGCGCGACGAGGTGTACCTGTTCGCATCGCTGCGGCCTGACGCCCATGTCGTGCTCCGGGCCGACGAGAGCACGCTCGACATGAACGTCCCCGAAGCGCGCGTCCCCGACTGCGGGTTCCCACTGGCCTGGTGCTTCACCGAGGGAAGGGGGCGCTGCTTCTACACCTCCCTCGGCCACTTCCCCCATGCCTGGGAGTACCCCATCTACCTGAACCACGTGGCCGGTGGCCTGGCCTGGGTGCTCGGGTAGCCGCTGATCATGGCCTGGACCCCCCCGCCGCGCGCCGCCTGGGTCGACAAGCTGGTGGCCTACGGCCGCGGGCTTGGTGACGACGGGCGATCCCTCGTCTCCCTCGATGCCGAAGAACTCCTGTCCGCGGGGCGCGCCGCCACCGGCCTCGACGACGCCGGCGACGACTGGTTCCGCGATCCCATGGAACGCCTGTGCCGCGCCCTCGACGACGAGGCCGAGCTTCATCTGGCCGGCCGCCTGCGCGCCCGGGCCGAGCTCCAGGTGATCCTGCAGAACCGCCTCCGGCTGGTCGACCTGTGGAAGCGGGAGCCGGCCATCGACGAGGAGGAGGTACGCAACCCCATCATCGTCACCGGCCTGGGGCGCTCGGGCACCACGTTGATGCACGAACTGCTGTCGTGCGACCCGGCCAACCGGCCGGCGCTCTTGTGGGAGCTCCTGCACACGGTGCCGGGCGGCGTGTCCCCTCCTGGCGTGGCGCGCGACGGGTGGATCAAGATCGCCGACGACGAGATCACCGTCATGGACGAGATGGTGCCGGCCTTCACCTCCATGCACGAGAACGCCGGGCACCTGCCCACCGAGTGCATTTTCGCCTTCGCCCACCAGTTTTCCAGCGACATGTTCACCGGCATCTACAACGTGCCCAGCTACACCATCTGGAAGAGCGGTGCCGACCAGACTCCCGCCTACGACTGGCACCGCCGGATGCTCCAGACCCTGAAATGGGCCCCACCCGACGGTCGCACCGGCGACGAGCGCTGGGTGCTGAAAGCACCGTCGCATCTCGGGCATCTGCCCCTGCTGTTCGCCACCTACCCCGACGCACGGGTGGTGATGAACCACCGCGACCCACTGCGGGTGGTCGGTTCGCTGGCTGACACAATCGCCACGTTGCATTGGATGCACTCGGACCGCGTCGCCCACGACATCGTCGTCGAGTTCTTGTGCATGGGGGTGGAGATCCAGATGAACGGCATCGCCGAGGTGCGTGACTCGGGGACACTGCCGAGCGACCAGATCGCCGACGTGGTCTACAAGGACCTCGTGGCCGATCCCATCGGCACGGTGAAGCGCCTGTACGACGGGTGGGAACTGGAACTGTCGGATGAGGCACTGGCCCGGCTGCACGCCTACGTCGATGCGCGCCACACCCGTCGCGAGGTGGCTGAGCACCGGTACCGTTTCGAGGACACAGGACTCGACCTGGCCGAGCACCGGGCGCTGGTGTCGGCCTACCAGGAGCGGTTCTCCGTCCCCTCCGAGGTCTGACCGAGCGCGGGGCTAGGCGCGCAGGCTGTCGATGGGGACGAGCTCCGCCGTGGGGTGCGGCGGGCCGTCGGCCAGCACCCAGCGCACGATCATGTACCCCTCACGCCGGCCCCCGGTGTCGATCCAATTGGCCACGCCGGGGTCGCGCGGCGAGATCACCAGCCGCCAGTCGCCGTCGGGCGAGCGCGTGGCCGTCCGGTTGTTCAGGTTGGTGGTGGTGTAGCGGTAGTCGATGCTCTCCATCCAGGCGGTGGAGGTGGTGAGGCCCCAGTAGAGGAACTCGTTGGGCGGGTCGTGGACGGTCACCACGAGGGCCTCGTCCTCGCCCAGGACCCAGCGTCCTCCGTGGTAGGTCATCTCGGCGTTGCTGTGCGAGCGGATCTCGTCGTCCTGGGCGGCCACGTGCTCCGAACCGGCGGTACCACCGAAGTGGTTCACGTTGGCGGCGGTGTCGGCCCACATGTTCATGGCCGTCGCCGCCACGAATTGGACGAAGAGCCCGGCGAACTCGAGCTTCCCGGCCAACTCCTCCACGCCGAGGATGGGCGCGGCCACCGGCTCGACCAGCTCGACCCGCAGCTCCGCGGGCCGGTCCGTCCACCGGTGGAAGAACGTCTCGCGCAGGGCCACCTGGCCGGTGCCCGGGGTCAGCTCGATGGCATTGCGGGGCCGGGGGCTCGGCATCTTGTCGGGCGGGGCCATGAAGATGTCGACCTCGCCGTTCGGCCCCAGCTCGAACTGGTCGATATGCGCTTGTACCGTCGTCCCGGTGCGCCCGCCCACCTGGCCCTTGCCCACCGGGGTACCGAAGGTCAGCCCGATGTAGGCGGCCTCGCCCCGCGTCCCGACGAGACGGTAGGCCTTGGTCTCGTCCAGGGCGCAGAAGCCGTAGCGCACGTCGGGGTTGTCGACGAGGAGCTTGCGGTACTCGGTCTGCGCCTGGAACAACTGCGGGTGCAGGGGGTCGGACTTCTCGACGAACCACTCCTGGGCCAGCGAGCTGAGCCGCGTCACCCAGCGGTAGCCCTCGGCCAGGTCGACATCGGTCCGGGGGACGGCCGCGGCAGTGCGCACGGTGGCGACGGCCGCCTCCTGTCCCTCGACCCACACCTTCCAGGCCGCGTCGAGCCGGTCCAATGTGGCGGCTTCGTCCGGCGACGCGGGCGGGGCGGTCGGGGCGGTCGGGGCGGTCGGGGCGGTGGACACGGTGGACACGGTGGTGGGATCGGCGGTCATCCCGGCCGACGCTAGGGTCCGGCACGATGGTCGCGCCAGAGAAATGGACCGTCCTCGTGACCGGGGCCACCGGCCGCATCGGCTTCCCCATCGCCCGGGCGCTCGCCCGCGACCACCACGTGTACGGCCTGGCCCGCTGTAGCAAGCCGGGCGACAGAGAGCGCCTGGCCGACGCCGGCATCGACGTGGTCGAAGACGACCTCCTCACCTTCGATGCCCGCCGCTTGGAACGCCCGCCCACGCACGTCTTCCACGCGGCGGCGCGTATCGGCCCGGAGGCCGCCACCGACTGGCAACGCACCTTCGAAGTGAACGCCCAGGCCACGGGACGGTTGATCGCCGCGTGTACCGGCGCGCGGGGCTTTGTCTTCTGTTCCTCGGGCTCCACCTACGAGTACCAGGGCCGAAGGCCGTTGCGCGAGGACGATCCCCCCGGCGTGCACCTGGGGACGTACAGCCATTCCAAGATCGCCGGTGAGGCGGTGGCCCGCTTCGCCGCCTCCGAGCACGGCGTGCCCCTCACCATCATCCGCATCTTCTCGACCTACGGGCCCATGGGCGGCGCTCCGGCCGACCGGCTCGAGCGGATCCTCACTGGCAAGGAGGTGGTGCTGCACCCTGACCGTCCCAACAATTACAACCCGGTCTACGAGGACGACTACGTGCGCCTCGGCATACAGGCCCTGGAGAAGGCGTCGACACCGCCGCTGGTGGTCAACTGGGCCGGCAGCGAGACAGTGAGCGCCGAGGACTACTGCACCTACCTCGCCGGGCTCGTCGGGCGCGACGTCCGGTTCCGCTACGACGAGCACGCACCCTGGCCGCTGTGGCCCGACGTCACCTTCATGCACGAGGTCCTCGGGCGTACCGAGGTCCCATGGCAACAGGGCATGGCCCGCATGGTGGAGGCCCGTCACCCTGAGGCGCTGGCGACCTAGCCGTGCCCGAGCTCGCCCTGAAGTCGGTGCCGGGGCGCTGGGTGCTCGCCGCCACCGTTCTCGGGTCGGGCATGGCCGCCATCGACGGCACGGTGGTGGGCATCGCGCTCCCGAGCATCGGCCGGCAGTTCCACGCGCCGCTCGTGACCATGCAGTGGGTGGTGACCGGCTACTTGCTCTCGCTCGCCGCGCTGCTGCTCGTGGGCGGGACGCTGGGCGACCTGTTCGGGCGCCGACGCGTCTTCTGCATCGGCGTGGTGTGGTTCGCCCTCGCCTCGGCCGCCTGTGCCGCCGCGCCCGATGCGGCGGCGCTGATCGTCACCCGGGTGCTCCAAGGAGTGGGCGCCGCTCTCCTCGTCCCGGGCAGCCTGGCCATCATCCAGGCCTCGTATGCGCCGGACGACCGGTCGCGCGCCATCGGGGCCTGGTCGGGCCTCGGCGGCGTGGCCACCGCCGCGGGGCCGCTGCTCGGTGGCTATCTCGTCGGCGCGGTTTCGTGGCGGTGGATCTTCGTCATCAACCTGCCGGTGGCCGTGATCGTGCTGGCGGCATCGGTCCGTCATGTGCCCGAGACGAAAGCGGCCGGATCGCCACGGCTCGACTTCACCGGGAGCGTCCTCACGGTGGTGGCCCTGGCCGGCATCACCTACGGGCTGGTGGAGGGCCCGGCCCGGGGTTGGACGGCGCCGGCCGTGCTGTCGACGTTGGTCGTCGGTACCGTGGCCGGCATCGCCTTCCTCGTCGCCGAGGCCAGGGTGACGGCGCCCGTGGTGCCCCTCACCATCTTCCGCCTGCGTCAGTTCACCGTCACCAACGGGCTCACCCTGCTCGTCTACGCCGCGCTGGGGGGCGCGCTGTTCCTGCTGCCCGTGCAGCTCCAGGTGGTCGACGGCTACAGCCCATTGGAGGCGGGGACGTCCCTGCTGCCATTGACCTTGATCATGTTGCTGCTCTCGGCCCGCTCCGGACGCCTGGCGGCGCGCATCGGCCCTCGCCTCCAGATGAGCGCCGGCCCGCTGGTCGTCGCCGTCGGTATGGCCATGCTGGCGCGCACGAGTGACACCTCGTCCTACGTGTCGGGCGTGCTGCCCGCCGTGATCGTCTTCGGGTTGGGCCTGGCCATCACCGTGGCGCCCCTCACGGCCACGGCCATGTCTTCCGTGCCCGGCGATCACGCCGGGCTCGCCTCCGCGGTGAACAACGAAGTGGCGCGCGTCGGCGGCCTGGTGGCCGTGGCCGTGCTCCCGGCCCTGGCCGGGATCGGCGGCGACGCGTATCTGCACCACGCGGCCCTGGCCCATGGGTTTCGCACCGCCGTGTACATCGCCGCCGGGTGGTGCGCGGCCGGCGGGGCGCTGGCCGCTGTGGGCATCCGCAACCCGGCTCCGCCCCGCCGCCGTGTGGAGGTGCAGCTGGGGCCGCAGTGGCACTGCGCCCTCGACGCCGCCCCCCTGGCCCGCCGGGGTTGACGGCCGGTCAGCCGGCGACGAGCTCCAGGGTCATGAACGTGTTGTAGGGGCTCGGCTCGTAGCCCCCGAAGGCGCCGCAGGGCCGGAAACCGGCGGAGACATACAGGGCGCGGGCCGGGGCGTAGGCCCCCATGGTCCCCGTCTCCAGGCTCACCCGCCGGAACCCCGCGGCCCGCGCCGCCTGGAGCAGGTGGGTCAGGAGCTCCCGGCCGATCCCGGTGCGGCGCTCGGCGGCCCGCACGTGCATCGACTTGAGCTCGGCGTGGGTGTCGTCGATCCGCCGCAGCGCGCCCATGCCGACGAGGGTCCCCTCCACCCTGACGCCGAAGAAGGTCACGTCCGGCTCGACCAGGCCCTCGACAGGCAAGGCGAAGACGAATTCGGGCGGGGTCTCGTCGAAGGAGAAGCGACGGTGGATCTCGAGCAGCGCCCGGACGTCTTCGGACTCGGGGTCCTCCACGGCGATCACGAGCGTCACGGTGCCGCCAGCGTGCCACGCACCTCTGTCACCATTGTCGCCGGAAGACCACCGGCACCGAGCTCGTCAGGACGCCAGCAGGGCGGCCATGTCGTGGTCGGAGGACAGCCGCAGCTGCTCCATGGCCCGGCGCTCGATCTGGCGCACGCGCTCGCGGCTGACGCCGAGGATCCGGCCGGCCTGGTCGAGGGTGTGCGGCTCGGTCCCGTAGAGGCCGTAGCGCAGGCGCAGCACCGTCTGCTCCCGCGGGCTCAACACCCCGAGCAGGCGCTCGACGTGCGCCGCCAGTCCGTCGCCTCCCGCCACGTCCGCCGGGTCGACGCCGTGCGGGTCGGCCACCACCGCGTCGAGCGCGTCACCTCCCCCGTCGCCCAGCGGGGCGTCGAGGCTGGTGGGCTCGCCCGGGACCGAGGCGACCGAGCTCACGTGGTCACGCGTCCAGCCCAACTCGTCGGCCAGCTCGTCCTCGGTCGGCGTGCGGGCCAGCGCAAGCTCGAGATCGGCGCGGGTCTTGCGCAGGGTGGCCAGCTCGCCGGCCACGTGGACCGGCAGGCGGATGGTCCGGGCGCTCTTGTCGATGCCGCGGGTGATGGCCTGGCGGATCCACCA
>Ga0070731_10002272_pt1 | contig 18507 bp, 12 predicted proteins | sample Coa_R1_2_FD_66448 | JGI IMG/M metagenome (GOLD analysis project Ga0070731, IMG submission 66448) | Surface soil microbial communities from Centralia Pennsylvania, which are recovering from an underground coalmine fire - Coalmine... | ecosystem: Environmental > Terrestrial > Soil > Unclassified ... | reverse complement strand
GCGACGGTGAGGGTGAGCGGATGGTCCAGGAAGCCGAGGTGGACGGCTCCCCACCACCCGGCCAGGCCGTTGTACTGCCCCGTGCCCTGGACACAGATGAGCCACTGGGGAGCGATCGCCTGCAGGGCGTCGGAGCATCGCTTCGCGGCGTCCTTCCAGTTGGTCGTGGGATTGACTCCGTCGGCGTCCCAGGTCGTCGCATGAGGCTCGTTGAACAGATCCGCCCCGACGACGGTCGGGTTCCCCTTGTAGCGGGTGGCGATCAGCTGCCAGTTCGAGATCCAGAAGGCCTCGGTATACGTCGGATCGCCGGGGATGTACCAGAGGCCGTTCTCCGAGGCGAAGCCCGCCTGCATCCGATGGTAGTCCAGGATCACCCGGATCCCCCGGGTGCCGCAACCCTGGATGAGGGCGTCCATGATCTGGAGGCTGCTCAGCCCCTGAAGATCGGGATTGGCGGTAAAGTCGATCGTCCCGGCCGCCGGCATGCGCCCGGACGCACACAGATCGCCCGAGAAGGGGAGGCGGATCAAATTGAATCCCAGGGACTTCATCTGGTCGAGATAAGAGCCGATGCTCCGGCTGTGTCCTTGACCATCCACGTTTCCCCACAGGCCGTGGACCACATAGTTGGCGGTCTCGAAGCCGCTCCAATTGAGCCCGGAGAAATGCACGACGTTGTTGCCGGAGTCCAGGATCTGATTCCCACTGGTGTGCCAGGCCCCATCGCCGACCGACTGGGCCCAGACCGGGTGGGCGGTCGACGCCGACGCCAAGACGCCAAGGACGATCAAGACCGTTTTCACGATGCCTCCTTCGCAAAGGCGCAGGTCCGGCCCGCGCCTGAATTGCCGTCCGCATGGTCCTGCTGGGATGGACGTTCGAGGGATGAGGGGAAGCACCCTGAACCCCCAGCCCGCCTTCCGACCGGCCTGGCCTGCCTTCCCCGGATCCCCCCCAACCCCGCCCGCGACCGGGGCCAGTCGGGATCCCTGGAGGGCGCGGGCCGTCAGCAGCTCGCCCTGCTGCTCCTACTTCCGTCGAGAAGGCGAACTTGGACGGACAATCGGAAAAACAAACCAAGGACCGTGCGGGCGGTGGCGGCGGACGCCCCCGGCCCGTTCAAGGCTTGCAATCTGGACGGGGGGCGCAGACAATTCGACCCAAGAGAAGGCCCGGCCTCATCGTGAAGGAGACACCATGGACCCGATATCGGCGAAACCTTCCCCGCCCGAACGGTTCAACCTGCACCAAGTGCTGGACCCGCAGCATCAGCGCGTCGTCGCCGGAACGTTCGAATATCCCCCGGGCTGGACGGCCCAAAGCAGCGTCGTGTGGAACTTCCAGCACCTGAGCTTCCCGGTGATCATGTTTGGTCACACGATCGCCCCGACCGGGATCGAGCTGGTGAATTTCCTGCCGGTCGACTCCTTCGTTTGGGTCGAACCCAACTACGGCATGCTCCAGCCCGGAACACCTTCGTTGGGAAAACTCTGCTTGCCCCCGATGCCGGCGGCGAAGGCGATGCAACAACTGGTGATCCCGAAATACCGGGGGAAATGCCAGGGGCTCAAGGTCGTCTCGGTGGTGCCCCTGCCTGGGATCGCCAAGTTTTTAGGAGCGAATTCGGGAGGCCTGCCGATCGAAGAAGTCTGCGCGACCATCGAATACGACGAGAGAGGCCAGCGGATCGTCGAGGAGATCTACGGGGTCAAGATCACGCGAAACGTCCCCTACTATGGTCCGCAGGGAATGTCGATGGAGATCCAATGGGGATTCCCCAAACTGTTCACGTTCCGGTCCACCAAGTCCGGCCTGCCGTTGTGGAAAGGCCGGTTCTGGCGAATCGTCCAGTCCGCACGGCTGAATCCGGCCTGGGAGACCCTCTGCGCTCAGATCAGCCAGCAGCTTGCGGCTCAGTTCAATCAGTTCCTCCAGATGGGCTATTCGCAGATCCAGGCCGCGGGGCAGCTCAGCGCCGCCATCAGCGCCAACAATGACGCAATGCTGAGGGCCTTCGAACAGCAGCGCATGGCCGCGGCGCACTCCCGTCCCGCCGCATCCGGCCGCTCGGCCACCGACGGATTCGACGAGTACATCCGCGGCGTGGAAACGATGGACGATCCTTACCGCGGCACGTCGCAGCAGGACGCCACCTACCAGTACCACTGGACGGACGGTTCCGGCACCTACCAGCACTCGAACGATCCGTTCTTCAACCCGAATATCGGCGGGACCGTGACCTGGACGATGATGGACCGTTCGAAAGGTGCCTGAGCCGATCGGGGGTCCGAGCGACCCGTTTGCGGCCCGGCGGAACGACTCCGCCGTTCAGTCTGGATCTTCCCGTGGGCTAGTCGGCGACCGCCCGGGCGAGGATCACGAGCGAGGCCCCCTCCCCGGTGTTGACGGCGCCCACGACCATCCAGCTCTCGTCCTTCAACGAGAACCTGCTTTCGAACAGGCGGATCGGATGATCCTGGTCCGAAAGGACCGCGAAACGGTCGACCATCGGCCCTCCGACGCTTCGGACCGATCCGTCGAACTCCACCCAATACGCCGGATGTCCGGGAAACCGCAGCACGGCCCTGCCGGGGGGCGCGACGGCGCCCGGCTGGTCGCGGACGACCCGCTGCAGGTTCAAGGCGGCTGTCCCCAGGGGCGCGAACTGGTTGAGACCCGTCATTTCGGCCAAGCGGAGACTCCGGAACGCTTCGGGGATGGACTCGTCCTTCCCCCTGCGGCCTTCCAGAAGGGCCACGCTCATCCGGAAGGAGCGTGCGACATCCAAGGCCTTCACCAACTCCGCGCACTTGCGGAGGACGGAGGTGTAGTCGGTCACGACGAGCGTGCTCGAATCGTCGATGCAGATGCAATTCTGCGGATAAGAGACCACGTTGATCAGAACGGCCTGGACGGATCGGGGCGATACATAGCAGGGATGCAGGACGAGGGTTGAGAACTCATTCGCCCTGGGGAGCTCGCCGGCGGACCTATAGACCTTGAGCGCTTTCTTGCTTCCGATGGGCGCCGCAAAGATCTCGAACACGCCCGGAGCGCCCTCCTGGGGAGCGACGCCGAGATTGGCGAGCCGGAGCAAGTCGATGCCGACCGAATACGGGTCGCCCGTTTCCATCAGGTCCTCGAGAATACGCACGCGCACGTTGCGAAGCCCGAGTTCTTCGGTGTAGAGAAACCTGTGGCCAGTCTTCCTCTCCATCCACTCCACGAGGCTGGCCGCGGAGATGCCGTCCAGATCCTTGACGTCGACCCCGAACAGCTCCTTGAGCCGGATCCGTCGGATCAGCGTGCGAGCTCTGGCGGAGAGTTCGACGTCCTTGTCGCCCGCGGCCCGTTCCAGGTCCGGGAGTACCCCCTTCCCTAGCTTTCGAAGCTCCAGGTCGGCCTCTTCCCGTTCCTCGATCCGCTCCGAGCGCAGGTTCTCCAGCCACTTCTGGACTTGTCTCGACTGGTCGTCCTGCGCGCCGGCCACGGCCCACCAGGTGAGAAGGATGGCGATACCCATGGATCCCCCGTCGTTGAACAGCTCTCTAACGAGCGGGATTCGGAAAGGTTGGAGGAGAGACCGGCGATCACGCCCCAGCCCCCAGGGAGGAGGTCGTGGGGCCAGCGAGCTTCCCCCTCGGGCCGCCCGCGGAACGAGACGCGTCGGTGGTCAACCGAAGGGTGCTTCTGCTCCGACGCTCATAGAACCGGCAGGGAGGGACGGAGCGGGACGAGAATCGGGTTCGAGCGAGGAGTCTTTAAAATAAAAGATGGCAAGAGGGGTCGACGCCAGCGGTTGGTTCACCGGCATCTTCCAACGGAGATGATATGGGCCCTTTAACTCTCAACTTCTACACCTCAAAGCCCCTTGCGGAGCAAGAGGCATGATGCTGTAGAGCCTGGGTGGTATCTCTCTTTCGTCGATCTTTCCCGAAGGAAAGTCCTTAGAAAGGAGGTGATCCAGCCGCAGATTCCCCTACGGCTACCTTGTTACGACTTAGCCCTCCTCACACGTTTTACCCTGGGCCGCGTCCTCCTTGCGGTTGGGCAACGGACTTTAGGTACCCCGTGCTTGGGTGGCTTGACGGGCGGTGTGTACAAGGCTCGGGAACATATTCACCGCGGCGTGGCTGATCCGCGATTACTAGCGATTCCGGCTTCACGGAGGCGAATTGCAGCCTCCGATCCGAACTGAGGTCGGCTTTTTGAGATTGGCTCCCCCTCGCGGGTTGGCAACCCTTTATACCGACCATTGTAGCACGTGTGTTGCCCCGGACATAAGGGCCATGATGACTTGACGTCATCCCCACCTTCCTCCCATTCGACACGGGCAGTCTGTCTAGAGTGCACCTTTCGGTTAGCAACTAGACACAAGGGTTTCGCTCGTTACGGGACTTAACCCAACATCTCACGACACGAGCTGACGACAGCCATGCAACACCTGATGAAGGCTCCCCTTGCGGGGTCGTTACCGTTTCCGGTTTCTACAACCTCCACTTCAAGCCCGGGTAAGGTTCTTCGCGTTGCATCGAATTGAACCACATGCTCCACCGCTTGTGCGAGCCCCCGTCAATTCCTTTGAGTTTTAACCTTGCGGCCGTACTCCCCAGGCGGGACACTTAACGCGTTAGCTGCAGCAAAGAAGGGCAAGCCCTCCTTCACTCAGTGTCCATCGTTTACGGCTAGGACTACCAGGGTATCTAATCCTGTTTGCTCCCCTAGCTTTCGCACCTCAGCGTCAGGAACGCGCCAGTCACTCGCTTTCGCCTCCGGCGTTCCTCCTGATATCTACGCATTTCACCGCTTCACCAGGAGTTCCAGTGACCCCTCACGCCCTCGAGCCCGGTATTTTCGGCCGCCGTTTCGACGGTAAGCGTCGAGATTCCACGACCGATTTGCCGAGCCGCCTACGTGCCCTTTACGCCCAGTGAATCCGAACAACGTTTGCACTCTCCGTATTACCGCAGCTGCTGGCACGGAGTTAGCCGGTGCTTCTTCCTGAGGTTAGGTCAGTGTTCTTCCCTCATGAAAGGGGTTTACAACCCGAAGGCCTTCATCCCCCACGCGGTGTCGCTGCGTCAGGCTTTCGCCCATTGCGCAAGATTCCCTACTGCTGCCATCCGTAGATGTCGGGACCGTGTCTCAGTTCCCGTGTGGCCGTTCAACCTCTCAGTCCGGCTACCCGTCATCGCCTTGGTGGGCCGTTACCCCGCCAACTAGCTGATAGGCCATGGACCGCTCCCCCAGCGACTTGCGTCTTTAAGCAGCCGATGATGCCAAAGGCTGCCATTACCCGGTATTAGCCCACCTTTCGGAGGGTTATCCCGAACTGGAGGGTACGTTATCCATGTATTACGCACCCTTCCGCCGCTGTACTCACCGAGTTGCCCCGGTTTTCTCGCTCGACTTGCATGTATTAGGCACACCGCCAACGTTCGTTCTGAGCCAGGATCAAACTCTTCAATCAGTTTTCTGATCAAAGAGAGATCTGGTTTGAAGAAGCTCCAGTGTTATTCGGAGCCTGGTTAAAACCCAGAAAAAACATGTTTTTAGAACATGTCTCAAAGGGCCCCATCTCCTCCCATCACCGAAGTGATGGTCGTCCTCTTGCCATCTTGTTACAGACGCAAAAGTTTAGATGGGTTCGATTGGCTCGAACCCGATTGTCAAAGAGCCCCTCAGGGACAACATCACCCCACCCAGTGTTCACGGGTTGAACCTATGAGCCCGACGTGGGTACTACACCTGAGAGAGCCTACTGCTATGAAGTTGGATTATACGTCTGCCGGAGATCCTGTCAAGCACTTTGATTTCATTTGCTCGATTATTTCCACGTGACCGTCAGCGTCTGCTTTTCTCCGCCGCGCAAGACCTCCATCTCGCAGGCGCCGTCCCCCCGCGACTCCTGCGCGCGCTTCCACAGATCCACCATCGATCGCGTCGCGGCGAGCGGCTTCCCGCGGAACGACACGATCGTGTCGTTCGGATGCACGCCGGCCTTCTCGAGCGCGCTCCCCGCCGAGACATCCGCGACCTTCACGCCGCCGGCTCCGCCGTCGAGCGACACGTCCTCCCCGCGGATGCCGAGCGGCCGCCCGCCCAGGGGCGTGTCCGGATTGATCCGGAGCGCCGGCTCCACATTCGCCACGTCGCGCACGATCCGGAACGCCGCGCGCGCGATCTGCGCCAGATGCGGATACGCGATCTTGTCCGCGTGGTCGCCCACCGCGTGATAGTCCGCGTGCCAGTAGGTGAAGAACATCGTCGCTGGCACGCCCTGCCGGAGCAGCGACACGCCGTCCGACCGGAACATCGCCTCGTTCGTATGGTCGTACTTGGTGATCTTCAGCTTCTCCGCCTCGCAGGCGTCGGTGATGATGCGCTCCAGCGTGTCCCCTTCGGCGTTCTTCACGCCCTCCACGTCCATCGGGCGCTCGGGATTCCGCCCCACCATGTCGAGGTTGAGACAGTACGTCACCTTCTCGATCGGCCGCGTCGGATGGCTGGCCCACCAGGAGGAGCCCTTCAGGCCCGCCTCCTCCGCGTTCCAGAAGCAGAAGAGGATGGAGCGCTTGGGCCGGACGGCCCCCTTCGCGAAGGCCCGCGCCACCGTCAGGATCGCCGACGTTCCGCTGCCGTTGTCGTCCGCCCCGTTCCAGATCTCGTCCCCGTTCTTGGCCCCGTCCTTCTGGCCGCCGACGGCCTGGCCGAGCCGGCCGACGTGGTCCAGGTGGCCGCCGATCAGGACGAACTCCCCCTTCAGCGCCGGGTCCGCCCCTTCCATCACGGAGAGCACGTTCTTGGCCTTGCGCTTGAATCCCTGGTTTTCAAACTCGAATTCCTGGAGATACCCGTCGTCTCCCGCGGGCTTGAGGCCGTAGGACTCGATCTCCTTGAGCAGGTACGTCACGGCCTTCTCGTTGCCCGGAAAGCCGGCCGCCCGGCCTTCGAACTCGTCGCTGGCCAAGACGGCCTCATGCGCCCGCAGCGTGTCCTCGTCGATCGTGCGGAGGGCGGCGCCGGAGGGGTCGGACTGAAGGAGCAGGAGCAGGCCGAGAACGAGTGCGCGCATGGGGAGTCTCCTGGACGAATCGAGGGTAATACGACGAGGCGATTATGGCGGTTGGGCGCTTCCGATTCAATCTTCGTCGTAAAATCCCTCGCCCCAACCGTCTTAGTTGGTACAATGCGCCGCGTGTTGAAGCGCCTGCTCCCCGTCCTCTTGCTGGCCTGCACGGCGTGCGATGCCATCCCCGGCCTCCTGGGGACCGCGGCCAACGTCGCCGGCGCCGGCGCCGGCTCGGGATCCGCTCCCTCGCCCATGCCGACCGGGACCACGGGGATCGCCACCACGACGAGCACCTCGACCGCGGGGGCGACGGCCGCGACGACCACGCCGACCCTACCCTCCCCGACGGCGACCAAGTCCGTCACCTTCGACTCGGCCAGGAAACTGGAATACGTGGACGTCTATGTCGACATGGGCGATCCCACCGGCCAGCGCGCGCTCGTCCCCTACCTGATGAAGCCCAAGGATTGGATGCTGGTCGGGTGCGAGATGACCTCCACGACCGCCAAGCACTACCGCTTCATGAAGGTGTCCACCAACGACGGCCGGGAGCTGCCCGACGTGGACATCTTCAAGCAGGGCCGCTAGGGCCACTCCTCCCTCCTGCTCGACCAAGAAAGCGTTGACCCTCCGCAGGGGGAAATCTATATATGATCGGCGACCTGGAGCCCGGAGGGAGCCCGCGTCCGATCCCGCGAACGGGGGCCCGTAGTTCAATGGGAGAACGCCTGCTTTGCAAGCAGGAAGTTGCCGGTTCGACTCCGGTCGGGTCCACCACCTCTTCGCCGGCCGAGCGGAGCGGGGACCCTCGGTGCACGGGCCCGACGGGCGCCCGAACGAACGGGAGACGGCGGCCGGCGCCGGGTGGCCCAGCCATCCGCCGGGCACGTTCTTTAGAAATCGGGGGCGTGTAGCTCAGTTGGTTAGAGCATTCGCTTGATAAGCGAAAGGTCGACAGTTCGAGTCTGTCCACGCCCACCATCCTACTCCGGGGGAAGCGGCGGGAGCGGGGAGAGCCCCCGGCCCCCGATGGCGAACCGTTACAGGACCTTACGGGAGGGCACGCGTCATGGCCGATAGACCCCCGCAGCCGAATTCCGGAATTGCCCCCTCCGGGCTCCGCGTCAATGCTACAGTGGTCCGATCGATGACCTTACCGGGAGACCCCATGCTCAACGACCCGAGACTTGCGGAAGACGACGACAAGGAGAAGGACGGCGGCGACGGCGCCATGATGAAGCGGATGCTGAAGACGCGGTCCATCCTCGTCTTCGAGCCGGTATCCGACAAGCTGGCCCGGCGCGTCCAGAGCACCCTGCTGCTCCTGCAGCAGGACGACGAGAAATCCCCCATCACGGTCTACGTCAACTCCCCGGGCGGCAGCGCCGACAGCGGCTTCGCCATCTACGACTCCCTGCGCTTCTTCAAGCCGCCCGTCCGCACGGTCGTGAACGGCCTCTGCGCGAGCGCGGCCGTCATGATCTATCTCGCGGCCCCGAAGGAGCGCCGCTTCTCGCTCCCGAACTCCCGCTTCCTGCTCCACCAGCCCTCCACCATGGCCTACGGCAGCGCCAGCGACATCGAGATCAACGCCGAGGAGATCGTGAAGCTCCGGATCCGCTACAACGAGATCGTGGGCAAGGAGTGCGGCAAGTCCATGGAGCAGGTCACGAAGGACGCGGACCGCGACTTCTGGCTTTCGCCGGAGGAGGCCCAGAAGTACGGCCTCGTCGGCAAGGTCGTGAAAAGCATGGGAGAACTCGGCTAGAGCGATGCCCGCGCTCGAGGTCCGCGGCGTCACCAAGGCCTACGGGACCAAGGTCGCCGTGGATGCCGCCTCCTTCTCCGTCGGACGCGGCGAGATCTTCGGCCTCCTCGGCCCCAACGGGGCCGGCAAGACGTCCCTGATCCGCATGATCATGGACATCCTCCGTCCCGACTCCGGAGAGATCCGGATCCTGGACTCGGCCCCCGGGGTGCACGAACGGGTCGGCTACCTCCCGGAGGAACGGGGCCTCTACCAGCGGCAGCGCGTGGGCGACATCCTCCAGTTCCTGGGAGAGCTGAAGGGCCTGCCGCGGCACGTCGCCGAACGCCGGGTCGAGCAGTACCTCGACCGCGTGGGTCTCCTCGAGACGAAGAAAAAGCGCATGCGCGAGCTGTCCAAGGGCATGCAGCAGAAAATCCAGCTCGCCGCCGTCCTCCTGACCGAACCCGAGCTCATGATCCTCGACGAGCCCTTCGAAGGCCTCGATCCCGTCAACCGCGTCCTCATCACCGATCTGATGAAGGAGTTCGCCGCGAAAGGGACGACGATCGTCCTGTCGTCCCACCGGATGGATCAGGTCGAGGAGATGTGCCGGAGCGTCTTCCTGATCGACCGGGGGAAAGGCATGCTCTCCGGCGAGGTCCGGGAGATCAAGGAGCGCTACGCCGACAATTCCGTCTTCCTGGACTGCGACCGGGACGTCCGGCAGCATCCCGACGTCGCCCGGACGGAGACCAAAGGGCAGGCCCTCAAGATCTGGCTCCGCGAGGGAGCGTCGCCCGAGACGTTTCTGGCCGGGCTCCTGGCCGACGGGGCCCGGGTCCGCCGCTACGAGCGCGCCCTCCCCTCGATGGACGAGGTGTTCGTCCGGGTGGTGAAGCCGTGAGGAAATCCTGGATCGTCGCCCGGCACGAATTCCTGGTGACCGTCAAGCGGGTCTGGTTCGTCGTCGCGACCTTTGTCCTGCCCTTCGTCTTTGCCGGCATCGGCTACGGGATGCACGCCGTGGGACAGCGGGCCGTCGAGGACTCGATCGCCACCGTGCGGAACAAGCCCATGGGGTTCGTCGACCGCTGGGGCGGACTCGCCGAGCGCCCCGGATTTCTGAAGTATCCCGACGAGAAAGCGGCCCGGCAGGCCCTGCTCGCCAAGGCGACGGGCTCCTACCTGGTCATTCCGGAAGACTACCTCCGAACCGGCGAGGTGCAGGTGACGACCCTGCGCCGCCCCACGCTCATGACCTCCCAGCAGCCGCCCCTGCCGCCGGGGGTCCGCGACTGGCTGGTCGAGGCGATCTTGAAGGACGTCGGCCCGGACCGGATCCGCCGGGCGAAGGCTCCCCTGGAGCCCCGGACGGTGTTCCTGGACGAGAGCGGGAATCCCTCGCAGGAGGATTCGGAGGAGACCGCGAAGCGGGCCCTGACGGCCTACGGCTTCTTCCTGCTCCTGTTCATGTCCATCTTCACCTCGAGCGCCTACCTGCTCCAGGGGATGGCCGAGGAGAAGGAGAACCGCGTGATGGAGATGGTGCTCTCGTCGATCACTCCCAACCAGCTGATGCTGGGCAAGTTGATCGGCCTGGGCGCGGCGGGGCTGCTCCAGATGGCGGTGTGGACGTCGATGAGCCTGGTCGCCCTGGTGTTCTCGGCGGTCGCCCTGACCGTCTCGCCCGCCTCGTTCTTCTTCTGCTTCGCCTATTTCCTGCTCGGCTACGTGCTCTTCGGCTCCCTGATGCTCGGCTTCGGCGCCCTCGGGACGAACCTGCGCGAGAGCCAGCAGATGGCGTCGATCTGGTCGTTCCTCGGCGCGTCTCCGGCGATGATCGTGATCGCGCTCTTCGAGGCTCCCCAGGGCACGGTGGCGCGGATCTTCTCGTACATCCCCTTCACCGCCCCCACGACGATGATGTTCCGCTACGTCATCGATCCGAAGGGGACGCCCGTCTACGACATCGTCGCGTCGATGCTGCTCCTGGTCGGGAGCACGTGGTTCGCGCTGCGGATCTCCGCGCGCCTCTACCGGGCGGGACTCCTGTTGTACGGGAAGCGCCCGGGACTCCGGGAAATCTGGCGCTGGATGATCCAGGCCGGCTAGACCTTACTTCTTCTTCAGCGACAGCAGGAGTTCTCCCACCTGCTTCGCCCGGTCCTCGATCCGGAAGAGGAATTCGAAGTGAGGCTTTTCCCGTTCGGTCTGCACCAGGGTGAACACCTTCACGTAGAAGTACTTCCCCGACATATCCAGCTTGACGTCGGAGATGTCGCCGAAGCTCAGCTTGAGGGTGTTGCCCTTGCCATGTTCGAGGCCCAGGGCGTCGTTCTCGATGCTCCAGGTCGAGATCTCGGCCTGCTTCAGCGTCACTTTGGGCGCCGTGCAGTAGACGAACTCCGCCGTGGGCAGCAGTTCCCGCAGCTTCTGAAGGGCCGCCGCCTGCGGCAGCCCCTCCGTCTCGTTCCGGTCCAGGGTGACCGGCTTCTTCGTCTTGCAGGACAGCAGGGTGACGACCAGCGCCATGGAAAATAGGGCCAGGGCTCGCATGTTCTTCATTCTCCTCAGGGCTTCTGGCGACGGACCTCGTCGCCCTTCTGAATCGATCCATCCTTCTGAACCTGGGCGGCGCCGTCGGGATAGGCGGGGTCTCCGGGGGTGATCTTCAGAATCTTCGATCGCGCCACTTCGCGGCCGTCCCGGTAGATCAGGATCTCCTCCCCGGGCTGAAGCGCGAGGCCCGGGTCCAGCTTGACGTAGACCCCGAAGGTCTTGCTGACCACCTTGACCTCTCCCACCCGGGCCGCCTCCGGTGCGGGCGTCTCCTTCGGCTCCGGCCCCTTGACCCCCGGCGCAGGGGCCGCCGGCGGCGCGAACTCCACCGACTGGAGCACGGCGTCGGTCTTCGGATCCAGGAATTCCACGATCACCCGGTCGGGCGGAACGTTCGGGAGGAAATACTCGGACGGCTTCTCCGGATCCGCGACCACCACCCTGGTCTGGATGCGGATCCGGGAGGATCCGGAATTCACCCGCAGCCGGGTTCCTCCCGCCACGGCCTCGAGCTTCGCCGTCGGCAGGGGAGCCGAGGGCGGGGCCGGAGGGGCCGCCGCGGGGGCGACCGCCAGCGGCGCCACCAGGACCGGGGCGACGACCGCCGGCGTTGCCGCGGCCGGAGGCGGAGCCTCCGGAATCAAGGTCATCTGGAGGATGACCGGATCGTACCCGTCGTACTTCGCCTTGGTGGTCACCGTCTGATATCCGGCCAGGGAGACTTCGACGTCGATGACGCCCTTCCCCAGCGAGAAGTCGGCGATGTCGCAGGGGGTCGTCCAAGTCTTCCGGAGGCGATTGATCCGCACCTGAGCGCCGGGCGGCTCCGTCCGCACCGCCACCGCGACGACCTGCGCGTCGCCCCCTTCCCGGGACGGACGGGCATCGACCCGGCGGCAGGCGCCAAGTCCGGCCACCACCAGGAAGAGCAGCGGGGAGAGTCTCATGAACGCCTCATTTCTTCAGATAGACATCGTCGCCGATCTGCGGCGATCCCTTGCCTTTCTGGACCTGCACGCTTCCGTTGGGGTACTTCTTGTCCGGGGGAATGACGTTCGAAATCAGCACCTCGCCGATCACGGCCCCGCCCCTCACCACGTCCAAGGCGTCGCCCTTGTTCAGCTGCATGCCGGGCTCCAGGTTGACGAACATCCCGAATCGATTCACGACGGCGAACGAGCCCGCCTTCTTCCCGACGCCGGGGATCGGATTGGCCCCAGGCGCCGGGTCCGGGGCCGGAGGGGGGTCCGCTTTCGCCTGCGCGTCCTTCCTCAGCGTTTCCAGTGCCGAACCGACGGCGTCGAGCCGCTCGGCCAGGCCCGGATACCCCTTGGACGCGGTGGCAACGATCCCGACCGTGTCGTGGCCGGGATCCACTTTCTCCCTCACGGCGCGCTCGATCCACTCCACCGATTCATAGGGCTGACGTTGAGTCGCGAAGGCGAGGCAGAGTCCCGCCGCCGCTCCCCCTCGAAGCTCCGGAGCCGCGTCCTTGGCGGCATACAGGTCCATCAGCGCCGGAACGGCATCTCCCGGCGGCTTCTTGCGCGACTCCTCCAGCCGGACCCCGAGATCCCCGCCGATCGCCTTGCCCTGTTTCAGGAAGTCCTCGATCCAGCCCCGATACAGCAGCCGCATCCGTTCGGGCAGCTTCGCCCGATCCGGCTGCTCGGAGGTCGGGAATTGAGGCTCTTCCAGAACCTTCTGGTACAGGCGCAGCGCCATCGGCACGTTCCGGTCCTTCTCGTAGGCCTCCGCCCCGTATTGGTACAGGCTTCCCGCCAAGTCGTAGCGGTCCGTGACGGTCAGATTCACCGTGAACTCGCGGAGGAGCGGATCGTTGGGCGGCGGCTGATACTGGAGGGAGATGAGCCCGGAGGTCACCCTCAGCGCCGGGCCCCCGGGCGCCAGCGTGCCGGCGACCTTCTGGTCCGCCTGGACGACCTTGAACTTCCCCAGCGCCGGCCGGACGGCCGACGCCCCGACGGACGCCAGGACGGTCATTTCCGCCTTGATGCTGATTTCCACCCGCAACTGGGGTTCGAGTTCCTCCGACAGGAAGTCCGTCGTGCGAGCGGAGGTCGCCAGGATGCGGTAGCGGGACTTCACCCAGGCGTTCTCGAGCCGCGCATTGCCCTGGCCGTCGGCCGCGACGCTTTTCTCCGCCTTCACCGGCGTGGGAGATCCCGGGGTTGCCGCCAGTTTCGCCGCCCGTTCCCGGATGCGCGGCTCGGCGCGCTGGGTCAGGGCCTTGAGGCGCTCCACGACGAGCGGCACGTCCGCCCCGTCGAGGGTCAGCACCGCCTGCTCCAGCTGCTCCGGATTCTCGCTCCACAGACCGGCGACGGCTTTCACGTTTTTCACCAAGGGCGGAAGCGGAAGGAGATGAATCATCGCCCCGGGGGCCGCGCCGGTGACGAAGAAGGTCCCGGTCTTGGGGGTGAGGGGCACCCGCTTCAGCTCCCCGGTGGGCTCGAAACTCCGCTTGGAGGGGACATAGCCGTCGAGCTCGAGTTCGACCTGAGCCACCGCGCCGGCCACCTCGTCCTCATAAAACGTGGTCGGCGTGAGGGCCCCGGTGTCGTTCCCGTTCAGCAGGATCTTCGCCCCCGGCGGATCGGACGCGACGGTAAAGGCGACCTTTCGCGGCTCCCGCTCCAGCTTCTTGTCCAGGACGACGGTGGCCTGCCCGGCCGTCAGGGTCACGCGTTCCCCGATCGACTTGAATCCCGGCTTGGAAATCCCCACATCGTAGGTTCCGGGGGAGATCTGGGTCTCGTTTAGAACGACGGGCGTCTTCCAGTCCCGGTTCTCGATCCTCAGCGTCGCCTCGGCGGGTTCGGTCTTCACTTCCAGGAGGACCCGGCTGGCGGGGGCGACGACGGGCCGGATCGGATCGGGACTCGGGGGCGGAGGAGTCCCGTTCGACGAGACCTGTCCCCGGTCTTCCTTCGGCGGCTGGGACAGGACGCGCCAGGCGAGTCCGGCGCCCCCCACCACGATCAGCGCCAGGCCGATCGCGACCATCGTTCCCTGCTTTTTCTTCCGGGCCCGGGCCCGCCGGGTCGACGGCGCCGACAGACGCACCGTGGGCCCCGCGTCCGTCACCCCGCCCGCCAGCCAGCTCGTCAGGTCCTGCGCAAACCGGGACGCGCTGGGATACCGCTCGGCGGGATCCTTCGCCATGGCCTTCATGATGACGGCTTCCAGCCCCTTGTCGATCTCCGGATTGAGCTCGGACGGCAGGGGCGGATCCTGCTGGGTGACCATCATGAGGATCTGCAGCGGCGTCGGCGCCTCGAACGGCGGGCGCTTGACGGTCAGGGAGTAGAGGGTCGCTCCCAGCGAGTAGACGTCGCTCTTCGCGTCGCAGGGACGGCCCTCCGCCTGCTCGGGCGACATGAAGGCCGGGGTCCCCATGACCTGCCCCTCGGTCGTCAGCGTGCCGCCCTTATTGACCGAGCGGGCCAGCCCGAAGTCCATCACGAAGGTCCGCCGGTTCATGTCGGCGGCCGACGTCCCGCTCCGCTCCGCCGTGACCATGATGTTGTGCGGCTTGATGTCGCGATGGATGACGTCGCGGGCATGCGCATAGTCCACGGCGATCGCGGCGTCCCGGACAACGGAAACGGCCTCGCGGATCCCGAACGCCGCCTTGTTGGTGGTGATGCCGTCGACGAACTGCATCGTGATGTACGGCTTGCCGTCATGCTGGCCGACTTCGTAGATGGCCGTGATATTAGGGTGGCTCAGGTTCGCGGCGATGCGGGCCTCCCGCATGAAGCGCTCGGTCGATTCCTCGCTGTCGGTGTGAAGGAATTTGAGCGCGACGACGCGCTGGAGATCCGCCTGGAAGGCCTTGTAGACCACGCCGAAGCCGCCCCTCCCCAGCTCCTGTTGAAGGGCGAATTTTCCGAACATCAGGGAGGCGCTGCAGCGCTTGCAGCCGTACTTCTGGCCTTCGACGTACTTCGGAAGGGTGTACCGGGCCCCGCACGTCGGACAAAGGAGCGACAAAGCCTCAGACTGCTGCAGGGTTTTGTCCTCCACAGGCCCCCCGAAGGAATACAGATGAAAGTAGTCGAAAGCGGGGCCGGATTCAATGTCAAACCTTGATCAGGGAGGCCGGTCCGTCCAGGGCGATCAGGGCGGCGGTCCCCTCCTCCCCCAGGCAGAGGACGGCCCTCCCTTCCGGACCCCGGTGCCGGAGACTGTCCAGGAGCAACCGGACGAAGGGGTCGAGGGCGTAGCTTTCACCGAGGTCCCGCCCCAGGGGCAGCGTGGGGCCGCACCGCCGGATCACGGCCTCGCTGCGCTCCCGGGCCAGGAGCAGGGTCGACTCCAGCATCCGGGTGCCCACCGGCATGCGGGCCTTGGCGTCGGTCCAGAGGGCGGCGACCGAACGCTCCTGAGCGGCTCCCCCCCGCCCCGCGCAGCGGACGCCCGCGTACAGAAGCCGGGGCTGGCCCGGCGACTCCCGCCGGACGAGCAGCGCGACCGAGCCCCGGAGGAACGACACGTCCTTCCGGGACCGGCGCTGGAAGGGACGGTAGACGGACAGGTAGGCGTCGCGGGTCAGGGAGGACGCCACCCCCAGGACGACGACCAGGCCGGCGTCGACGTGCCCGCTGTCGACGTCTTCGGCGGCCGCCAGGACCGCCTGGATCCCCGCCGCCCGGGTGCCGATGAAGGTCTGGGCGATGCCCTTCAGTCCCAGGGTGAGCGACAGGTGGGTCGCGACGTTGTTGGCCACGGACTCGGAGAACAGCATCGGGCTGGCCATCCTCGGGCCCTCCCGGTAGGACGCCTCCAGGAAGCGGGCGCAATAGTCGAGGGAGATCTGCTGCTGGCCCACGTAGACGCCCAGTCGCTCGGACACCGGCAGGGCCGTCGCCCGCAGAAGTTCCGTCGCGGCGACCACGGCCGATTTCGTGTCCTCGCCCGCCCGCCGGAGGCTGTTCGGCTGGGGAAGCCGGGGGTCCAGATCCCGGGGGGAGGACTCGGGGCGCTCCCTCCCGGAAGCGAGATCCTCCGCGCTCCCCTGCGAGGAGAGGAAATGAAACGGCCCGATCGACAGCGTCATGACCCGGCCTCCCAGCGTCGGGTCACCAGAACGCCGTTGGCGCCGCCAAAGCCGAGCGAGGTGTTGATCGCGATCGTCGGCCGGCCTTCCGGCGTCGACACCAGGTGGAGCGGGCAGGAGGGGTCGGGCTCGGTGGTGGCCGCCTGCACGGGCAGGAATCCCCGCTCCAGGGCCAGCAGGCAGAAGCATTCCTCGAGCGCCCCGGCCGCCCCCAGGGTGTGCCCGACGAGCGCCTTGGTGGAGCTGACGGGAACCCGGCGACCGACCTCGTCTCCGAGCGCACGGAGGATGCCTCGGGCTTCGGCCGCGTCGTTGGCCGGGGTCGCGGTGCCGTGGGCATTCACATAATCCACCGAGTCGGGGGCCACCGCCGCCATCTCGAGCGCCTGGGTCATGGCCCGGGCGATTCCTTTGCCGTCGGGATCCGGATGCGTCGGGTGGTGACTGTCCAGCGATTCGCCGTAGCCGACGATCTCGCCATGGACCGGAGCCCCGCGCCTCCGGGCCGAGTCGAGCGACTCCAGGACGAGCATCGCCGCGGCATCTCCAATGAAGAATCCGCTCCGCTTCTTGTCGAACGGCATGCACCGTCCGGGACTGAGCGCACCCAGGGAATCGAAGCCGAGGTGGATGAAGCGGGTCAGGGTGTCATAGCCGCCGGCCAGGCCGAGCTCGCAGGCACCGCTGCGGATCCGCCGGAAGAGCCGGCCGATCGCGCTGACCCCGGTGGCACAGGCGTTGGAGATCACCATCGGCTCGAGAGTCAGGCCGAGGATGTCCGCCAGGGTCGCCAGCTGCCCCCCGGCCATGCACTGGAGGAGCCGGCGCGGCCTGGCGTGGACCGCGGTCCGCTTGAAGGCCTCCGCAAACCACTGTTCCGCCTGCCAGAATCCTTCCAGGGTCGTCCCCAGGACGGCCGGGAGCGGCCCGGAGAACGACGACGGCGTCACCCCGGCCCGGTCCAGCGCCTCCGTCGCCGACCAGAGAAGCATGCGGGTGTCCACGTCGAGACCCCGCAGGACCGGCCCGGGCCAGCGCCGGCGGAGGAGCTCCTCCAAGCGGCGCTCGTCGCACTGAGCGCCCTGGGACGTGCGGAACCCCGTCGTCTCGAAGCGCCGGATGGGGCCCACCGACGACCGGCCCTCCTTGAGGGCCGCTTCATGCTCGTCGGGGCCGAACCCCAGCGACGACACGTAGCCCAGCCCCGTCACGACGACCCGGACCGGGGACGCGCTCATGAGGAGCTCCAGGCGGGCGTGAAGTTGAACCAGACCGAAAGATTCGCGGTGACCTGTCCTTCGATGACTTTCGCGATGGCCGCAAGGGCCTCGCGTTCCGCTTCCAGCCCGTCGCGTCCCGTGACCAGGATCGGATCGCAGAGGATGGCTTCGTATTCCCGCGGCCGTTTCCAGACGCAGAAGGCGGGAAAGATGGGGACGCCCGCCAGGCGGGCGAGCCGGACCGGGCCCACGGGGAAGGCGCAGGGTTTTTCGAAGAACGGGACGGACACGGAGCGGCTGTCCCAGGGCTTGTCCACGAGCATCGCCAGGACTTCCCCGGAGTTCAGCGCCTTCATAATCTCCATCATCGCCAGCGGATCCGAATCGATGTAGGTCTGCCGGACCTTCGCCCGATGGGCGACCTTCCGGTCCATGATGTCGCCCGCGTGATTGCGATACATGACGACGCGCACCGGGACGCCGCTGAGAGCCATGGCAAATCCGCCACCGTGCCAGTTGCCCAGGTGGGCCGAGGCCACGATCGCCCCCTTGCCGGTCGCCAGTTGCCGCTCGAGGGCCTTCCAGTTCCCCGTCTTCTGGAACGTGAAGAGGCCGGCCACCTGCCGCCTCCCCGCCAGCACCGACAGATCCGCGAACCACACGCCCCGGTTGTGGAAGATCCGATAAACCAGCTTACGGACCTTTTTTTCCCGCTCCCCTTCGCTCATCGAGGGATCGGTGGTGCGGAGCACGTGGCGCACGTTGGATTCGATCCCGGCGCGCTGGTTGGGGCTGAAATGGTACGCCACTTCCGTCACCC
>Ga0070731_10002271_pt1 | contig 18519 bp, 14 predicted proteins | sample Coa_R1_2_FD_66448 | JGI IMG/M metagenome (GOLD analysis project Ga0070731, IMG submission 66448) | Surface soil microbial communities from Centralia Pennsylvania, which are recovering from an underground coalmine fire - Coalmine... | ecosystem: Environmental > Terrestrial > Soil > Unclassified ... | reverse complement strand
GCCTGCGAGCGCGAGCCCGCGACGAGCGCGCGCAGCTTGCGCTCCATGTCGATCGCCGCAGACGCCTCGGAGAGGACGATGCCGTCGCCGCCGCACGTCGGGCACTTGCGCGTCATCACCTCGCGCGGGCCTTCCGTCACGTTCTGCCGCGTCATCTCGACGAGGCCGAGCGGCGAGATCTCGACGACGTACGTCTTCGTCCGGTCGCGCTCGAGCTCCGACCGCAGCGCCTCCTCGACCGTGCCGCGGTTCTTCGGGTTCGCCATGTCGATGAAGTCGATGACGATGATCCCGCCGATGTCGCGCAGGCGGAGCTGGCGCACGACCTCCTTGACCGCCTCGAGGTTGTTCTTCGTGATCGTGTCCTCGAGCCGGCCGCCCGACTTCTTCGACCGTGAGCCGACGAAGCGGCCGGTGTTGACGTCGATGACCGTGAACGCTTCGGCGTAGTCGAAGACGAGGTAGCCGCCGGAGGGCAGGTCGACCCGGCGGCTGAGCGTCGATCTGATCTCCTGTTCGACGCCGAACGCGTCCATCAGCGGCTCGCGCTCGCGGTACCTCACGACCCGCTCGACCATGTGCGGCGACGTCTTCTTCAGGTAGCCGACGATCCGCCTGTGCGTGCGGTCGTGATCGACGAGCAGCCGCTCGAAGTCACCGGTGAAGAGGTCGCGCACGACGCGCAGCGGCAGCTCGGCCTCCTGGTAGACGAGCGTCGGCGCCTTGGCGGTCTTCGCGCGACTCTCGATCGTCTTCCAGAGTCGCTGCAGGAAGTCCAGGTCGCGTGCGATGTCCTCGGCCGACGCGCCCTCCGCGGCGGTGCGGACGATTACGCCACCCTGCTTCGGCGCGCACTCCTTCAAGATGCCCTTGAGGCGGTTCCGCTCGTCGTCGTCGAGCCGGCGCGAGACACCGAGGCCCTCGCCGTGCGGCACGTACACGACGAACCGGCCCGGCAGCGAGATCTCGGTGGTGAGTCGCGCGCCCTTCGTCTTCATCGGATCCTTGACCGCCTGGACGAGCACGGTCTGCCCGCGCTGGATCAGATCCTGGATCTTGCGCGCGCCGCGGCGGCCTTCGAGCTCGGGGCCGACGATCTCGTCGACGTACAGGAAGCCGTTCTTCTCGAGGCCGATCTCGACGAACGCGGCCTCCATGCCGGGCAGCACGTTGTCGACGACGCCGAGATAGACGTTGCCGGCGATCGACCGGCGCTCCGGCCGCTCGAGGTAGACCTCGGCGACCCGGTCGTCCTCGAGGACGGCGACGCGCTTCTCGCCCGCCTCGACCGAGACGAGCAGCTCGCGTTTCGCCTTCGGGAGCGGCGCCCGCTTCGGCGCCTGGCGGCGGCGCGTCGTCGCACGCTGCGCCGGCTTCCGCTCAGGCTTCTTCTCCTCGGGCACCGGCTCGGCGCCGTCTCGGGACGCGGCCGGCGATGCGGGTTCGGTCTTCTTACGACGGTTGCGGCCGCCGCGCGTCCCGCGCCGCCGCTTGCGTGTCGTGGTGGTGCCTGAAGTTGTCTCGGTCGTCTCAGCGCCCCCGGCCGGATCGGCCGCGGGAGCGGTGTCGGTGTCAGGTGTCGGTGCGGAAGCGGCAGCAGCCGTGAACGGCGCCTGCTCCTGCTCCTTCTTCCGTCGGAACCAGGGAAGTGGCAAAGAATGTCTCCTCGATGATGCGAGCGCGCAGCCTCGCCGCCGGCGGGCGCGCGCTACGAGTGGATGTCGAAAGCCTTGGCATAGGCCTCACGGCAGGGTACCAGTGGGCCTCGTCAGGCAGCTTCGGCGGCGGGCCGCAGCCGCGCACGGCGGGCGTTGATGGCGCGGAGCCGCTGTTGGAGGCGGGCCCAGGCCCAGGGCTCGAGCTCGCCGTACCGCGAGCCGCACTCACCACGCGTCACCTCGTGGTACTCGAACCAGGCGTCGGCTTCCTCGATCAGCAGTAGCTCGTACGCCTCCTGCGCGCCGGTCACGGCCATGCGGTCCTCACCTCCAGTCGAATGAACGGAGCCTAGGACCCCTGCCGGACGGACGAGTCAGGCCTGACGCGCCGCGAAGTAGCGGACCGCCGCTTCGCCGACCGCTCTCGTGCCCGCGTAGGCGACGGCGCCCTTCAACGCCCAGCCCGCGACCGGCACCACGTCGAGCAACTCGCGCGCGGCGGCGCGGAAGCCGAACCCGAGACCGACCACGCCGAGCAGCTCAGCGAACCGCTGCTGGTCGACCTCCTCGCCGTACGCGAGCCCGATGCGCAGGACGAGTCGAGCCTGGTTGAGCGTCAGGAGCGGCATGTCGACTCCCGGCACGAACACCGCCGCCGCGATCAGCGCATTCCGCTTCGCGGATGATGCGATCAGCTCCCGGCAGACGGCGTCCCGCAGCACCGGCAGGCGCGCGGCGAGATCCGTGGCTCCGTCGCCGAGCTTCCCGGCGATCGCCTCGGAGATCCTCTCGATCGGAAAGCCCTGCCCGGCCGGGACGCGCACGATGTCCGTCTCGAGCACGTACGGGAGCGACTCGTCTTCGCTCACCGCGACGATCGGCAGCCCGGCACGCACCGCCGCATGCAATTCGGCCTCGTCGACCTTGCCGACCCACACGAGGACCGCCGCGTCGGCGCTGCGACCCTCGACGACGGCCGACGAATCGCCGCCGCTGCGCAGCTCGCGCGCGAGCAGCGGTGCGAGCTCCTTGGCGCCCGCGACTGCAATCGGCCGCCGGTCACTCGCGCCCGCGCGCACCTCGCGCAGCAGGCCGAGCAACGCCAGCGGGCCGAGCTTCGCCTTCTTCATCAGCGGCGACGTCCCGCGCGGCGCATGTGGATCGCCTGCAGGATCCCGAGCGCGAGGAAGTTCGTGATCATCGACGAGCCGCCGACCGAGACGAACGGGAGCGGAATGCCGGTGATCGGCGCGATGCCCATCGTCATCGCGCTGTTCACGAACACCTGGAACAGGAACATGAACGCGATGCCGCCGGCGACGATCGCGCAGTAGAGATCGCGTGCGCCCGCGACGATCTTCAGCGCTCGCCAGACGACGAGCAGGTAGAGCAACAGCAGGATCGAGACGCCGAAGAATCCGCGCTCCTCGGCGAGTGACGCGAACGCGAAGTCCGTCGCGTGCTCCGGAAGGTAGTTCAGGCGTGTCTGCGTCGCGCCGAGAATGCCGCGTCCGCGCAACCCACCGGCGCCGACGGCGGTGATCGACTGGCGGAGGTTGTAGGTCGCGCCGCGCGGATCGCTCGACGGATGTGTGAAGCCGGTGAGCCGTTGCGCCTGGTAGGGCTTGAGGACGTTCACTCCCGCCGCGGGCAGCAGCCAGAGGACGGCGAGCGCGCCGGCGGTGGCGACGGCACCGAGGATCGCCAAGTGCCCCCAGCGGACGCCCGCGACGAACAGCACCGCGGCGAGGCCCGCCGTGTAGACGAGCGCGGTGCCGATGTCGGGCTGGACGAACACCAGGACGATCGGGACCAGGCCGTAGCCGAGGGCGCGCAGCGGGGTGCGCGGGTCGGTCGCCGCGCGGGACCGGTCGGCCAGGACCGCCGCGAGGACGAGGATGAACAGCACCTTCCCGAACTCCGAGGGCTGGAAGGTGAAGAAGCCGACGTTGATCCAGCGCTTGGAGCCGCGGCTGGCGGCGCCGGCCGCCAACACGAGCAGCATCACCCCCGTCGTGCCGACGTAGATCGGCCGGCGAAGCCTGCGGTAGAGGTCCGGATCGACGAACAGCGCCGCGACGAACACGGCCGTCCCCACGACGGCATAGAGCAGCTGCCTGCTGAGCGCGGACCCACCCGGATCGTGGAGCGTGATCCCGTTGATCGCCCAGAGGCCGTACGCGACGGTCGCCGCCAGCGCAGCGAGCAGGATCCAGTCGAGCCTGCGCAGCAGCGCGGCGACACCCACATCCGCCTCGCGGGCGGCCCGCAGGCCGCGTCTCGTGTCGACAGCCTCGATCGCCATCGGTCAGTCGCTCGCGTGCACGGTCGTGGTCGCGGTCGTGTGGAAGTACTGCTCGAACACCTTGAGGGCCGCGGGCGCGGCGGCGACGCCGCCGTGGCCGCCGTTCTCGATCACCGCGCAGACGACGATCGTGGGCGAGTCGAAGGGACCATAGCCGCACCACCACGACTGCGTCAGGTTCACGGCGTTCGGATAGCCCGGCAGGTTGACGAGCTTCTCGGCGCTCCCCGTCTTGCCGGCGATCGGCACCTTGAAGTTGCCGAACACGCCCGACGAGGTGCCGATCGATGCGTGCGTCGCCTCGTAGAGTCCCTGCTGCACGAACTGCACAGCGATCGGGTCGACGCCGGTCGGCTGCGGCGGCTGCCCGCCGAAGCGGCGCAGGACGCGCTCGGGCTGCCCGTTCGATCCGGTCTGCTCCACGTCGTCCGCGACGTGCGGCGTGACGAGCTTGCCGCCGTTCGCGATCAGCGCGTAGAGGCGCGCCATCTGCAGGGGCGTCACGGTCACCTGGCCCTGGCCGATCGCGAGCTGGATCGAGTAACCCGGCTTCCACGTGCGGTCGATCTCGGTCTTGTACGTCTTGCGGCGCCACTCCGGCGTCGGGATCAGGCCGGTGGACTCCGGGGAGAGGTCGATCCCGGTCGGCTCACCGAGGCCGAAGCGGTTCGCCCACGCCTGCAGCGGGTGGCCGCGGTCGGCGGGGAGGACGTAGAAGCGGCGGCCGAGCTCGTAGAAGTACGTGTCGCACGATTCGGCAAGCGCGGTCTCGAGATCCATGCCGGTGTCGATCAGCGGCGTCCAGTTGTGGAACACCTGCTTGTACGCCGTGAAGGTCGGCGTGCACGGGATCAGCTCGTGCGGGTTCGAGATGTGCTCCTCGAGCGCCGCGAGCGCGGTCACCGGCTTGAACGTCGACCCCGGCGGGTACGCGGCGTCGATCGCGCGGTTGAGGCCCGGATGGTTGTACCGGTTCGCGACAGCATCGTTGAGGAGCGGTGCGAGCTTCTGCGCATCGGGGCGCCCGACGAACACGGACGGCTCGTAGGTCGGATACGAGGCCATCGCGAGCACCGAGCCGTCGCGCGGATCGAGCGCGACGATCGAGCCCCCGTCGGCATGCGTCTCGCCGTTCTGCCGCGCGAGACCGACCCCGTACCGGAGCGCGCGCTCGGCGGCGCGCTGAAGCTGGATGTCGATCGTCAGCCGTAGCGCGTCGCCCGGGCGCGGCAAGACCTCCGGCTGCACGTTGCTCTTCGGCCGGCCGAGTGAGTCGACGGTGAGCTGCGCGGTGCCGTCGCGGCCGCGGAGGTAGCCGTCGTAGCTCAGCTCGATGCCGGACTGGCCGATCGAGTCCGTCGGCTGGTAGCCCTGGCTCTTCAGGCGCTTGTACTCGGGCGCCGAGATCTCGCCGACGTAGCCGAGCACCTGGGCCGCGAGCGACCGGTACGGGTAGCTGCGCAGCCAGCTCTCCGCGAGCTGCACGCCCGGGAACTGGGTGCGGTGCTCCGACAGGTAGAAGATCTGGTCGTCGTGAAGCCCCGTCTGCACGACGACGGGTGTGAGCGGGTCGTTGCCGTGCTGGTTCATCCGCTCGAGCATCTGATGCACGGAGACGCCCGTCACGACCTGGAGCGCCCGCAGCTCGCGCAGCTCGGCCGGCCACCGCTTCGGCAGGTCGGCGGGCCAGATCTCGACCCGCGTCCCGGCGACGTTGCTGACGAGGACGCGTCCGTTGCGGTCGAGGATCGCGCCACGCGGCGCGTCCAGGAGCAGCGTGCGCACCCTGTTGTCATTGGCCTGCGCGATGTACCGGTCGCCGGAGAGGATCTGCAGCGCCCAGAGCCGCAGGAAGAGGACGGCGAAGACGGCGAGCGCGAGGAAGGCGAGGATCGCCACGCGCAGCGCGAGCTGTGGCGTGAGGAGATACGGCTCCTCCACGCGCGGGTCGGGCGGCAGGAACCTCCGCGGAGCGCCAGGCTGGCTAGCCAAGCAGGCGCACCTCCCGCACACGCTCACCGAGTTCGGCGGGCGCGAACATCCGTCGCACCAGCACGTAGACGGGCAGCGTGAGCACGAGGTTGAGCAGCAGCCCGAGCGGGATGCTGCGCAGGACGACGCCGGCCGGCGCCGGCTCGCCGAGCACGAACTGCAGGATCAGCTGGCCGAACGCGTACAGCACCGTCACGACCGCGACGGAGAGGTACGGCGCGTGCGCACGGTCACGGGCGGTCGTCTCGCCGTAGCGGCCGATCCAGAAGCCGGCGACCGTGAGGAGCAACGACGTCACTCCGAGCGTGCCGAGCGTCGCCGTGTCGAGCAGCAGGCCCGCGCAGAACCCGGCGACCGCCCCGAAGATGGAGCCGCGCAGCAGCGCAACCTGCAGCAGCACGACGAGCACGATGCTGCCCGTGCGGAACGGCGGATACTCCGTGAGGATCGACAGCTGCAGGAGCGCAGCGACGAAGAGGACGAGCGCGGCCTTCAGGCCCTCCATCAGCGGTGCGGGACCAGCACGATCACCGACTGCAGCGACGAGAAGTCGACGGCGGGTTTCACCTGGATCGTCTTGAACGGGTTCACGTCCGTGTCGCTCTCGCTCGTCACCGTTCCGACGAGGATGCCGCGCGGGAACATCGACGGCAGAGCGCCCTTCCCGAGCGTGCCGGCGGTGATGATCGTGTCACCGACGCCGACGTACTTCGACTTCTGCACGCGGTCCAGCACGAGCACGCCGTTGCCGCCGCCGGGGTGGACCTCGCCGACCGCGGTCGGGCTCCGCAGGTCCGTCGACGTCACGGAGCTCGTCTGATCCGTGAGCAGCGTCACGCGCGCAACATGACTCCACGTCTTGTCGACGATCCCGACGAGCGCGCCGGAGGGGTTGATCACGACGTCCTGGTCGCCGATGCCGCTCGACGATCCCGCGGCGATCGTGACGCTCTGGTCGATCGAGCTCTGCGGGTTCGTCAGCACCTCCGTGCTGATGCGGTCGAAGTCGGCGATCGACGGCGGCCCCTGGAAGTTGACCTCACGCCTCAGCTGAGCGTTCTGCGCGGCCGCCTGCTCGTTCTGGATGACCTGGAGCTGCAGCGCCTGCACCTCGCGGTGCAGCTTCTTGTTCTCCGACTTCGCGTTCACGAGGCCGTGCGCCCAGCCGACCGCGTCACGGAACGGCCGCGCGACGCGGTTCGCGGCGATCTCGAACGGCCGCAGCACCGTGGCGGCCGTGCCCTGCACGCCGTCGAGCGCGCTCGACCTGAACGAGACGGTGATCAGCACGAGCGAGAGCAGCACGAGGCCGCCCACGACGATCCGGCGCTTCAGCGCGCTGGACCGGCTCGAGGGATATCCGGAGGCCGCGGCCTTCTGGACGGAGGAGCCCAGGACCGCGAGGCGGACGGTCCGGTTGCGAGGCAAGGCCCGACCGAGTGTAGACGAGGATCCTGAGGACTACCGGCTCGGGCGGCCGTTGCGCGAGCGGGCGCGCGCGCTGCGGTGGATCGCGTCGAACTCTTCGAGGCTGCGCCCGGAGCCGACGGCGACGCAGGTGAGCGGCGACTCGGCGAGGTGCACGGGCATGTGCGTCTCGTGGCGAAGCCGCTCGTCGAGGCCCTGCAGGAGGGCCCCGCCGCCGGCGAGCACGATGCCGCGGTCCATGATGTCGGCTGCGAGCTCCGGCGGCGTCTTGTCGAGCGTCGACTTGATCGCGTCGATGATCTGGTTCACCGGCTCCTCGAGCGCGTGCCGCACTTCCTCGCTCGAGAGGACCACCGTCTTCGGCAGGCCGGTGAGCATGTCGCGTCCTCGCACCTCCGCCTGCACTTCTTCTTTCATCGCGTGCGCGGAACCGACCTCGAGCTTGATCTCCTCCGCCGTCTGCTGCCCGATCAGCAGCTTGTACTCGCGTTTGATGTGGTTGATGATCGCCTCGTCCATCTCGTCGCCGCCTACGCGCAGCGACTGCGAGACGACGATCCCGCCGAGTGAGATAACTGCGACCTCGGTCGTACCGCCGCCGATGTCGACGATCATGTTCCCCGTCGGCTCTGCGACCGGCAGCCCGGCGCCGATCGCGGCCGCCATCGGCTCCTCGATCAGATACGCCTTGCGCGCGCCCGCGCTCAGCGTCGCCTCTTCCACCGCGCGCTTCTCGACGCCCGTCACACCCGAAGGGACGCAGACGACGACGCGCGGATGCGCGAACCGATGCTGGTGCACCTTCTGGATGAAGTGGCGGAGCATCTGCTCCGTCACGTCGAAGTCGGCGATGACGCCGTCCTTCAGCGGACGGATGGCGCTGATCGTGCCGGGCGTCCGGCCGAGCATGCGCTTCGCCTCGAGCCCGACGGCGTGCACCTCGCCGGAGCGCTGGTCGATCGCGACGACGGACGGCTCGGAGAGCACGATCCCGCGACCGCGCACGTATACCAGCGTGTTCGCCGTGCCGAGATCGACGGCCATGTCGCGGCCGCCGAAGCCTGTGAGGTAGTTGAAGACGCCCATGAACCCGCGGCCACTCTAGCTTGCGGCCGGTTCGATTTCGCTAGTCGCCGGCCGCGACGGGCTCACGCTCCGGTTGGAGGGCGCCGGCGCGCTGGAGCCACGGCGTCGCACCGAGACGGCCGAACGTCTCGTGTGCCTCGGCGAGCAGCGGCGCCGCATCGTCGTCGTGCTCGCGCTCCGCGAGCCATTCGGCGTGCTCGAGGAGGCAGACCGCCAGATGGAAAGGAAGCCCGTGCCCGCGGAACTCCGACTCCGCCGTAGAGAACAACGCATCGGAGGCCGGATCGTCTCCAGCGAGATGCGCTCGAGCGCGCATGCAGAGTGCCACGAGGTATGGAGGGCGGAGACCGGCCGGCACCTCGTCGACGACCGCGATCAGCTCCTCAACCCGCTCTCGGCGGCCGAGCGCAAGCGCTGCATCGACCGCGTACCGGAAACCCTGCTTCACGTCCTGCGCGGCGATCCCGACGGACGTTCGCAGCCCGAACGCGCGCTCGCCGCTTGCAAGCGCCTCCGCCAGCTTTCGCTCCGAGAAGCGAACAGCCGCGGCGCCGGCCGCGTAGCTGCCCTGCGCCTGAACGTCACCTGACCGGCCGATCTCCTCGTGGCGCACCAAGAGATCGCGTGCCTCGTCGAGCCGGCCGCGGTGGAGCAAGATCTCGAGCGGGCCGGTGGTGAGGCTTCCGAGCTGCGCGTTGGCGCCGATCTGCTCATCAGGAAGCTCCGCCAAGACAGCGAGGGACTCATCCCATCGGCCGAGCATGAACAGCGCATAGCTCGTCTCGGCGTGGACGAACCACTCGTTTCTCCGGTCGCCCCTCCTCCGTGCGAGCGCGAGGCCTTGCTCGAGGTGAGAGAGCGACTCCGGATAGAGATCGCGCTGGAAGCAGAGATCCGAGAGGTTCCCCGCCGCAATGGTCGCGTGGCCGTAGAGCCCGTTGTCGAGCGCCCGTTGAAGCGCGAGCTGCAGCAACCCGCGCGCCTCCTCCGGTCGCCGAGCGGCCGAGATGTTGGCCTTCGTCATCCAGCCGCGGATGAGGACCTCCGGTAACGCGAGCGCCTCGGCGAGGTCGAGCGCCCGCTCGGTCCATGCGGCGGCCTCCGTCGGGTTCCCGGCAAACCAGTTGGCTTGTCCGAGGCGGACAAGAAGAAAGGCGAGATCCGCGTCCGGCTCGTCGGCACGGATCACCTCGTGCGCGTGCTCCATGCGCTCGATCGCCTCGGCCATCCGGCCGCCTATTTGATCCGTGAACGCAATCCACGCGGAGCAACGCGCGGCAGCGTGTGTCTCGCCGGCGTCTTCGTAAAGACCCACTGCCTGCTCATAGAGGCGCCGTGCTTCGTCACCGGCGCCGGCCTGGATCGCCATCTCACCTGCCCGCGCGAGGGCGGCGGCGCGTTCTGCCGACCGGGACGCGAGCTCGGCCGCCTGCTCGAACGACCGCCGAGCCTCAGCCGAGGCGCCGAGTGAGGCGGCGCGCTCGGCGGCGCGGTGCATCGCTACGCACGCGCGCGCCCGGAGCTCCTCGGCGTCCGGCGCGTCCGGGTCGAGCCGGTACGCGTCCAGCAGATGCGCGGCGACGACCTCGGCCCCTTCCTCCTCCGAGAGCGCGGCGGCCAGGTGTTCCGCCGCGGCGAGGTGACGTGCACGACGATCACGCTTCGACAGAGTCTCGTACGCGACGTGGCGAACGATGTCCTGGAGGAAGCCGTATTGGCCGTGTTCGGGTGAGCGCGGATCGGTCTGCTGGCCCAGCACCTCTTTGCGCGCCAGCCCGGTCAGCAGTGGGTCGAGCCCGACTCGATCCAGGCCGGTGACCGCGCTCAGCGCCGTCGCCGAGAACGTCTTCCCCAGCACCGCCGCGTCCTGCAGGAGCTTCCGCTCGTCGGGTGATAGCCCGTCCAGTCGGGCGGCGACGAGCGCATGAAGCGTCTCCGGCACCTCGAGCTCACCGATCTCGCCCCGGACGCGATACGCGGACTCCTCCTCGACGAGCACGCCACGGTCGAGCAGCATCCGCACCGTCTCCACGGCGTAGAGGGGCACTCCTTCCGCTCGGTCGAGGATCTGCCGCAGCAGAGCCTCCGGCAGATCCGGGACGAGCCCGGCGAGCAACGCTTCCATCGCGCCCTGCGAGAGCGGCTCCAGATAGAGCGAGGTGAAATTGCGATGTCCGGCGCCCCATGTCGGCCGCCGCTCCGCGAGCTCCGGCCGCGCGAGCGTGATCACGTAGATCGGCTTGTTCCGCGACCAGTCGAGGAGGTGCTCGACGAAGTCGAGCAGCGAGGCGTCAGCCCACTGCATGTCCTCGAAGACGAGCACTGTCGGGTAAACGTCGGCCAGCCGTTCGAAGAAGAGCCGCCAGGCCGCGAACAGCTCCTGCCGGTCCGATGTCTCCTGCTCTCCGGCGCCGAGGAGCTGTGCGAGCCGCGGCTCGACGAGCTGGCGTTCGGCTGCGTCGAGGAGGTACTGCTCGAGCGCGGCACGCAGCTTGTCGCGCACCACCGCCGGTTCGTCGTCCTCGGCGATGCTGCAGCGCATGCGCACCATGTCTGCGAGCGCCCAGTACGCGACGCCCTCCCCATACGCGAGGCAGCGACCGCGATGCCAGTAGATCAGCTGGGCGATCCCGTCGAAGTATTTGTAGAACTCCCAGGCGAGCCGCGACTTGCCGATGCCGGCGATGCCCGTGACGGAGACCAGCTGCGCACGGCTCTCGTCGGCGGAGACGTGGAAGAGCTCCTTGATGAGCCGGAGCTCGCGGTCCCGCCCGACGAACGGCGCCTCGAGCCCCTGCGACTTGAGCGAGCCGCGGACGCCGGAGACGACTCGACGAGCACGCCAGAGCTGCGTCTCTCCTTCCTTGCCCTTCAGGGCGACCGTCCCCGCGTCCTCGTAGACGATCGTCTCCCCTGTTGCGCGCCGCGTCGCGTCCCCGACGAAGACGCCCGCCGGATCCGCCGCCGACTGGATGCGCGAGGCCGTGTTGACGAGGTCACCGGCCACCATTCCCTGCCCCTCCGCGCCGACGGTGACCGCCGCTTCGCCTGTCAGTACGCCCGCCCGTGCCCGCAGCTCTTCGGAGCCGAGCTCCTCCCCGAGGGCGGACACGGCCGCGACGAGGTCAAGCGCGGCGCGGACGGCGCGCTCTGCGTCGTCCTCTGTCGCGACCGGCGCGCCCCACACGGCCATCACGGCGTCGCCGATGAACTTTTCGACGGTGCCGCCGTACAACTCGATCAGGCGGCGGCATGTGTCGAAGTAGCGCGAGAGGAGCTCACGAACCTCCTCCGCGTCCCGTGACTCGGAGAGCGTCGTGAAGCCGACGAGGTCGGCGAAGAGCACGGACACGAGCCGGCGCTCGGCGGCAGGCTGCTCCGCGGGCGCGTCGCTGCCGCCCAGCGGCGCGCCGCACTCGCCGCAGAAAGCATCGTCTGCGTCGTTGGCCGCGCCGCACACCGAGCACGCGCGGGCAAGTGGAGCACCACAGGTCGTGCAGAACTTGCGGCCGGCCCGGTTTTCGGCCCCGCAGTTGGCGCAAGCGCTCACGAAGAAGAGCCTAGTTGAGGTTCAGCCGAACCCATAGACGCCTGCAAAGCGAGAAGCGAGCAGGCGGACGAGCAGCGCGACAGGCAGGCCGACCACGTTGAGGTAGTCGCCGTCGATCCGGTCGACGAGGGCGGCACCGAGACCCTGGATCGCGTAGCCGCCGGCGCGTCCCTCCCACTCGCGCGACCCGACGTAGCGCGCGAGCTCACGGGGTGTCAGTGGGCGGAAGGTGACGCGCGTCGTCTCGCTGTGCTGCTCCTCCCATGAGGTCGTCCGCAGGCAGAGGCCGGAGACGACCTCGTGGCTGCGGCCGGAGAGCGACTCCAGCATCGTCTCGGCCTGCGTCTCGTCGCCGGGCTTGCCGAGCAGCTCGCCGTCGAGAAGCACCTCGGTGTCGACGCCGAGCACGGGCCTCTCGTCGGGCGATACCGACCGTGCCTTCCCGACGGCGCGCTCGAGCGGGCTCGTCCCCGGCGCCTCGTGGAAGTCGGGCGCGACGACCTCGAACGGGATTCGCAGCTGCTCGAGGATCGATCGCCGCTGCGGCGACGTCGAGGCGAGGATCAGCTGCGGCGCAGGCGCGCGACCCATATCTCCTCGCACGGCCACTTCTTGGCCCACTCGGCCGTGACGTAGTCGTACCGCGTGTGCGTCTGCGCGTCCGGCGGAGCCTGGAGCTCGATCAGCCGCTCGATCTCGAACTCGTTCGCGCGCAGCAGGTCGATCCACTCGCCGTGCGCGAGGTGGAACTCGACCCCGCCTTCCGGCCACTCGAAGCGGTGCATCCCGAACTGCGGGTGCACGAGGTACTCCTTCGCCGGCACCTCGTCGTCCGAGCACAGGATCACGAGGGTCGAGTTGCGCAGAAAGACGAGCCGCCCGCCGTCGCGCAACAGGCGCGCCGCCTCGGGGATCCAGCGGTACGGATCGACCCAGATCGACGCGCCGTACTCGGAGACGACGAGGTCGAAGCTCCCAGCCGGCAGTCCTGTCTCCGCGGCGTCGGCCTCGACGAGCGGGAACTCGATCCCAGTCTCCGCCATCTTGCGGCGGGCGGTCTCGAGCTGCGCGGGCGTGATGTCGACGCCGGTTGGACGCGCCCCGCGCTTCGCGAGCCACGCGGAGAAGTAGGCGGTCCCGCAGCCGAGCTCGACCACGTCGAGCCCGGAGACGTCGCCGAGGACGTTCAGCTCGGACTCGTCGATCCCCCAGATGCCCCACGAGATGTCGTCGAGCGCCCAGTTGACCGCCGCGTTCGCGTCGGTGTACTCGCCGTTGTACGTGGTCCAGAGCTCGGCGTTGCGCGCCGCGTCGTTACGCCAATCCATCCGGGAACCAGATCCCGATCTCGCGCTCGGCCGACTCGGGCGAGTCGCTGCCGTGCACGAGGTTGTCCGGCATCGCGAGCGCGAAGTCGCCGCGCAAGGAGCCCGGCTCTGAATCCGCGGGATTGGTCGCGCCGATCGTCTTGCGGCACGTCGCGATCGCTCCTTCTCCCTCGAGGACGAACGCGAGAGTCGGCCCCGAGGTGATGAAGTCGACCAGCTCGCCGAAGAAGGGCTTCTCGCGGTGCTCGGCGTAGTGCGTCTCGCCGAGGTCGCGGGTGACGGTGACGAGCCGGGCGGCGCGCAGCTTGAGGCCGCGTCGCTCGAAGCGCGCGAGGATCTCGCCCGCGAGGCTGCGCTCGACGGCATCCGGCTTCGCCAGGATCAATGTCCGCTCGACGGCCATGCGGCGGCGAAAACTAGCTGACCGCGCGACCCCGTCGCCCGCGCCGGGTGGCCGGCTTCGGCTCGAGCGGGATCATGCCGGCGTCCGCGACGATCGGCGTCTCGCAGTACGGGCACACCTGCCACGCGGCCTCGAGGGGCTTGCCGCAGGTGACGCAGGCCTGCCTCAGCCGAGTCGTGCAGACGGGGCAGATGAGGAAATCCTCGTCGATATGCGCACGGCAGACCGGGCAGCGCAGGCCGGCGCCGCCGAGCCGCTCCTCCATCGCGCGGATCTCCAGTTCGCGCTCGCGGACGTCCTCGAGGTACTCGGGCGGCCGGAACAGCATGTAGATCAGCGGCCCGAGGAACGGGACGACACCCAGGGCCGTCGCGACGAGCACCAGCAGCCGGTCGCCGATGCGCCGGCGGGCGTCCTTGAACACCCAGTAGACGGTGGCGACCCAGAAGACGACCAGGAGCAGGATCGCGAGGTTCCGGATCACGTACCACGTGGAGGAGTGGAAGAAGTCGTGGACGCTGCCGAACGCGGTTGCGATCACAGAAGCATCCTTCCTACTGCGTACCCGGCAGCAAACGTGAGCGCCACGAAGAGGGCGAGCAGCGCCAAGGCGAAGAGGAAGACGCTGATTCGTTCACCAGGCCGGGTCATGGTAAGCATTTCACTCGTCCCGCGAGAGGTCGGCAAGGAGGTAGAGGGACCCCGTCACCAGAACGCGGCCGCCGCGATTCCGGGCACGGGCGAGCGCCTCTCGGGGATCGGCAATCGCCTCGACGTCCGGAAACCAGGGGCGGGCGAGCCCGGCCAGCTCGCCGGCCGCGAGCGCGCGGGGGTTGGTGGATTCGGTTGCCACGAACGTGCCGCCGACGCGGGCCAGCCGCTCGAGGATCCCGGCGGCGTCCTTGTCGCGCAGGATCGAGGCGACGATCGTGTACTCGTGGGGGCGCGGCAGGCGCTCGACCAGCCAGTCCACCGCGTCCGGGGTGTGCGCGCCGTCGCGGACCTCCCCGTCTCGGAGCTCGAGGCGGCCGGGGAGCGACGCGTCGGCCAGCTCCACCTCCTCGCCCAGGAACGCGGAGGCGGCCTCGCGCGCACCGCCGAAGCGGATCTCGCGGCAGCCCGTTAGGAGGTCGGCGAACTCGTCGTCCGGGAGGACGACGGTCGCGCGTGGGCCGGCGACCGCGAGCTTCTCGGCGGCGATCGCCTCGCGCGTCTCGCCGAGCACGTCGGTGTGCTCGAGCCCGACGTTCGTCAGCAGGACGACGCGAGCGTCGATGACGTTCGTCGCGTCGTGGCGGCCGCCGAGTCCGGCCTCGACGGCTGCGGCCCTCACGCCGCTCGCGGCGAAGTCGGCAAACGCGGCTGCGGTCAACGTCTCGAACTGGGTTGCTCCGACCGCCTCGGCGTCCTCGCGCACGCGGGCGAGGGCGAGCTCGAAGCCGTCCGGATCGGTCTGCAGCCGCTCGTGCCAGCCCGAGACGTGCGGCGACGTGTAGGCCCGGCCGCCGATCGTCGCCGCGATCCTGCGCGCGGCGGTCGACTTCCCCTTCGTCCCGACGACGTGCACAGCCTCGAAGCCCCGCTCGGGGTTCCCGAGCCGCTTCAGCAGCGCCCGCATCCGCTCGGTGCCGAAGCCGTCGTCCGGCCACGGCGAGAGCGACTCGAGCCAGGCGACATGGGTGGCTGCCACCGTCACGGAACTGTCACGGTACGCGTCCGAAGCCCGGCCGCAGCGTCAATCCGGTGGGTTATCCACAGGTAGCTGCCACCCTCACGGAAGCGTCACGCCCGTGTGACGAAACTCAGCCGCCGATCGCGTCGAGCTCGCGGCGGTAGCGCGCAAGCTTCTCCCGCTCGGCGGCGACGACCTCGGCCGGCGCGTTCTGGACGAACCGCTCGTTGGCGAGCATCTTCTCCGCGCGGTCGACCTCACGCCTGAGCCGCTCGCGCTCCGCGTCGGCGTTCCCGTTCACCCGCGCGCGGTCCGGCTTCACGACCGCATCGAAGATCCTCTTCTCGTCGCCTTCGAGCGGCGGCACGACGCCCGAGCGGCGGAACATCTGGGCCAGCTCCTGCACGCGCACCAGCGCGTCCGCGCCGGCCTCGTCGCCCGCTTCCGGCCACGGCGCGACGATCAGGCGCGACTCGCGTGCCGGCAGAAACGTCCAGATCTCCTCGGTCACGTGCGGCAGCGCAGGGTGCAGCAGCTTCAGCAGCCGCTCGAGCGCCGCCGTCGCAGTCGCGCGCGCATCCGCGTCCCCGTCGTAGAGGCGGGCCTTGACCGCCTCGAGGTACCAGTCGCAGAAGTCGTCGAACGTGAGGTGGTAGAGCTCGTCCATCGTGTGCGCGAAGTCGAACTCGGCGAGCAGCAACTCGACACGGCGCTGCGTCTGCGACAGCCGCGCGAAGATCCACCGCTCCTCGAGCGATGCCGGCCGCTCACCCGGCAGCGCGCCCTCGCACGAGGTGACGATCAGCCGCGCCGCGTTCCACAGCTTGTTCGCGAGCTTCGCGCCCTCCTCGATCGCCGAGTACGAGAACCGCACGTCCTGCGTGAGCGAGTTCTTCATCAGCCCGTAGCGCGTCGCGTCGGTGCCGTACCTCTCGATCAGCTCGAGCGGGTCGATCCCGGTCCCGAGCGACTTCGACATGCGGCGGCCGTCCGGCGCCAGCACCGTCGAATGGATGATCACGTCGGTGAACGGCTCCTTGCCGAGGAGCTCGAGGCCGCAGAAGATCATCCGGTTCTCCCAGAGCCGGATGATCTCGCGCGCGGTCGTCTGCAGGTGCCCGGGATAGAAACTGGCGAGGTCCTCCGTCTCGTCCGGCCAGCCGAGCGTCGCGAACGGCCACAGCGCCGACGAGAACCACGTGTCGAGAACATCCGTCTCGCGCCGCAGCTCGGCGGAGCCGCAGTCGGCACAGGCCGCCGGCTCCGTGTCGTCGACCGTCACGTGGCCCTCGGGGCAGTACCAGACCGGGAGCTGGTGGCCCCACCAGATCTGCCGCGAGATGTTCCAGTCCGGCGCGTTCTCGAGCGAGTCGATCGCGAAGCGGTGCTGGCTCTCCGGATGGAAGCGCACCCGGCGGGCGCGCAACGCCTCGAGCGCCGGCTGCTTCAGCTCGGCCATCGAGCACCACCACTGCAGGGAGATGAGCGGCTCGATGCGTGAGTGGCAGCGCTCGCAGAACGCGACGCTGTGCCGGTACGGGCTGCGATCCTCGAGCAGGCCCCGCTCGCGCGCCCAGTCGAGGATGCGCCGACCGGCCTCGTCCTGCGTCAGACCCTCGAGCCCCTGGGCCGTCACCAGCCCGTCCGGGCCGATGCAACTCGGCTCGGGCAGACCGTGGGCGCGGCCGATCTCGAAGTCCTTCTGGTCGTGCGCAGGCGTGACCTTGAGCGCACCCGTCCCGAAGTCCCGCTCGACCCGCTCGTCGGCGATCACCGGCACGCGACGCTCCACCCACGGCACGACCACCTCGCGGCCGACGAGGTGCGCATACCGCTCGTCGTCGGGGTGTACGGCGACCGCCACGTCGGCCGGGATCGTCGCCGGGCGCACCGTCGCGATCGGCACAAACCCCTCGCCGTCGGCGAGCGGGTAGCGGATCGTCGTCAGCATGTCGTCGACCTCTTCGTGCTCCAGCTCGAGATCGGACAGCGACGTCTCGTGGTACGGGCACCAGTTGATGATCCGGTTGTCGCGGTAGATCCAGCCGCGACGGTAGAGGTGCACGAAGAACCGCGTCACGGCGCGGACGTACGCGTCGTCCATCGTGAAGCGCGTGCGGCGATAGTCGAGCGACGCACCCATTCGCCGGAACTGGTGGAGGATCTTCCCGCCGTACTCGTCCAGCCACGCCCAGACGCGCTGCTCGAACCGCTCCCGTCCGAGCTCCTGCCGGCTGGTGCCCTCGGCGATCAGCGCCTTCTCGACCGCGTTCTGCGTCGAGATGCCGGCATGGTCGTACCCGGGCTGGAAGAGCACGTTGTAGCCCTGCATCCGCTTGAGCCGCATGACGGTGTCGCCCAGCGCGAGCTGCAACGCGTGCCCGGTGTGCAGCTCGCCGGTCACATTCGGCGGCGGGTGCGCGTCGACGTACGGCGTGCGCGACGGATCGGGATCGGCGTTGTAGAGCCCTTCCGCCTCCCAGGCCTGCTGCCAGCGCACCTCGACCCCGCCCGGGTCATAACGGGGTTCCATCATCGGGTGAAGGCTACGCAGCGACTATGCCGTCGAGTATGCCAGCACCTCGCGTGTCAGCGCCAGACCGCGTGCGTCGAGGGCCTCGAGGCGATCGCTGGAGACGACCAGCCCGCCGTAGTCGCGGATGTGCTCGGCCCACTCCTCGCGCTGAGCGATCTCCGGCCGCACGACGAGGTGATCGGGGTCGTTGACCCAAAGGCGCCCGTTCATCCAGCGGCGGGCCCCGGTGATCTCCATGGGGATCGCGAGGTCTGGATCCTCGGGCGGAACCGGCAGCACGTCGCCGCCGACGCGCATGGCGTCGACGAGCCCGATGCTCGGTAGGAGGGGTGCCCCGGAGCCGAGCAGGATCGCGTCGTCGCCGGCCCCGCGGCGGATCGCCCGCAATCCGTCTCGGTATGCGCCGACTCCGGAAAGCGCGCCGGCGTAGAGGAAGTCGAGCTTGTGGAGCGTCACGCCCCACTCGCGCAGGGTGGCATAGACGTGCTCGAGCTCCTCGAGCGCCGCGGGCCGTGTCAGATCGAGGCCGCGCAACTCCTGCCCCCAGTTGAAGCCCGCGTA
>Ga0070731_10002270_pt1 | contig 18529 bp, 16 predicted proteins | sample Coa_R1_2_FD_66448 | JGI IMG/M metagenome (GOLD analysis project Ga0070731, IMG submission 66448) | Surface soil microbial communities from Centralia Pennsylvania, which are recovering from an underground coalmine fire - Coalmine... | ecosystem: Environmental > Terrestrial > Soil > Unclassified ... | reverse complement strand
GCGTCGCGCAGTTCGCCCGAGCGGCTATGGCCGTGCACGCGTTCGCACACATGGTTAGCCGCATCCATGTCGCTATCTCGGGCGGGGCGCACGGCGCAGCCCTCGATGGTCCGCTTTAGCGGCGATCCCTGCATCACGGAGATAGGCTCGCGCGAATCGAAGCCCAGCTTGGTGTAGAGCGATAGTGACCGGTTGTGATAGGCGGCCTGCAGCAAGCGTATTCCCGGAAAAGCGCGCTCCCGTGCCCGGTCTAACACGGCATGCATCAGGATTTGCCCAACACTCCGGTTTTGAGCATCGGGCGCGACCGTGATTGGCCCAATCCCCGCCACAGTCGAGCGCTCATCCATGCAGTTGCTGCCGACAATGCGCCCATCGGATTCCGCGACCACGCAGTAGAAACCCGCATGAGAAAAGAGCATCCGCATAAGACCAATGCCGGCCTCGGGCGCCGGAAAATCGTTGGGGAAATTGTGCTGGCGGGAAATGGCCGCGAAGGCCTCGTAGCAAATGTGGCCGCAAATATCGGCGTCGCCAGGCGTTGCGCGGCGAATCTGGACGGCTGAAAGGGATGCCGGATTAGACATGGTCGAATCCTCAAATATACTCCGTTAAGGGGAACCCATGAAAACTGGAATTCTCGTCGCCACCATCGCAACGTGCACTCTGCTGGGTGCCGCGCAACCGCCTCGTGTCGAACGCCTCGATGGCACTACGATCTCGCCTGAAGAAATCGATAAAACGGTTTCGCGGCTGATGCGAGCGGCCGAGGTGACGGGCATTGCGATTTCCATTCTCAACCACGGGCAAGTGGCATTTTCCCGCGCTTACGGATTGCGCGACGTCGCGAAGCAGCTTCCGCTCACTGAGGACACCGTGATGTCCGCGGCTTCCTTTACCAAGTCGACTTTTGCTTATCTGGTGATGCAGCTTGTCGATGAAGGCGTGCTTGATCTCGACAAGCCCATCCAGACGTATCTGCCCAAACCGCTTCCCGAATACCCGGCGTATCAGGACCTGGCCGGTGACGCGCGCTACCGGAAAATCACGGCGAGGATGCTGCTGAGCCACACCAGCGGCTTCCCCAACTTTCGCTGGATCAATGACGATAAAAAGCTGAATATTAACTTCGAGCCAGGGTCACGGTACGCCTATTCCGGCGAAGGGATCCTGCTGTTGCAGTTGGCCGTCGAAACCGTTACCAGGAAGCCGCTGCAGGAATTGATGCAGGAGCGCATTTTCCAGCCGTTCGGCATGGCGCGTACCAGCATGATCTCGGAAGCGGGCTTCGAAGACAATTATGCGATCCGCTATGACGAATGGCAGCGCTCGCTTGGCCATGCGCAGCGAACCAAGGCGAATGCCGCCGGCTCGATGCAGACCACGCTGCGCGATTTCACCCGATTCATGCAGGCCGTGATCGAGGGCCGGGGACTCCGGAAGTCAACGCGGGAGCTGATGCTGAGCCCGCAAATTCAGATTTTTTCCAAGCATGTATTTCCGACCATGGCTGCGGCGACCAGTGAAGCGAACCAAGCCATCCGCCTCAGCTACGGTCTGGGCTGGGGCCTCTACTCGAGTCCGTACGGCAAAGTGTTTTTCAAAGAGGGCCACGATGACGGGGTGCAAAATTACACCGCCGTTTTCGACCAGCCGCAAGACGGCATCGTCATCATGAGCAACAGCTCCAATGCTGAAGGCATCTTCAAAGAACTGCTGGAGAAGCTGCTAAGGAACACGTTCACCCCGATCGAATGGGAAGGTTATACGCCTTACAATGAACGTCCCTTACGCAAGCCGGCGCCGAAATGACGCGGCAGGAGTTCGTCTCGTCCGCATGGGCTGCGGCATTGGCGCCCTGCAGCTTACCGGAGCCGATCATCGTACCGGTTCATCGAGTCATGGATTCCCGGGCTAGGTGCACGCCCTCCCAAGTACGCCGCTTCTCCTCGAGCATCTGGCCGGAGGCCGTGCGAGACTTCCAGCGAATCGGCATTCAATTGCAAGGCAGCCAGGTGACTGGCGAGGTTCGGCGTTCTCCCGGCGATCGGCCCATATTCATCGGGCTCGAGCGCGGCGCCATCAACCTGGTGATCACTGACCAGATTCCTATGAAGTGGGCCAAGGGCCAGGGTTTGCCCGGTGCTTCCACCCTTTACGACGGGTATCCGGTATCGATGATCGCGCTCGAGTACGCGCATGGCCACCAGATTCCGCTCGTATCGGTGAACACCTGCGTACATGAACTGCTGCACGTGTTGCTTCAGGACATCTTCGAAGTCCGCCCGGAGGGGCTGGCCGGCCACGAAAGGGAATTCCGCATCGATTGGTACGCAACGCGCCTGTGGCTATTGCACGACGGCGCCGCCATCCGGTCAGCGGCTCAAGCCTATCTCGACCGCCTGCGCTCCATGGCCGCTGTGCAGGCGTGAAACTTTCGTAAACACGATGTAAAGGTTTTGTAATAACCGCGATCTGAGAACTGATCCCCTTCTTTCTTTCCGCGTTACTCAGCGACGAAGGGAGATTTCAATGTCAGCTAGTGTTGTTTCGTCCGCATCGTATGTGCTTGCCACGGGTGCTGCCGCAGTACGCCGGCTTCATGTGCTGCATGATGTGTACTCGCCTGTGGGGCGGCGCGTTCTGCTCCAGGCCGGTCTCAAGCAGGGGATGAAAGCCGCCGATTTCGGCTGCGGCGTCGGCGTCGTGACGCGCATGCTGGCGAAAATGGTCGGACCCACGGGTCACGTGACGGGCATCGATCTGAACGCGGCGCAGCTTGAAGAAGCCAGTGGGTTGTGCGCCCGGGATGGACTGACGAATACGAGACTTGTCGAGGGCAGCGCCTACTCCGCCGGCTTGCCACGGAACCATTTCGACTTGGTCTACTGCCGTTTCCTGCTGCTCCACCTGGCCGACCCGGACGCGTGCTTGCGGGAGATGCGCGATGTGCTCCGGCCCGGCGGCATTCTGGTCGTCGAAGACGGCGACCTGGCCACGGCCGGCAGCGTTCCCGGTTCCGCCATGAACGCTTTCGCTGATCTGTTTGGGCGGCTGGGCCGTGTTCGCGGCCTCAACTATTCGATAGGTCAGGATTTGCATCAGTTGGTGACCAGCACAGGTTTTCCCAAAGCTAACCTGGAGAGCCATCAGCCGGCCTTGACGCGGGGAGATCACCGTCATTTCCTGCAATGGAGTGTGGAAGAGGCGGGCCCGGCGCTGGTGAAAGAGGGAATCCTCACAGCCGATGAGTTGGTGGAAACACTTTCCGCGATGCAGGTGGTAGCCGAAGATTCCCATATCCTGATCCTGGCGCCGCGCATGTTTCTTGTCTGGGCCCGGAAAGCAGCGGGCTTCTGATTCACGCCGCCGGCCTACTGCGAATGGATCCCCACCCAGGCGAGTGCTTTCTCGGCCACCGCGGTGATTTCGCGTTCGACCTCCGCCGCGGTGCGGATGTGCTTGCCGCGAGTCGATGCCTGACGCCACTGCCTAAGGAAAGCGATTACGCGCTCGGACTCTGGGTCGTTAGCCTTCTGCGGAGTTGTGTCCGCTGGTGGCTGTGCGACTGTGGTTGCGGCGCGGCCCAGCTCGGCGGCCTGTGAAAGAAGATAATTCGCGGCTTGCTCCGTAATTTCTATCTGCTCGTGTGTCGGCGCTTCCAGGGATAGCGCCCAAGAGGCAATCATGCCCGATGCACTGATGTTTCCCGGGTCAAGTTTAAGAAGTTGCGTGGCGCACGAAAAGGCGTCTGCAGGCCGGCCCGCATTCTTGTACGCGTTGGCCAACATGGCGAGCCGTTCCAGCTTGTAATCGCTATCCGGGTTGGCGGTTTCCCATTCCAGAAGAACTTCGATTTGCACGGCGGGATCCTTCTCGTGGGAGGCCCGGTCCTGAAATTCGTATTCCGCCGCATTGGCCCAGTGTTTCTCCGCGAACGCGGGTACGGCGAGAGTCAATGCAAGGAAAAGCAGCAGGCACCTGTTGAGCATCCTACAACCAGCTTCTACTCTTTATTGTTGACGAAGTAAATCCCCGCGATTCGCTTTCCCCGCCCAGACCCGGTACTGTTAGTGGTGACGTATCATTGTCCCAATTGCCATTCGCACCGCGTGGCACCGTCGCACGGCCCCTTTGATTGGATATTTCGCATCTTTGGGCGCAATCCGTACTGGTGCGCACTGTGCAGTACGCGATTTTACTTTCCGGACCCTCAGCGTGTCTAACGCGCGGCCACTTGGGCCGCACCGGCTGTGACCTGATCCAGAGCTGTAACCGCGCGTTCGCAATCTTCCGGGCTCACCTGATGATGCGTAACCAGGCGCACTAACCGGCCGTAGAGTGTGCTGGCCAAAATGCCATGCTCCTTCAGACGATCGGTGAACTGGTCGGGCGTGAGCCCGGTACCGCTGGCGTCGAAGATGATGATGTTGGTGCGCACCTTTTGCGGGTCGAGGCGAACGCCGGGCATGCGCGCCAAAGCTTCGGCGATGCGATGGGCGTTGCGATGATCCTGCGCCAGTTTTTTGGGATGCTCCTCCAGCGCAATCAATCCGGCGGCGGCCAGGACGCCCGCCTGCCGCATCGCGCCGCCCAGGCGTTTACGCAACAACCGCGCGCGCGTGATGTGCGCTTGCGTACCAGCCAGCATTGAGCCCACCGGCGCGCCCAGCGCTTTCGACAGACAGAACATTACGGTATCCACTGGCGCCACTACTTCGCGCACCGGCCGTCCCAAGGCTTCGGCGGCGTTAAACACGCGCGCTCCGTCCATGTGAACTTTGAGACCCAGGCCGTGCGCACCGTCGCAAATTTCGCGGATAGTATCGATGGGATACACCGCGCCGCTGCCCATGTTGTGGGTGTTCTCGAGTTCGATAAGGGCGGTGGGCGCGTGATGCGGGCTGAGCGCGCGAATCTCATGGCGAATTTGCGCCCAGCTCAGAATGCCGTCTTCGGTGGCGATGGCCCGAGGCACGCATCCCGTGAACCAGGCCATCATGGCCAACTCGTATTCCAGAATGTGGGCGCGCGAATCGCAAATAATTTCTTGGCCGTGCTCGGTGTGGAGCTTCAGGCCGATGTTGTTGCCCATAATTCCGGAGGGCACAAACATGGCCGCTTCTTTGCCCACGATTTCCGCGGCGCGGGCTTCCAGGCGGTTGACGCTGGGATCCTCGCCCCAGACATCGTCGCCGACTTCGGCTTCCGCCATGGCTTTACGCATGGCCGGCGTCGGTTTGGTTACGGTATCGCTGCGCAGATCGATCAACATGCGGTCAGAAACTCCTGGAATACTTCGTTGGATAAGAGCACGCCGCGATCGGTAAGGCGCAGCGTGCCGTTTTCGGTTTCAAGCAAGCCGGCATCGAGGAAGCGGCGGATGGGGCGGTCGTACTGAGTCCATTCCGCTGTATTGGGACGAACACCTTCCGTTAAGCGCAGGCCGACGAAGAATTTTTCCTCCGTGTGATTGGCCGCGACCGATGGCGCCGCATGATTGCTCGCCATATATTCCTCGACAGTCTCCGGGTTTTGCCAGCGGCGCGCACCGTCGAAGGAATGCGCATCGGCGCCGAAGCCGCAGTACGGTTCGAGACGCCAGTATTTCAGATTGTGTTTGGATTCGAAGCCGGGGCGCGCGAAGTTGGAAATTTCGTAGCGCGGAATTCCCAGGCTTTTGAGCCGCGCGACGGCAGTCTCATACATCTCGGCAGTAAGGTCGTCGGAGGGAATCTCCGGGGCGCCATAACGCTTGCCGTTCAGCAGGACTTCGTGGCCCAGGCGGCTGTCGTCGTCCACCTCAAGCATGTAGATGGAGACGTGCGGCGGCTGTAGGCGCTCAATCCAATCGAGAGATTGCTGCCAACTCGCAGCGGTCTGCCCTGATAGTCCGGCGATCAGGTCGATATTGAAGTTGGTGATTCCTGCGTCGCGCAGCAAGCCAACTTCGTGCTCGACAATTGCGGCGGTGTGCTTGCGCCCGGTGCGTGCGATCTCGCGCTCGACAAAGCTCTGCACGCCCAGGCTGACGCGGTTGATCCCGCACTCTCGCCAACCGCGCGCTTTTTCGGCAGTGATGGTGCAGGGCGCGGCTTCGATAGTAGCTTCGAGCCACGGCTTTCCTGGAACGGCGCTCAGCAGCTGGCTCAACTCGTCCGGTTCGAGCGAAGACGGCGTGCCACCGCCGAGGTACACGGTGTCGGGTTGCCATGCCCATTGTTGACGTGCGATTTCGCAAACCAAGGCCGTTCGGTAGCGCGGTTCCCACTCGCGCGGAAAAACGCCGGAGGCAAAGTTACAATACGAACACTTTTGCGCGCAAAACGGATAAGAAATGTAGACGCCCGGCACTGCAAACCATGATAACGTAGCGCGCTGCCCATGCTATTTTGAAACATGTCTTTGGAGAATCCGTTCCAGGATCCACTGCGCTTTGAGCGGCGTGTTCCAGAGTGCGCGGTGGTCATCTTCGGCGCCAACGGAGATCTCACCAAACGCAAATTGCTCCCGGCGCTCTACAGGCTTGCGTATGAGCAGCGGCTTTCCTCCGGCTTTGCGGTGTTGGGCGTGTCGCGGACGCCATTGAGCGATGACAAATTCCGCGAACATATGCGCGAGAGCGTGAAACAATTTCTGGAAGATTCTCCGTTCGATGAAGACGTGTGGAAGGCCTTCGCCCAGGGCCTGTTTTACGTGCCCGGCGACGTGGGGGACGCCGCATCCTTCGGCGCTGTGGCCAAGCGTCTGGAGGAAATCGAAGCCCAACGCCACACCGGCGGCAATGCGCTTTTTTATCTGTCCATTCAGCCCAGCCAGTATCAAGAAGCGGCGGCGGGTATTGGCGCTGCCGGCATGGCGCGCGGCACTGGGTGGCGGCGCATTGTCGTGGAAAAACCTTTTGGGCACGATTTACAGAGCGCGCGCGAGCTCAGCGAAAAATTGCACGAGGTATTCAAAGAATCCGACGTCTACCGGATCGATCATTACCTCGGCAAAGAGACCGTACAGAACATCCTGGCATTTCGTTTCGGCAATGGCATTTTCGAGCCGCTCTGGAATCGCCGCTACGTGAATAACGTGCAGATCACGGCGGCGGAATCGATCGGCGTCGAAGGACGCGGCGCTTACTATCAGGAAGCGGGCGCGCTGCGCGACATGATCCAGAATCACCTGATGCAGGTGATGTCGACCGTCGCCATGGAGCCATCTGCCACGTTTCAGCCGGATGCCGTTCGCGACGAGCGAGCGAAATTGCTGCGCTCGATTCGCATTCTCAAGCCGGAGGAAGTCGCCGAAAACGCCGTGGCCGGGCAGTACGGACCCTCGCGCATTGGCGGCGTGGACATCCCCGGATTCCGCCAGGAGAAAGGTGTTGACTCGCAATCGCAAACCGAAACCTACGCTGCCGTAACTTTCTTTGTGGACAACTGGCGCTGGGCGGGCGTGCCGTTTTACCTCCGCACCGGCAAACATCTGCCCAAACGCGTGAGCGAAATCGCCATTCAGTTCAACGCCGCGCCGCACGCGGTATTTGGCGAAGATCGCCAAGGCGTCACGCCCAATCTACTCATCCTGCGCATTCAGCCGGAGGAAGGAATTTCGCTGCGTTTTCTTTCGAAGCGTCCCGGCGCGGGCATGCAGCTACGCACCGTCTCTATGGATTTCAATTACGGATCCAGTTTCGGCGAGCGCTCTCCCACTGCGTATGAAACGCTGCTGCTCGACGCCATGATCGGCGACGCCACGCTGTACACGCGGCAGGACATGGTGGAAGCCAGTTGGACCGCCATCGAGCCCATCATGACTGCGTGGCACAACAGCAAAATGGCATTCCCGAATTACGCCGCCGGCGATTGGGGGCCGAAGGAATCGGACGCGATGCTGGCGCGCCATGGGCATGCGTGGAGAAAGCCGTGACCGCCACGATTCAGCCCGATACCATTTTGCGCGAATTGTCCGAATTGTGGGTATCGCTAGGCAAAGAAGCGGCCGGCGAAACTTCCGCTGGCGTGCTGCGCGCGTGCGCCATGACCCTGGTAACGGTGGCGGAGGATAGCGAAGACGCATCCCTCATTGGCGAAACGGTGGCCGCTCTGATGCGCGAACATCCCAGCCGGGCCATCGTGATCCGTTTTCGCCCGGCGGCCGATCGCGCGCTGGATGCTCGCGTATTCGCGCAGTGCTGGATGCCTTTCGGACAGCGCCGTCAGATTTGCTGCGAGCAGATCGAAATTCTGGCGTCCGATCTGAGCCTTCCCGACTTGCCTGGCGTCATCGTGCCCCTGGCCGCTGCCGATCTGCCGCTGGTGCTGTGGTGCCGTAGCGCCCGCATTTTAGGTTTGCCCGGATTCGCTCAACTCGCGGGCGTCGCCCAAAAAGTGATTTTCGATTCGGCAGTTTTCCCAGATCCCAAAGCCGTTCTGTCCGACGCGGCCAACCGTTTGAGGGAGCCGTACGCATTGGCCGATCTGGCCTGGACGCGCCTAACGTGCTGGCGCTCGCTGGTTTCCCAGATTTTTGATAATCGCAGCTATCTCGCCTCCGTGCCATCCATCTCGGAGGTGCGTATTTCATTTGGCGGAGCCAGCCCGCCGGTAGCTGCCTATTACCTCGCCGCCTGGCTGCTGGACTCGCTTGAGCGTGCCGGCGCGAGCCCTAAGCTGATTTGGGAGGCCAGCGACGGAGACGCGGGAACGTTCCATAAGATCGCGCTCATCGCTCACGGCTCTGCCGAGCTCGCGGTGCGTCTGGAGGCGCAAGGGTCAGCCGTGGATGTGAGCGTGGATCATTTGACCGCGTGCACAAAACTGGGCAGCGCCACCGATTACGATTTGTTGCGGGAGGAACTAGCGATCCCGTACCGCGATCCGATCTTCGAAAAAACTTTGATGCGAGCCGCGCGCCTGCCCCACTTGTCCTAAAGACGAATTTTCCGCAAATCGATTTTCGCTTCGTCCCATTCGCCCAGTCCCATGGCTCCGGCAATTTCGACGTGCTCCGGCTGGCGGTTGAGGAATGTGCTGAATTCATCGGGCCGGTCGAGCGCAATCGATTTCATGCCGACCGCTGCGCGCTTGGCATCGATAGCTTTCCACCCGATGTGATCGAGCGCGACAGGGTCGGTCGCGAAGTACATCGTCTTGTGCTCCCAGACGAACTGCGGCCGCGCGCCCGGTCCTCCGTGATACAGGCCTTTCACGCCATCGAGAATATTCAGCACCACTTTGTTGCGGATCACGGGTAGGGAAACCACCGAGGGAATGAAGCTGCCGCATGCATTCAGCGTGCTGGTGGCGTGGCTGCGCGCCACATTGTTCACCAAGCCGTGCGAAAGATTCTTAAGCGCCAACGTCACCCCTGCCGACTGGTGGTCTTTTAGCACGCAGAGGTTGATGAGCTTGTTCACGGACTTCGTAATGAAGCGCGATGCGTAGGAGCGGCGCGCCGTCAGGTTGCCGATGTCGTAACCGGGCAGAGTGAGCGCCATGTCCATGTAATGATCCGGATCATAGCCTTCGATTGCGTGCTGGACGCCTTCATAATCCTCGGCCGCGCTCATGGTCCGCACGCCTTCGGGCAGCCACTTGTCGAACCCGGCTTTGTAGAACTGAGCGCGATAGCGGTCGTAGACCACGATGTCCTGATTTTTCAATCCCGCGGCAGTGAGGCCGGCGATGATCTCGCGGAGAACTTCGGGCGCCGAAATCACGTGCGGCATTCCTACAGGATTCACTTTGATGCCGACCACATCGCCCGGCTCGACAAACAGCCGCCAGGCATCCACCCAGCCATCGGCGCCGGTGAGCGTAGTCATGCCGCGGCGCATCATGTCGCGAACCGGTTCGGCTTGATACTGACCGGCCATGATCGATCCGGGATGTTCCACTTGCACGACACGGCCGCGATACAGGCCGGGCATGGCAAGCTTCGAGCGCTCGGCTTTGGAAGAAACCTGCGCCGCGAGCGCCACGGGAATACTGCCGCCAAGCATTTTAAGACAACTGCGTCGAGTCGAGTGCATGTGCCGTGCCTCCAATACGCTTTTGGTCCACGGTAACACAGGGCGAAAGCAGCTTCCAGATGGTCGCTTTGGACTCTATGGGAGGATGTCGTCAGGTTTTTGCGGGGAGCAAGCGCCGCCGTTTGCAGTGCTACTTGACCAGAACACATCTACATCTCTAACTTCAACGAGCGCGTGGTGCCCGACATGCTGCGGGTGAGTTTGAAAACCCTCGATAAGTACTACGTAATATTGAAGGTCGAGGTATCGCATATGGTCCCAGTCAAAGAGGTCTACCACTGTCAGAGTAACGTTGTCAGGCTTGAACCAACCTTGCAGCGGGCTCCAAACTCCGCCGTACGGCTCGTTGGGTGCGTGCGCATTGACCAGGAGAATTGCAAGCCCTGTCGCATGTTTAGCTTCCGCGTGGAACTCCGCACCGAAGATCTGATCTGCTTCTATCTCCAAAGGGTCGCCAACCAGCGTACGAAAAAGCGGCAGCTTGATATCTCTGAACGAATAGACTGAATCCCAGTTTCGGAGATTTGGATCGACCCAGATGCAGCAGTTCCAGATGTGGCGAAGAGCCAGTCGGTAGCGCTGAACGAGGTCTGTAACATTAGTCTTTGTATGGTTCATGGGATCCTATCGAATTGGGCCAATGCGACACGGTAGATCTAGTATTATCAAAATCGTGAAACGGCATGTCTGCCTGGCGGTTTTGCTCTTCGCCGCGCTCCATCCTGCCTCTGCCGCGCAGCGCTATCCAGTGTCCGGAATGATCGTGCGCGTGGACGTGGCAGAGCGCACCATGACCGTCTCCCACGGGCCGATTGCCGGCTACATGGACGGCATGGTGATGCCGTTCCATGTCCGCAAGCCCGAGATGCTCGCCGGCATGCAGCCTGGCATGAAAGTCGATTTCACGCTGGTGGTTGAGAAAGAATCTTCCTACGCCGACGATGTGCGTGTGACCAGTGGCGATAGCGTCGGCCGCGACCCGCTGCAGGCGCGCCGGCTGCAGCTTTTGGATTCACTCGTGGCGGGCACCCCAGTCAATGCCTTAGCCGTCGGCCAGCCGGTGCCCGATTTTCAGCTCATCGACCAGAACCGCCGCGAAATCCGCCTCTCACAATTTTCCGGCAAAGTGGTCGCGGTCACCTTCGTCTACACGCGCTGTCCGCTTCCGGATTACTGCCTGCGCCTGTCCAACAATTTTGCGCGCTTGCAGAAACGTTTCCGCGACCGAGATCTGGTCCTGCTGAGTATTACCTTCGATCCGAAATACGACCAGCCCGACGTGCTTGCCGCTTACGCCCGCACCTGGAAAGCCGATCCCGAAACCTGGCATTTCCTGACCGGGCCCACGGCCGATCTGCGGCGCGTGTACGGATCGTTTGGCGTCAACGCTTTTCCCGACGAAGGCCTGTTCGCGCATTCCTTGCGCACGGCGGTTATCGACCGCCAAGGCAAGCTCGCGGCCATCGTCCCGGGAAATGAATTTTCGCCGCAGCAGATCGGCGATCTGGTGGAAACGATTATTGCCGCCCCACCTGCCCGATGAGGGTTTGCAGAATCGCGGCCGAATCGTAGCCAACGCCGTCTTTGAAAACGATTTCCGTTTGCCGGATGTCGCTGATCGATGCAGCCGGGTTGCCGCGGATCACCACTAAATCCGCCTCTTTGCCGCCGGCGAGAGTGCCGATGCGATCCGCCTGCTTGAGAAAGAGCGCGCCGTTATAGGTTGCGATGCGAATCGTCTGCTCGGGTGTGAAGCCGGCCTCCACCAGCAGTTCCAGCCCGTGTTGGTCGGCGAAGCCCGCCAGCACGCCGCCCCATCCGGTGGGATCGGCGCCCGCCATCAGCAGGCCGCCGGCTTCGACGAAGGCGCGCTCGAATTCCATTTCCTTTTTCAACATCGCGCCCCAGATTACGTCGGGAAGTCGCGCCACTTGCGTCTGCTTCGCCAGATACGCGGTCTGTAGCGAGGGCGCCAGCAGCGGCAAGGCGCGTCCGTCCAGGTTGGGAATTCTGGCTCCTGACATGCTTTCGAAAACCGCCAGCGTCGACGTGATGGCCACCTGATGCGCCACCAGCGTCTTGATCAAGGCTTGAATTTCCGGGCCGCGCACATCCATGCGCAGCAGCTCTTCCACCACCAGCGTCCATTCGGGACAAACATCCGGCTGGCGGTGCGAATAGAATTCCGTATCGACAATCAGCCCGTGCTCGAGATTGTCGATGCCCAACGCCGCAGCTTCGCTAAAGCCGACGGCGCATAGGTGTCCGGTCACCTGCACGCCGCGCCGGTGCGCCGTCTTGATCACCGCCGCCACCTCAGAGTGCCGCGCGCGCGTGTAGAGCTTCACGGAGTTGATGCCTTTGTCCATCAACTGCTCGATGATCGCGGAATACCCGGCGGGGTTTTCGGGAGAGTCTGGATCTGGATCGACGTAAGGGCTGGTCAAATACAAGTGCGGACCCAGCTCGCGCCCGCTATCGATCAGCTTTTTCACTTGCAGCTCGGCGGTGAGATCCGTCGCGCCGGCGGTTCGCACGGAAGTGACGCCGGTTGCCAGGTAGAGCTTGGGAAACGAAGGCATGCCGCGATATTCCGCACCCGGTGGCAGCGCGTAAAAAAGATGGTCGTGCATGCCTACGAGCCCGGGAATTACGGTGCGCCCGCGCAGCTCGATCGTTTGCGCGACGCCAGTTGATCTGACCACATCGGCATCGCCGATTTCGCGAATCCGGCCGTTCTCGATGACGATGGTCTGGTCTTCGTTCGCCGGTCCGCCGGTGCCGTCTATGACGCGCACGTGGGTCAGCGCGACCGACCCGCCCGCCACTTTTGCCAATGTTGCGTTGCCGGTGCCGCAGCCCAGGCAGCAAAGCAGTGACGCAATCAAGATCGCGGTGAAAAGTGGCGCGACAGCACGGGACATAAGTCGTTGCAGAAGCGGAAATAACACGCCGCTCTTCGCAACCGCGAATATAGCTGACGACGGCAGTAGCCACAAGTTGTCTAAAGTTAACGGGACGCGGGCGCCGGCGTGATAGAATTTTTCGTCAAATGCCTCAACAACCTTCGCGCAGAGAATTTTTTAAGGATGCGGCCATCGCCGCTTCGATCGCTTCGCTAGCCGAGGATGTGGTCGCCCAAACATCCAGCGCTTCTGCAACCGGTGTGCCCACGCGGCCGCTCGGACACACCGGGCAGCGCGTTTCCATGGTCGCTCTGGGCGGATGGCACATCGGCGCGGTGGCGGATGAAGCCGAAGCCATACGCATCATGCACGCTGCCCTTGACGAGGGCATCTACTTCTTCGACAATGCCTGGGACTATCAGGATGGCGGCGCCGAGGAGCGCATGGGAAAAGCGCTGGCGATGGACCAGCGGCGCAACAAAGTCTTCCTGATGACCAAGAATTGCGAGCGCGATTACGCAGGATCCATGAAATGTTTGGACGACAGCCTGCGCCGCCTGCGCACCGATCATCTGGATCTCTGGCAGTTCCACGAATTGGTTTACGACAACGATCCAGACTGGATTTTCGAAAAAGGCGGCATCAAAGCGGCGCTCGAAGCGCGCAAAGCCGGCAAAGTCCGTTTCATCGGTTTCACCGGACACAAAGACCCTCGCATTCACCTCAAGATGCTGGGCAAGCCGCACGATTGGGACACCGCGCAGATGCCAATCAACGTAATGGACGCGCAATACCGCAGCTTCCAGAACGAAGTGGTGCCGGTGTGCCTGAAAAAAAATGTGGGCGTGATCGGCATGAAGGGGCTCGCCGGCGGATTTCCCAAAGGCCGCCTGCCCAGCCAGGCTGGCCTCACCGCCGAGGAATGCTACCGCTTCTGCCTGAGCGTGCCGGTGAGCGCGCAGGTGATGGGCATGGCTTCGATGGACGATCTCAAGCAGAACCTGGCGCTCGCCCGCAATTTCAAACCGATCACCGCCGCGGAAAAGGAAGCACTGCTATCCCGCACGCGCGAACAGGCCACCGACGGCCGCCACGAATTGTTCAAAAGCACGAAAACGTTCGACGGCCCTTTCCATCGCAAGCAGCACGGGTTTGATTTAGCGGTGGGGTAGCTAGTTCGTACCGCCCGGAGGGCAAAGCTTCGCTGCCCCGGCGAACGTGCCGTTGCTCGAATACTTGCCACCCGCGCCCAGCGATGTTCCGCCGTAGAACCACGAGTAGAACGCCAGCTCCTGCAGGTGATAAGTGAATCCGCCCACGGTCACCGTCGGCATCAACGTTCCACTTAGCGGGTCGCCTACTTCTAGATTGTCCTGGCAGCCGCTTACCTGTCCGATATTTCCCCAGGCCGGCGTGGGATTGCTACCGTTGGGGTCGTTCGACCATTCGTTCACTTCGTGCGAAGCTGCCGCCACGTCCGCCACACCGGCGAACACGGTCTGGTTGCGTCCTTCGAATTCCGCGATTCCGTAAGTTTGTCCCGGATTGCCGAGCGCGTTGTGATAGCCGAGCACGCAGCAGTTATTCAGATTCTTGGCCGAGCCCACCGACATCACCGCGTTGTAGGTCACGAAAAAGGGGAACTGCGAGGCATTCAGGCCGTGCGTCGAGATGTAGCCCTGCAGCGCGGCGTCGATGGTATTGATGTTGACAACGGCGATCTTCCCGCCGGGATTGGTGGTCGCACTGCTATTGCCGCAGAGCCCTCCACTGAGACTGAAGACCTCGGCGGTTGAGTTGCCCGTGGGGCCGGCATTGATGCTAATCGTGATGGTTGCACCCGTCGACGGACTCAGCAGAAGGTGATAGCCGCTGGAACTGCCTCCGCTATTCCAAAACTCACCCTTCAGAAACGCATCGGCGTACTGAGTGGATCCTATGGCGACGCCGTTCAGGGTGAAAGGGGCGTTACTGAACAAAGGGGAAGAATGGGTGAGAGCAAACGCCGTATTTCCCGTTCCCAGGCAGCCCGTATCGGGAGCGGTGGGATCGAAGGTATAGGTCTTGCTGCCCTGCTTGATTTTCAGAACCACAGGCACAAGCACGGCCGGTACGGTAGCCGAACTCCCTGTCGCTGGATTGGCGCCCACAATCATGCCCTGGTAAGTGAGATTGTCCTGCGCGGCGCGCGTCTGGTAAGTCCACAACGGCAGGGTTGCCGTACTGGCGGCCGTCTTGCCGGTCTGGTTGTTGCCCAGATGCACGTTCGTGTCATCGGTGCCGAAACTCACGAACGCGCCCAGCGAAGTGCGTCCCTCGTGTCCGCTGATCGTTCGCAGCTGATGCGGCTCGACTTCCCGCAGCGATTCTTCCGGCTGCTGGGCAAAGGCAGTGAACGTAAACAGCAGCGTCCCGGCGCATGCGGCCGGCAGAAGGCTCCAGGTCATAGTAATCCTCCTCAATGCTCAATTACGGCAGATAAAACCTCAGCATCTCGCGCGCGTGGTGAGAAGGGAATGAAGGAAGTTACTTACTCCACACCCAAAGATCACCGAATTAATGCCCGTCGACGCTTGCGGCAATTATGGAGGTGGATTCCTCTGCTTTCAATCTGTCTTCGGCTAACAGCGGTTTATTAACCGGGATCGTCAACCTTCAGGAGGGATAAATGAGCGCCGGATACCAGTCGGTGCCGCGCCCTTCCGGCGTCAGATCGAGCAGATTCCAAAGGGGCCACATCATATCAATGTGGCGCTGGTTCTGCTCGTTGTCCGGCGGAACGAACTGGAGTTCGGTGGCGTAGGAATGATAGATTTTGCCCTTGCGCCGCACAAACACGTTGAGCATCGGGATCTGGCCGCCGTCGGGCGTCTCGCCGTGATAGTCACGATTGTAATGGTTATCAGCCGAGGACAGCAGCCGCAGACGCCGCCAGCCGCGGGTTTGCGCAACCTCCCGCACGCGGCCGATCGGCGATTTCACCACCACCGCCAGATTGGCTCGCTGGGCCACATGCTGCGCCGCGCCCTCGATGCTGTCGAGAAACGACGTGCACATGGGACACGGCTGCTTGGCATTGGGGCCGAACATGTAGCTGTATACCAGCAGCGTGTCGCGGCCATCGCGAAAAAGTTCGGAGAGTTTTACCTGGCGCCCGTCGCCTTCATCGAAAACATAATCCTCCGGCGCGGGGCCGCCGAGCGGCAGCTTGCGCCGCATGCGCGCTACGCTTTCCACTCGCCGGCGCAGGTCTTTCTCTGCCGTCAGAAGCCGATTTCGCGCAGCGCGGTAGCGCGGCGATTCACCAGGAAATTTAGCCATCCGGATCTCCTCTGCAGGTTATTACCGCTCCCTATGGTCACGGCTCGCAACACATATGCATTGACGAGCCGCGACCAAAGGGAGCGGATTTGCGAATTCCATCGAAAGCTCAATCCGCCCCAATAATCCGCTTGGGCACTTTTCCCACGGGAATCCGGCTCAATTCCTTGCGTGTGGCCGCGTCCAGCACCGACACCGAATCCGACCCGGCATTCGAGACATAGCAGCGCCGGCCATCCGGCGTGAAGACCAGCCAGTCCGGGCCGCGGCCTACCGGCGTCGTGCCCACATATTTGATTTCGGGCAATGTGTAAACCGAGACGGAATTATCCAGATGGCTGGTGACCCACAGTGTCTTGCCGTCGGGCGGGATGCCGATGCCGTGCGAGAACGTAGCCGGGATCAGCGGTCGCGCGCCTTTCGGCGCTTCGGGCAACTTCACCGTCTCAACCACTTTGCGCGCCGCGTAATCGACCACTGCGAAACCGTGTAGATCAGAAAGCTGGACAAATAGGCGATGTGGCACGTTGTCCGGGCCTGCCTCGATGACCAACGGCCGCGGCACGCCACTCACGGGAATTTCGAACTCCGGCTGCTCGGTCTTAATATCGATGACGGTCAGCTTGTTGTCGCCCATGGATGTCGCGATCATGCGCTTGCCGTCGGGCGACATATAGATGTTGTGCGGATACCGCCCCACCGGCACACTCTTCACTTTTTCGAGCGACGCCGTGTCCACGATGTCCACCCAGGATTCGTCGCGAATGCAGACATACACGCGGCGGCCGTCGGGTGTGATGGCCACATTGTTGGGACGCGACCCGACAGGCACGCTGCGGATCACCTTCGAGGTGGCGCGATCGACGACATCCAGCACATCCTGGCCTTCGCTCGAAATGTAAAAGCGTTTGCCGTCGGGCGAAGGTACGATGCCGTGCGGGTTGCGGGACACCTTGATCTCGCCGGACACCTGGTCGGTTGCGGGATCGATGATGGTGATGTTGTCGCCGTTGCTATTGGCGACGTAGATGTGAAGGGAACTCGCCAGCAGGGGGATGGCAAGCAGGAAAAGAAGATACTTCATGGTGGTTCTAAAATACAACAACCGCGAGTTATTTTCGCGCTGAGTCGGTGAACGTGCCCGCGTCGAAGTACTCGATCCAGCTGGTCATCATCTCTTCTTCGCTTTTATCGCCCCAGCGAATCGATTGCGCCGGATCAGGGTTGGCGGGATTGTTCGGGCTGTTGTCGTAGTGCGCCGTGACAATCATCCGGCTACCTTTTTCCACCAGCACCGGATCTTTCATCCGATAAACTAGCTGCCAGTTGAAGTCATACTTCGGAACGAACAGCAAAGTTTCGCGCTTGCCGTTGGCCCGGACCAATTCGTAGCGGATATCCTTGCCACGATAGTGCATGTGCGGTGTGATCGAGAGCAGCAGCTTGTCGCGCTCGAACGTATAGCAGCGCTTCACTTCGTGGCTGGCTTCGCCCGGCGGAATGCGGAAGAAGAAATTGCGCAAATCCATGCGCCGCATCACGGTGGGCGGAGGACCAGGAACCACGAAGAGCCCTACCGATGTGCGGTCGGTCTGCGGCGCGCCCGAAGTCCGCGCGTAGTGAATAACAAATTCGAATTTCGAGCCCGGCGGAATCCACTTCGCCGAGCCATCCGGAAAAACATCCGGCGCCTTGCCGGGCAGAAATGACGCCAGCGCGCCCTCCTGATAACCGGTCTCGTAGGGCAAGCCCTGCGCTTCGGCGGCACAGCCATTGTCGAACACCGGCGCATCCTGGCGAATGCGCGTGAGCGTGCCGTCGTGGAGCAGGAACGCGTTGAGCGAAGTCATGCTCTCGATCGACGTCGAGCCTGCCTCGCCCTCGTTCGCCACCAGGCTGACGTGGACATGATGCACCACTTTGCGATTGCCGGGCTTGATTTCCGCGGCGCGAATCCACTTGCCTTCGGTGAAATTGGTGGGGACAGTGAAATGCTCGTAAGCATCGTTGCCGGGACTGGTGACGAAATCCTTGCCGATGTCGACGATGATGTCCGGCTTGCCGAGCTTCCAGCCTTCGACAAAAACCGGCGCGGCCGGCAACAGGCTCGCGTCGCCTTCTTTGGCGCCGTCATCCACCCAGGCTTTGATGGTGTCCATCTCGCGGTCGGACAGGCGGGCGTCGTTCGAGAAGCTGCCATAGTGCGGGTCGGCAAACCATGGCGGCATCTTGCGCGTGAGCACAGCCTCGCGAATGGATTTGGCCCACGGCCGCGCGG